>WNGL01007384.1_pt1 | contig 12906 bp, 15 predicted proteins | sample 5400591 | NCBI WGS metagenome assembly WNGL01 (sample SAMN13153377, study PRJNA577476) | soil metagenome | isolation source: 80 cm soil or saprolite under Garry oak tree replicate 1 | place: USA:California | collected 2016-06-15
CACAATGTCTGGGTCGCGGCCTTCGCCTGCGGAGAGTCGTGGAAGGGGCTCCTGTGGCGGCGCGCCGACCGCTACCCCGAGGTCAGCGCGCGGGCGCTCGCCGCGCTCGCCGACGTCGGGCTCGCGGACAAGGCGGGCGAGCCGGTGCGCAGAATCTCGCACGGCGAGCAGCGCCAGCTCGAGCTCGCGATCGCGCTCGCCGCGGCGCCGCGCGTGCTGCTTCTCGACGAGCCGGCGGCGGGCCTCTCGCCCGAGGAGACGAAGAGGCTCGTGGCGCTGGTGCGCGCGCTGAAAGGGCGCTACACCATCGTGCTGATCGAGCACAAGATGGACATCATCATGAGCGTCTCCGACCGCATCTCGGTCATGCACTTCGGCCGCCTGATCGCGGAAGGGACGCCCGCCGAGATCCAGCGCAATCGCGAGGTGCGCCGCGCCTATCTGGGCGGCGTCGCGGCATGATCCTCGAGATAAAGGGCATCGAGACCTTCTACGGGCTCGGCCATGTCCTCCACGGTCTGTCGCTCGCCGTCGCCGAAGGCGAGGTGGTCGCGCTGCTCGGAAGAAACGGCGCGGGAAAAACGACCACCCTGCGCTCGATCGCCGGCCTCACTCCGCCGCGCTCAGGCGAAATCCGCTACAAGGGCCGGAGCATCGCCGGACTCGACACCCACCGGATCTCGCAGATGGGCATCGCCCTCGTCCCGGAAACGCGCGGCATCTTCTCCTACCTCACTGCGCGCGAGAACCTCGCCATCGCGCGGCGCCGCGACTCGCGCTGGCAGATGGACGCCGTCCTCGAGCGCTTCCCCGCCCTGCGCGAGCGCCTGGAGAGCAAGGGGCGCCTCCTCTCGGGCGGCGAGCAGGAAATGCTCGCCATCGCCCGCGCCCTCATGACCGGGCCCGAACTCCTCCTCCTCGACGAGCCTTCGCAGGGCCTCGCCCCGCTGGTGGTGAACGCGGTCATGGACACCATCCGGGAGCTGAAGGCCCAGCGCGTCAGCATGCTGCTGGTCGAGCAGAACGTCGAGATGGCCCTGCAGCTCGCCGACCGCGTCTACGTCATCGACCACGGCACGGTGGTGTTCGAAGGCCGACCGGCCGTTCTCCGCGCCGAGGAAGGGATCACCGCGACTTACCTCGGGGTCGGGGGCTAGCGGCGGAAACAGTGGATTCCCGCCGCGACATTTCGCTACGATACGAAAGGTGCTGCGACCCCTATCGTTCACTTGAGAGGAGGTTCCGTCATGGGTCTTGCCCGTACGCTCGCGCTCGCTCTGCTCGTCTCCTTCGCCGGCATCGGCTCCGCGGCCGCGCTCGACTATCCGACGCACGCGGTGAAATGGATCGTGCCGTACCCGCCCGGCGGCTCGACCGATGTCCTCGCCCGCATGATGTCCCAGTGGTTCTCGGAAAAAATGGGGCAGTCGTTCGTGATCGAGAACAAGGCGGGCGGCGGCAACAATATCGGCGTCGAGCTCGTCGTGAAGTCCCCGCCCGACGGCTACACCATGCTCCTCGTCAATCCCGCGAACGGGATCAACACGACCCTCTACAAGAACCTGCCCTTCGATTTCATGCGCGACATCGCGCCGGTCGCGGGGCTGGTGCGAGCACCGAACGTGATGGAGGTCACCAATGCCTTTCCGGCGAGGAACGTCGCCGAATTCATCGCGTACTGCAAGGCGAACCCCGGGAAGATCAACATGGCCTCCTCCGGCAGCGGCACCTCGGTCCACCTGTCGGGCGAGCTGTTCAAAACCATGACGGGCTGCGACATGCTCCACGTGCCGTTCAAGGGCGCCGCGCCCGCCCTGGTCGAGCTGATGTCCGGGCAGGTCCACGTGATCTTCGACAACCTGCCCTCCTCCGCGCCCCATCTCAAGGGCGGGCGCATCCGCGCGCTGGCGGTCACGTCGGCGGAGCGCGAGCCTTCCCTGCCGGGCGTGCCGACCGTCGCAGAAACCGTTCCCGGCTACGAGGCCACAGCGTGGTTCGGCATCGGCATGCCCCGGGGCACGCCGGCGGAGATCATCGCGAAGGTCAACGCCGAGACGAACCGGGCGCTCGCCGATCCCCAGATGCAGGCGCGCCTCGCCCAGCTCGGAGGCAGGCCGATCCCGGGCACGCCGCAGGACTTCGGCAGGGTGATCGCCGCCGAGACGGCGAAGTGGGCGAAGGTCGTCATCTCCTCGGGCGCCAAGGTGGAGTGACGCGCATGTCGCCGGGAGGATGGGAATCCGTCCCCATTTGCGCCAATTCATGTACGCCTCCGTACAGACAGGCGAAGGGTGCCGGAGGAACATTGGTCAATGCTGGTGAGTACGCCTCAAACTCGCACACTCAAGCGCGCCTTAGAAAGGTGCGGCGGCGAGATCGCCTTGGCCAAAGCGCTCGGGGTTACCATCGAAGTCCTCTCCGGCTGGCTTGCCGGGGATGATGTCCCGTCTAAGATCTACCTCTCGGCCCTGGACATCGTCGCCCTCGGATCGCTTGGCTCGGCGAATCTCAACAGCTAGCCGAATTCGCAAGGCTTCTACGCTGGGTCCTGGGGCTGTGGCGAGGATGCCGAAGCGTTGCGCTTGCGTTAGCATGGCAGCCCGTGCCGCGAATTCTCTCGCATCGTGCGCCGTCCTGCTCGCCGCCCCGGTTTGTGCGCAACAGAGTTATCCGCAGAAGCCGGCCGAGTTCAGGAAGCTCGCCGAAGATGTCTATGCCTTCGTCGGCAAGGGCAACGACGCCAACGCGATGGTCGTGGTGACCGCGCAAGGCGTCGTTCTGGTCGATACCGGCAACAACCCGCCCGAGACGCGGATCCTGCAGAATTTCATCAGGTCGGTGACCCACCAGCCGGTGCGCTACGTCGTCATCACCCAGAACCACGGCGACCACACCGGCGGCACGCCGCTGTTCGCGCCGCCGGCGAACGTGATAGTGCACGAGCGCGTGGCGAAGGACTGGGCCTCCTGGAAGCCCCACCAGATCAAGTCCTGGCGCAAGCGCTTCCGCGAGCGCTCGGGAGCCCTCGAAGGCGTGAATCCGATCGACACGGTCCTCTCCTTCAAGGAGAGCATGACGCTGCACCTCGGCGGCAAGACGATAGAACTCATCTACGTCGACGATCCCTACAACCCCGGCGACATCGCGGTGTGGCTGCCGCAGAGCGGAGTGATGCACGCGGGTTTTGTCGGCTACATCGGCCGCCATCCCGACATCCGGCCGGACTACAGCCACGGCACCACGGCGGGGATGTTGAAGCAGCTCGAAGTGCTGAGCGCCCTCCAGCCGAGGGTGATGGTCCCGGCGCACGGGCCGCCCGGCGACGAAAAGGACCTGCACGCGCTGACGGACTATCTTCTCTCCGCGCGCAAGAAGGTCCGCGCGATGATGGCAGGAGGCCTTTCGCTCGCAGCCATCACCAAGGATTTTCACATGAACGAATACAAAGACTGGGACCGCGAGAACCACTTCGAGTGGCTCGCCGAGACGCTGCACCGTGAGTTGAGAGGTGAAGGGCCGCAGATCGTCGCGATCCTGGAGAAGGAAGCGATAGGCACGATCGTGCACGTGGAGGACGAGGGCCGGCGCCTGGTCGTGAAGCCGCCCTCGGGCCGGGACCTGCGCCTGCGAATCACCGCCGATACCGACATCGACGGCGCGGCGAGCGACCGTTCCCAGCTCAAGGCCGGGATGAAGCTGACTGCGAAATACCAGATGCCCGAGGGCTTCAACGCCGCGCTCGGCTACGACGTGACGGAAATGGTTGTCGCGCAGTAAGGCGTGCGCGCGGGCGGATATCGGCAGGAGAATGCGCCGTGAGTCTCATCACGATCGATCAGCTGGACATGGCGGTGCCGAAGGCGCGCTACGAGGACCTGGTGCGCTACATCGACTTCCTCAACGAAGGCATGGAGGAGTTCGAGATCGACACGCCCAACCGGATCGCCGCCTTCATCGCGCAGCTCGCCCACGAATCGGCGGACTTCCGCAGCACCGAGGAGAACCTGAACTATTCGTGGCAGGCGCTGCGCGCGACCTGGCCCGCGAGGTTCCCGGACGACGCGTTCGCGCAGCGCTATCACCGCCAGCCCGAGAGGATCGCGAACCTCGTCTACGCCGGCCGTCACGGCAACGGCGACGAAGCGAGCGGCGACGGCTGGAAGTATCGCGGGCGCGGTCTGATACAGATCACCTTCCGCGACAACTACCAGGCCTATTCACAGGCGATATCCGATCCCTCCGTCATGGCCGATCCGGACCGGGTCGCGGAGCCGCGCGACGCGGCGCTGTCGGCGTGCTGGTTCTGGAAGAACGACGGTCTGAACACGCTCGCGGACGCGGGCGACGAAGCGAGCTTCAACGAGATCAGCTACGCCATCAACGGCGGGTGGAACGGCAAGGCGGACAGGTTGGAGAACTGGGCCGAGGCGCGCGCAGTCATCCTCGCGTGAAATTCACGCCGCCGACCGGGCAGCGCTACATCGGCGGCACCTGGCCGTGCAGGCCGACGTTGACGCGCGCCGCGGTCAGGCTGCCGTCGGGCTGGCGCTGCGTATTGAGGAAAACCTTGGCGCCGGGCTTGAGCTCGCTGCGATCGACGGGCGTGAAGGACACGATCGCCGCTCTCTCCGGAACCAGCACCTTCTTCTCACCGCCCTTGTACTGCACTGTGAGCACGCGGTCCTTGCCCATGCTCGTGACGTTGGCCACGTTCGCATTGGTCATCTTGCTGTTGGGCCTCAGGTCCCAGTCGTAGTGCCCTTCGCCGGTGCCGCGCATGTTCTCCGGGAAAATATGCACCTCGAGCGCGACCAGCGCGCCGTCGCGCTCGCCGACCGTCGTGGTGCCGATGAATTTTCCGCTCGCGACGTCCGCGAGGCTAGCCTTCGCGATCCCGATGACCACGAAATTATCCGCGAGCTTGACGTTCATGGTCTGGCCGTTGTTGGCCTTGACGGTCAGGTTCGTGCGGTCGATTCTCTCCACCGTGCCCCGGATCCTCACCGGCGGATTGGCGGGGGCCTGCGCGATGGCAACTGTGGATACTGCGGCGATCAGCAATGCGGTCAGGGTGCGGGTCATGGAATTTCCTCTCTAGAGCGGGTTGTCCGGATAGATGAGCGTGCGCCACATGTGGGCGACCGGGCTGCCGTCGAAGCCCAGGCCCTCCTTCGGTTGCTTGAAGTGGCGGCCGATGATGTCCACGAAGGGATCGATAGCCACCTTCATGCCCGGCTCGAACGCGTAGAGGTCGTGCACGGTGATCATGCGCGCCTCCATGTACCACTTGTGCTTGCGCGCGGATTCGTAGCTCGCCTTGATGTAAGGCGCGGGCACGTAGTCCTTTCCGAAGATGCGCACGTAGAGCTCCGGATACTCGTAGCCGACCGACGAATCCGGATAGAAGCGCAGCGCCTGGTGATGGCGGATCGCCCAGCTCACCTTCTCCGAGACGTAGGGCTCCATCATCTGCGCGCCCCACCAGCCATGATCGGGCTTCATGAGATTGAGGACGTAGTCGTGCAGGAGGCACGCGAGCACCGTTTCCTCGGACTCGCCTTTCCTGAGCGCGTCGTTCGCGCTCTGCAGGATGTGGTTGCCGGTGCCGGGCATGCAGCGAAACCGGATGAAGTCCGTGAGCGTCGGGCGCTCGGGCATGGTCGCGAGCACGGTCAGCTCCGGGCGCTGCCCGCTCGGACTCGGACCGCCGAACAAGGCGCCGGCTCCGCGCCGCACGACGGGCGGCTGCGCCGAAGCCGCCGACGGCTTGTCGAGCTGCGCGATCATGTAGTGCTCGAGCGCGTCGGCGCGCGCCTCGGATGACATCGCCTCGACGACGGCCGCCGAACCCAGCGTCGCCAGGAACGCTCTGCGATCGATATGCATGGGCACCTCCTCTTCGGGAACGCGGTCTAAGGACTCCGGCCTCGATCTTACCGCGGCCTTTGTTCGCCGCCGGTCCGCTGCCAGTCGGCGCGGCGAAAGCGCGTGCGGCGCGCGGCGCCTTCGGCGTTTTGCAGGGCGTACTCGCGCAGCCGCGCCTCCAGCGCCAGGCGCAGCGACTCGGGCAGCCCGCCCGCGGCGCGCTCAAAGCGCGCGATGATCGGATCGGCCCCGAGCGCGTCGCCGGGGGCGACCCGCGCCCCGATGAAGTCTTCCGAGCCGGACATCCCGCCGTCGTGGAAGTAACCACTGCCGCGGATCCACGCCAGGGCCCGCTCGTTCGAACCGATTCCGTAGCAGAGCTCGAACGCAGACAGCTCGCCACGCGTCTCGCGCACGAACAGATCGAAGTAATCGTCGTGGAACCAGCGCCTCTGGCTCGAGGGGTCGTCCTGCAATACGCCGAGAATCTCTTTCAGCACGGAAAGCCTTTCTTCGACTTCCGTAACCGTAACACACGGCGCGGGGCGCAGGCAAAAGTTTCCGGCCCGGTGATTCTATGATTCTTGAATCTCCGCCGGGCTCGAATCGCGCGTGCGCCCCGCCACAGACCAGCGGTGCCCGAACGGATCTTCCAGCTCGGCATACCGGTCGCCCCGGAACATGTCCGCCGGGGGCATGGTGATCTTTGCGCCTGCGGCGACGGCCCGCTCCACCACCGCGTCGGCGTTCTCCACGTGCAGGCGCACCGTGACCGGCGAACCTTGCGGCGATTTCGGCCCGAACCCGCCCCATTCGGGGAACTCGTCCGCCACCATGAGCCCCGAGTTGCCGACCCAGAGCATCGCGAGCATCGGTCTGCCCTCCGGACCGGGCAAGCGCGACACTTCCAGGGCATTGAACGCCTTTGCATAAAACTCGATGGCTTCGGCCGCGCCAGCGCAGATCAATAGCGGGGTGCGCGAATCCATCCCGTCGGGGATGGGCTTGACGGCTGGCTGGGTCATGATGCGGCTTCCTCGTGTCAGTGGGTTCATCTGCTCGCTGAGGGACTCAATGAGCGCGATGAGCCCGCTGCAGCGTCGCGATGTCGATCTTGGTCATCTGCATCATCGCCTGCATGACGCGTTGTGACTTCACGGGATCCTTGTCTTGCAGCAGTTCGATCATGACGCGCGGAACGATCTGCCAGGACAGACCGAACTTGTCCTTGAGCCAGCCGCACTGCCCCGGCGCGCCGCCCGCGGAGAGCTTCGTCCACATGTCGTCCACTTCCTTCTGCGAGTCGCAGTTGACGACCAGGGAGATGGCTTCGGTGAATTTGAATCGCGGACCGCCGTTGAGCGCGGCGAACTCCTGGCCTTCGATCCGGAAGTTGCAGACCATGACCGTTCCGGCGGGGCCGGGTCCCGCCTTGCCGTAGCGCGTCACGCTCAGGATCTTCGAGTTCTTGAAGATCGCGACGTAGTGATTCATCGCCTCCTCGGCGTTGCTGTCGAACCAGAGGAACGTCGTGATTTTCTGCTTGCTGGCCATGGCTCGTGCTCCTTCGTCGGGGTGAACTGGGTTTCGAGGTAGCGCCGCAGGTGCCGCAGGCACTCGGCGGCGATCCGCGGACCTTGCCTGGCCTTGGCCAGGATGAAGGCGCCCTGGATCACCGCCTGGATGTGGAGGGCGAGGCTTTCAGCGCTCCACGGCGCATCCGGTGCGTAGCGACGCTTGGCTTCGGCGATGTCCTTGGCCACCCGCGCCGCGTGCGCGCAGATATGCGTGTCGCACGCCGCGCGGATCGCCGGGTGCGTGTCGTAGGTTTCCTGGACCATCGTCCCGAGCAGGCAGGTGAACTCCGGCAGCGAGCCCTGCAGGATCGCAATGCGGAATTCGACGTAGCCCAACAGACGCTCGAGCGGGTCGGTGGCGCTTTGGTAGGAGGCGGTCGCAAAGAGTACGTCGGCCATCGCCGCGAAATGGTCCGCCGCGGCGAGCGCCAGCTCTTCCTTGCTGTCGAAGTGGTGGAAGAAGCTGCCCTTGGTGAGCTTGGCGGCATCGCAGACGTCCTCGATGCGCGTCGCCGAATACCCTTTGGTTCGGATAACTTGCAGGGCGGCGTCGAGGAACCTGACCTTGGATTCGTGCTGTGCTTGCGTTGCTTTCATTGGCGGCCCATGAGCGAGTGGCAGGTACAATACCAACTAGTAGGTATGTTGTCAAGCAGAAAATGTCACCACCCAAATGTCACCACCCTAGGACCACAATTGCTGCGTGGCGAGCCGCGCCCCTTCGCGCATCGCCTCGAACTTCGCCCACACCACGGTCGGATGCACCTCGGTCTGGTAGGTCGCCTGTGATGAGAACCCGCAGTCGGCGCCCGCGACGACGTTTTCCCTGCCGACGAGATTGGCGAAGCGCGCGAGGCGCTCGGCGATCAGCACGGGGTGCTCGACGATGTTGCTCGCGTGGGTGATCACCCCCGGAATGAGCGCCTTGCCCTCCGGGAGCCTCACGGATTCCCACAGGTGGTACTCGTGCTCGTGGCGCGGGTTGGCCGCCTCGAAGCTGTACGCGCCGGCGTTCACCTTGAGCATGTAGCCGACGACGTCCGCGAGCGCCGCTTCGTGGATGCGCGGGCCTTCGTTGATCCCGTAGCAGGTGTGGTAGCGCACCTTCTCCGGCGGAATTCCGCGCAGGGCCTCGTTGACCGCCTCGACGTACATTTCGGCGCGCGACCGCTTCTGCGATGCGCCGAGCGCGGAATCGCCGAAGATGTCGCAGAGAAACGGGTCGTCCACCTGAAGCAGCAAGCCCGCGTCCACGATCGCCTTGTATTCGGCGCGTAGCGCCGCGCCCACCGCGTGGAAGAATTCCTCCTCGCTGCGGTAATGCTCGTTCGTTCCCACGCCGCTCGGCGCCACCGCTGGCACGAAGGCGCCGCCGGCGCCTGCGTCTTTCGCCGCGGCCTTGAGATTTTCGAGATCGCGCGCCAACGCCTTCTCGCCGCAATACCTGACCGGCCCCGTGCAGACCAGGGGCACGATGGGTGCGATCGCCCCGCCCATCATCGCTTCCCTGAAATACTTCTTGTAGTACTCGGGGAAGGCCGCGACCTCGGCGGCGAACAGCTGCCTCGTCTGGTGCGGCCGCGCCTCGAAGCCTTCGAGCCGCTCGCGCACGTAGCTGAAAAACCCGGACTTGGACTGCTCGCCGTCGCTGACGATGTCGATTCCGGTTTCGACCTGTTTCCGCACGCACGCGGCGACCGCGCCCTTCACGCGCTTGTCGTACGCGGCCCCATCGTAGGCGGCGCCCGACAACTTCGCCTTCATCAGGTCGAGCAGGTCCCTGGGCCGCGGCAGGCTGCCGACGTGGGTAGTGAGGATACGGCCGATGGAACGGGTCATACGAATTGGCGCTTGATGTGCGCGAGCGCCGCCTTGATCGTGGTTGCAATATCCACAACTTCGCCGGATTCGCGCTCGGAAATCCTGTCAAGGGCCTGCTCGTCGACCTCCAGGCTTGTCCGGAAGTGAGCCCGCGGCCGCGCGCTACGTTCCCGAAACTTCGAGCTCGACCGGGACGTTGTTGCGCGTCGCGTGCGAGTACGGGCAGATCTGCTCGTGCGCCTCGCGCGCGAGCGCGGCGAGCTCGGCCTGCGACAGGCTCTTGTCCTGCACGCTGAGCTTCACCGCGAGGCCGAAACCCCCGCCGTCGCGCGGGCCGATCGTGACCGAGCAGGTGATGCGCGCCCTCGAGGCGTCTTTCTTCTGCCGCTTGCCCACGAAGTCGAGCGCGCCGCCGAAGCAGGCCGCGTAACCGGCGGCGAAGAGGTGCTCGGGCGTCGCGGTGCCCGGCTTGCCCGGGCCGCCCATCTCCTTCGGCACCGAGAGATTAGCCTTCACCACACCGTCGCTCGACTCGGTGTAGCCGTTGCGCCCGCCGGTGGCGGTCGCGGTTGCGGTGAAGAGGGGCTTGATCTTGTCCATGCGGGTCTCGCGATGTGAATTGGCGGGTCGTCATTATGAACTGATTGCCGGTCTTCCGCGGCTATCGTCTCGCGGCCCGCCCGGTCGCCTCGACCATATCGTGGTAGTGGCGGACGACCCAGTCGTCCAGCGCGGTGATCGTCTTCGCGAGCGAGTCTCCCAGCGGCGTGAGGGTGTACTCGACCCGCGGCGGCACTTCGGCGTAATCGCGCCGCGCCACCAGAGCGTGGCGTTCGAGGTCGCGCAGCGTCTGGGTGAGCATCTTCTGCGACACGCCCGCGATCGCGCGCATCAGTTCGCCGTTGCGCCGAGGCCCGTGGCGCAGGAGCGGAATCACCAGCGCGACCCACTTGCTCGCCAGCAAGCCGATCACGTCGCGCGAGGGGCAGGTGTCGCTCCAGGGGTCGACCGCCGGCCGGCCGCGCAGGGGTTTTCCGGATTTCGTCGTCGCTGTTTCCATAGTTACTAAAAGGTGCGTACTAGTAAAACGGTAACTCTGGGCGTAAGGTTAGCACGACGGTGCCGGACGGAACAGCGCTCGGGCCGCAACCGACTTACCAGGAGAACCGACATGACTACGTTCAGAAAGCACGCCCTCGCGGTCGCCGCCGCGGCCCTCGCATCCATCGGCGGTGTCGCCCTCGGGCAATCGCCGGCCGAAAACCCCACGACTCCCCCACCCGCGCACGAGAAGCAGGCGCCGGGCGTCGAAGCTCACCTGAGGATCTTCGACGTGCTCGACTTCGACGTCTTCAGCAACCAGAAATGGGGCCGGCTCCAGGAGAGCCACGCGCGCGACATCGTCGTCACCTGGCCCGACGGCCACGAGACCAAGGGCATCGACAGGCACATCGAGGACCTGAAGGCGCTGTTCGTCTTCGCTCCCGACATCACCATCAAGGTGCACCCGATCCGCTTCGGCTCGGGCACGTGGACCGCGGTGACGGGCGTGATGACCGGCACGTTCACCCGCCCGATGCCCGCCGGGGACGGCAAGACCACCGCGCCCACGGGGAAGCGCTTCGCGATCGGCATGGCGACCATCGGGCACTGGAAAGGCCAGACGATGGACCACGAGTGGCTGTTCTGGGACAACCAGGACTTCATGAAGCAGATCGGCCTCGCTCCCTGACTCTCGGCCTCCGGCCGGCGCGTCGTCCAGCCGGCGCCGGCCGCCAGGGTTTTCTGGTAAACGAGGTTCAGGCCGGGTCGCGGAATTCCACGTCCCAGTGCGAGCCGTCGCAGAAGGGCTTGTTCTTCGACGCGCCGCAACGGCACAGCGTGTAGTGCTCGGTCGAGGCGCCTTCCCCGAACTTCACGCCCATGAGCTCGATGCCGCCTGTAATCGCATAAGGCCCGTTGTCGGTCACGGTGACCATCGGCGGGCGCTCTGGCGGCTCGGCCTCGACCCCGTCGATCGCGTAGCTGAGCGCCCCGGACGGGCATTTCCTGATCGTCGCGACGATCTCCTCGACCTCGGCCTCGTCCGGAGCGATCCACGGCTCGTGATGCATGCGGAACACCGGCCTCAGCTCGTCGGTGCAGAACCCCGCGTGCGCGCAGATCGAGCGGTTGTCGAGAATCGTGATGCGCTTGCCTTTGTAGGCCTGGCGCCTGTCCTTTGCAGGGTCCGCGGTCTTCGTGTCCTTGAAGCCGATCACGCTGTGCGTCCCGTCGCAGAAGGGCTTGTTCTTCGAGGCGCCGCAGCGGCACAGGGCCACCGCGCGCACGTTCGCGCAAGTCTCGCCGGATGCGCGGCGCAGATTCGGCACGGGCCTCACTTCCATGTCGTTCAGGAGGTAGTACGGGCCGTTCGGCGAGCAGCCCATCTTTGGTTTGGGGTCCATGAGCCGATGTTACGCCACTTGGCCCGCACTCTGCCCTTCGCGCTGCTTCACCGCGCTCCGGTATACCGCAGGATCCACAGGCCCTGGTTCTTCTCGGTCAGGTAGATGGTGCCGCGCGCGTCGACCAGCACGTCCTCGCTCTGCGCGACGAGCTTCTTCGGCAGCGGACCGTAGCGTTTTGCCGGATCGGGCGGCAGGAACCAGCCGACCTCGCGCGGCCGGTGCGCGTCGGAGATGTCGACGATGCGCAGGCCCGCGTTGAAGTACGTGAGGTATACGAGCTTGTCCGAGTGCTCGACGTCCGGGTTGTGATGGTGCTGGTTCTGGTTGTGCGGGCCGAAGCGCCCGCCCTTCTCGCAGAAATTCTTGTACCGCGCGCCCGCGGGCGGCCCGGGCAGCGGAAAGAGCGAGAGAAGCACCGGGTTCGCCGGGTCGGCGATGTCGACGAGCGAGGCGTGGTTGAGCGGCTCCTGGCAGTCCTCGCGGATCGCCTCCGAGTTCACCACTGCGATCTTGCGGGCGGCGAGCGGCAGGACGCTGTGCACGCCGATGAAGCCTAAGAAGGGCGGCGTGTAGGGAAGCTGGCCGACCAGTTTCGGATGCGCGACGTCGGCGATGTCGAGGATGACGAGGCCCGCCGAACCGTAGGAGAGATACGCGAGCGAACCCTCGACGTAGGGCGGCCCGTGCAGCGAGACGTCGCGAGCTGCCTTCTCGCCGCCCGCTGCATGTTGCCCGGGCACCCACCAGCGGCCCACCTCGACGGGCTTCGCGGGGTCCGAGATGTCGACGATGACGTAGATGTTGCCGTTGTACCCCGGCATGCCCGCCGCCAGGTGCATAAAGCGCCCGCCCGAGTAGAAGTTGCGGTGCGTGCCGGTGCCGCCGGTCTTGTACTGGCCGAGGCGCTTCGGCCGCACCGGATCGGCGAGGCTCCAGACGAGCACGCCCTCGTCGTTCGGCTTGGCGTCGTCCCCGCCCCAGCCCTGCCCGATTTTTTCGAGCGCGGTGATCATCTTGTCCCCACCGATCTCCATCTGGATCGTCCAGGTGTTCGCCGGGCCGCGAATGAAATTCGCGACGCTGGGCTTCGCCGGGTCGGTCACGTCGAGGATGGTCCAGCCGCGGTGCCAGAGGTGGCCCGCGTAGAGGTACCAGCGGCCGTTCGCCTGGCGGATCGAGAGCTTGAAGGGCGG
>WNGL01007386.1_pt1 | contig 12905 bp, 9 predicted proteins | sample 5400591 | NCBI WGS metagenome assembly WNGL01 (sample SAMN13153377, study PRJNA577476) | soil metagenome | isolation source: 80 cm soil or saprolite under Garry oak tree replicate 1 | place: USA:California | collected 2016-06-15
ACACCGATCAGCCGCCAGAGTACGGGCAGGAACGGCGTGCCGTCGAAAAGGTGGAAGAAGTTGATCGGGTGCAGCTTCCAGACGCGCTCGACCCACCAGAAGCGTGAGTCGTAGATGGAGCAGATGGGCGGCGGTGGCGGGCTGAACTTTTCGAAGCAACCTTCCACTACGGCGTAGTAGACCGCCGCAACGACAGGGCTGAGCGCGAACAGCAATGCCATGGCCGCGTTTGCAAACACCCCGTTGAAGAATTCGATTGCGGCCAAGTCAATGAGCACGACCAGGAAGACCCCAAGGCAACGGGTGAGCAGAAAGATACCGATCGTCCGAAGGTTGAACCGATTCTTCGCCGCAAGCCCGCGGGCGAGCGCTTCCCCGGTCCGGAGATGGTCGTATCGGCTGTCGCGTTCGACCGAGCGCGGAATCTCGATGGGTGGCGAGCCCAGGAGGCCCACTCCTTCGCGGACCTTGCCGTCGAGTGGAACCATCGCCTTTATCGCGAGGAGACAGTTTTCAGCCGTCCTCCCTCCCGCGGGGTAGTTGACGTAGTTGCCCAGGAAGTTGCGTGGCCCGATCGCCGCTCGGGACACCCGGAATGAGGTGCTTGAGACTTCGTCATTGATCACGTTCAGCCCGTCGGCGACCATCGTGCCGCTGCCGATCGAGGTGAGGAAGGAATTCGAGGTCGCCACTTCGCAGCCGAAATTAGACCCTGTCTGCACGACTGGGGACAGCCGACATCCCAGCCACTGTAAGTAGTTGACGATGTATGAGCTGTCACCGAAGAGAACACCGAAGAACCTCTGCCTGCCCAGGCCAGCGATCACCCGATGCACCGCGTGGTGGAAGCCATAGAGCGGATAGACCGTGTCCGGTTTAATAAACACGCGTAACGCGCGAGGAACCGTGCCGACGGCTAGGAGGCCGAGAAGCGTCGCGCCGAAAAAAAGAAACACTGAGAAGGCAAGCGCCTCGATGACGAGCCCGCGAACCGTTAACGCTCCGGCGCCGGATTTAACGCTGGGGTCCAGCACCTCGACCAACGACGACACCCAGAGAAATAGCAGACCGAGGCCCGCCTCGAGAAGCGGCGCGTACAGGAAGAGAGTTCCGATCAGGGTGAGGGCGGCAGAGGTGGCTCGACGCAGCCTGCCGCACCGAGCTGGCGCGATTCTCAGGTAGTTCGTATCGGTGCGCCGTGCCGGAGATCCGTGCCACCGCTCGCCGACCGGCACCGACTGGCCGCGGTGCAAGGATGAGGTGTGGCCGAGCTGCGCCCCATCGCCCATCGACGTGTCGATGTCGAGCACGGCCATTTCGCCTACGAACACGTCACGGCCGAGGGTCACCGATCCGATCTCGATTCGGCCGGCCTGTGCTCTGTAGCAGTGGAAGCTCGACTCTCTGCGGATCACTGTTCCTGCGCCGATCGTGAGAAGGTCCGTGCACACCGGTATCTGCCCGGAGAAGATCACGGTACCGGGCCCCACCTTCGCGCCCAGCGCCCTCAAGTAGAGCCCATACAGCGGCGATCCGACGAACAGATAGACGCCCGGATTCGACCGGATCAAGGTCTTTACGATCCAGAAGCGGACGTACGCAAGGCTCCACAGGCGAATCTGCTGGGGCTTCCAACGACCGATGAGCAACCATTTCGCTACGATCGGTACGGCGCACAAGACGAGGAACCCCACACCGCTGAAGAGGACCAGCCGCAGATAGCTTTCGACGCCCTTCGATCCTGCCACAATCCGCTGGTAGCCCTCGACGGCGGCAAGGACGCCGACGTACGAGTATCCCAAGTAGAACAAGGTCTGTAGCGCCCCACACAGCAGGTACTCGCTGGTACTCGTCGAAGTCGGTGCTTCCAGCGCTTCGGCAGCCGCCGATTTACCAGGGGCGGGCGCGGCGTCGGCTAGCGCGGCCGCCAAGCTACGGATCGTCGGATGCCGGTAGATGTCCTGCATGGATACCGGCGGAAAGTCCCCTCGCTTCCGCACTCGCGCGCAAAACTTGGCCATCACCAAGGAGTCGGCACCCAGTTCATCAAAGAAGTGGCTTTCGACGGAGAGATGGTCGATGCGCAGTACGTCCGCTAAGACCTCGGCAAGAGTGCTCTCGGTGCCCGTCACCGCGTCGGTGCACCGGTCCTGACTCACGGCACACTCGGTGAATACGGCTTCAGATCCTTTTGTAGGTTCACTCGTCATGCTTCCTCGACCCACGCGCCGGGCAAAAACGAACCGATCACTTTCTCCAGACCTCGCTGGAGCGCGAGGTCTCTAACGAGCTTGCCCACCGCAAGATCAAGTATCCCCAGCCCGAAAGGGCTGAACACGGAGACGGTCTCGGAACTGTTCCTGGCGGGGGCACGACCCTTGAGAATGTCGGCCAAGGTACACCGGATGAAGTCCCTGTGCCCCACGAGTTGTTCCGCTAAGTGCACTGAGGTCTGGGCACGGCAGACGTGATCGATATCGTCGACCACGTTGTCACAGGAGAGAATGACGTCGGGGGTCAGATCCCGCAGCGAGATATGGAGGATGGTGCTCCCGCGAGGGCATTCGCGGAGTTCGCTGAGGTGCGGCGCGAGCGCTGTGGTGGCGATCGAGATGAGCGGGGAGTCATGCAAGACAGTCTTGATATCGGCGGCAATCTCAAGCCCCACGTGGTCGAAAGTTCTCTTACACTTGTTCTCAAACTGCTTCGCACGGGCTTCGTCTTTGTCAAAGAGGACGAAGGTTTCCACGCCCGGAAACACGGCCAAGAGGAATCGGGCGATTTCAAAATTGATTAAGCCGCACCCGATCATCCCAACGCGGCCGACTTTGTTTCCGTTGAGCAGGCACTGGGCGGCTAGAGCCGCGCTGGCCGCGGTCCGCTTCGCGCTGATCACGGACCCCTCCAGCACGGCTTCGGGCCTTCCGGTCTGTAGTGAATTCAAGATCAACACCGCCGACGCACGGTCAACGCCGAGATGCTGATTCTCCGGAAACGAGGAGACCCATTTGATTCCAGCGATTCTGCATCCACCGCCCAGGTAGGCCGGCAGGGCAATGATTCGGTCCTGCGGCTGGCCAGGAAACCTCAAGAACGTGGAGTGAGGCAGCGAACTGTCTCCCTCGCCGTGAGTCTCGTAGGCCATCCGCACGGCTTGGATCAGCTCGATCTCGCGCCCGGCCAGCACCGCACGGACTTCGGCTCCGCTCAAGATCGCGATGTTGCCATCATCCATGGCTGCAGCTCCCATTGGTCCCGCCGGAAGTCGCCATCATCCATGGCTGCATCTCCGGTTGGTCCTGCCAGAGGTGTGCGATGTCCCCAAAGTGTTCCGCAACCCACTCGTCGGAATAAATCGTGTCAAGGTAGCGTTCTCCGCGGTCGTGAAAAATGAGCGCGCACGTTGCGCCTCTGCGTATGCGCTCCTTCACCTGTTCTACTGCCATAAGCACTGCCCCCGAGGAGCCTCCAGCGAGAATGGCCTCGCTCCGCACCAGGCGGCGACAACCCACGACACAGTCCAAGTCCGTCACCCGCACACACTCGTCGGCCAAATTGGGGCGGAAAAGCTCGGGACGTCTGGCCGCGCCGTGTCCCGGAATGAGCCGCTTGGCGGGCCTTCCGCCGAAAATCACGCTCCCGTGAGCATCAACCGCGAAGATCTTGGTGCCCAAGTGGTGATCCCGAACGTATTCAGCGCAGCCTCTGAGCGTGCCACATGTGCTGGTGGCTACGAAGAGGTAGTCGATCCTCCCGTCCAGTTCCGTCGCGATCTCGTGCATCGTGGTTCGGTAGTGCGCCTGGGCATTGGACAGGCTGCCATACTGGTTGGTCCAGAAGCTGTCCTCGATGGTTTGCAGGAGCGTCTGGACGCGATCGATCCGTGCCTGGAGGAACTCTCCGGTCACTGGGTCGGGTTCTGAAACCAGATCGATCTCTGCCCCGTACGCTTTGAGGATGCGGATATTCTGCGCGGTGGTTTTCGGGTCCACTACGCAGATGAATCGCAATCCCAAGTAGCGGCAGGCTTGCGCCAAGCCGATACCCAAGTTCCCAGAACTCGACTCGATCACTACGGTCCCCGCCTTGACGGCACCGGCTCGCATTGCCTCTTGGAGAATATGCAACGCCGGTCTGTCTTTGGCACTCCCACCCGGATTGAATCCTTCCAGCTTGGCGTAGAGATGGAAAGGGCAGTCTGAAAACACGCGCGTTAATTTGACAAGCGGCGTGTTGCCGATTGTGGACAAAATGCTCTCGGTCATGGTTGTATCCTCCTGCATGCTTGCAGGTTTCCCATAATTTCCACGGTGCCGGGTGGATTTCCATTGGCTGACCGCGGTGTCGCGGTCTTCCTGCGGGTCAGTTCGCGGGCATCGACGCTCGAAGCGCCACTCTCTCATTCAATCCCAGAGCAGCGGCTTTCGTCAGGTTGAGAACTTGGCGCATGGAACTCCATTCCGATGGTCAAAGACCGCATCCAGCTGGGTGACGAGCAAGTTCTAGGCTTGAGGTCTGGCGATACAAGCCAATAAAACGGGGCCTAAACGTGAAGGGACTGATTCAGCCAGGCAAACGGAAGGCTAGCGAACGAAGTCGAAGCTCACAATCAGGTGAAAACCTTAAACGAGGACGGGGCCGATACCGGACCAAACACCTTCTGGTCATTGCAAGTGGTTGACAGGATTGCTCCTTAGCGAAAAAACCTGTTCTACGGCGCAACTGAATTTGACACCTGAGTATAGGGAGGGGAGTTTTCGCCGACTCTCACGACCATGAGTATCAACACGCATGCTGTTGTCAGCGCTCTGAGGGAAGCGAACAGCAAAGTCGTTCGCTTGGTGCTGCCGGCGCAGGTTGCTTAGCATTAATGGCCCCTGTGGCCCCTCGAAGATTCAGAACCTATTCTTTATGAAGGAGATGTTGGTAGGGGCGGTGGGGATCGAACTAAAAGCGATGTTGAAACGCGTAAGTTATTGATTCCATTAAACGAGAAAAACGACAAAAACACCGAATTCACCCAAGTGAGGTACACGCCAGGTACACGGAGCGTGAATTCGCTACGGCGCAAAAACAATCCCTCGGAGGCAAGTTGCACCAACTTGCGCTCTGTGGAAGTCGGCAATTCGCCGAACTTACGCGTCCCTATCCTTCAGTTCCAAATCTAGCTTAAGAGATGAACCAAGGCCATCGAGTCCGGGGAACAGTGAAGCTCGGTGAATGTTCATTGCGCGCAGATGTTTCAGAAATTTGATTCGGAGACTGCTCCCAACTTCAATTTTTCGTATGACGGGCCGGTCAGTCGCTTCAGGGTGCATCATCATTCTCATAAGTATCTGTCCAAACGACGCTTCATGACGGAGTTTGCAGAGAAAGACTCCTTGTTGCGCAAACAACCGTGGGTTGGACATCTGCGGATTGATTCTAACAATTACCGACTCTTCTGTTTCTCGGAGCAAGCGGTTCGTGAAATCGGCGGCTCCGGATGGGGAGACGTCTACTACAGTCGACTTGGTGTCTTTCGCCTCAAGCAACTCGTATCCCTTCGTTTCTAGCCAAGCCAAGTCGATTGCCCATACGGCAGAATGATTCTCCTTCTCTCTTTTCCGCTTCTCCTTGGCCTTGTCCTCAACAGCGAAGTACATCGCCACATATGGTGATTCGGTCCAGTCCAGCAGCCGGGTCGGCACGCAATGGTGCTGCATCAGTGCATACCAGCTACTCAGATCGTTCATCGCCGGAACATGGGGGAGATAATGATGGGCGTATTGCTGGAACCGATTTAACAGGTCCCGCATTTCGATTTCTCGATTAAGGTGGTAGAGGCTGCGGCTGTTCCGTGATGAACGCTCCCCTAGAACGTCTCGGTCGAGGGAAGTATGCAGCAACCAAACAGCCTCTCGTTGTCCACGAAAGCACCAAGAACCCTGCAACTCGTCAAGCCACCGCAGGAAGTGGTCCCACGATTTTGCTTTTTCCGTAAGAACGAAATTGTCGAAGGGATTATCGCCCCAGTATTTCTCGTCTCGATATTCTTCGTTCTTCCACTTCTCTGACCACTTGTTCACGAACGTCACGAAGTTGCTAGACCAATCGGGCGGTATGGGCATGGTCTTCGCTCTCGGTCACAGGTCGTTAAGAATGCTTTGCCATTCTTCGTTCTCGCCGTACTGGTCAACCAAACACCCGTCGAGAGTGTCGAGAACATCCCGCGCACGTGTGAGATTATAAAACAGGGCGTTGAAGCTGATGCCCAGAGTATCTTTGTGCGGAGCGTTCGGCGGTGCTATTGCGATATGCTTCTGTGGATAACGGAATCGCAATCCGCCGGCATCAATGCGGTGAAACTCTGCAATAAACTCAGATACGAAGTTCAAGTCCAGCCCGGATTCCCAAAGCGAGGGCACCTTGCCCTTCAATTCTCTTACTAGGGTGTCCCATGCTTTCTGTAGATTGTGGTCTTCTTTGAGTGGCGCGATCTCATCGTTTGCCGCGTTTTCGGTTTCTCGCTTGAGCCATCTCGAATGGAAAAGCGTGTACTTGATTTCAAGCTCCAAGTAGTGTCTACAGAGGTAGACTGCGGCAACTCCGTGCAAGCCTTCCGAGAGCCGGTCGGCCACGATGCCCTCTAACAAATGCTTCGCGGCCTCGAAGAAACTGTCCACGTACAGCGCGTCTACTTTCCAGTCGCCGCTTGCCGGAGGAAAGAACACCCGGCGGTAGGGACGCGGTTCATACCGCTCGGCGTACTCTGCGATTATCTTGGCCTCTTCCGCCGCTAGCTCATCGTGGTCCATGAGGCCATTCTACGCTCGTGGCGCAGAGGCGGCGAGAGCGGGCACGTCCTACAATAGACTACCGGGAGGTTGACGTATGAAGCGAGGGCGCTGCCCGCTGTGCACAAGAGACGGAATAGACCTATGCGATAGCCATCTCATCAGCGGGGGGATTTACTGGCGCGCAAGCGAGGACCGTGTCGTCATGACAACACAAATTCTCGTTTCGGCTTCGAACCACGTGAAGGATTATCTCTTGTGCCTCGACTGTGAGAAGAAATTTGGTGAGGCAGAGAACTACGCACTTCCACTCATACGGCAACGTGACACGAGTTTTCCACTCCTCGAGAAGTTGAAGGCAGGCATACCTCTCGGACAAACACAGAACGGTTCGCTGGTGTACTCCGGCGCTGTCGCTGCAATTGACGTAGACAACCTCGCGTACTTCGCTCTGAGCATGTTTTGGCGAGCGTCTGTTCACGTTTGGAAGACTCTAAACGGCCAGCCGATTTCGATGCCATTGCGATCCTATGAGGAGCCGATTCGAAAATACCTGAATGGGGAAACTGGATTCCCGATGAGCGGTGCTGAAGCTTACGGTGTGCACGGACGCTGAGTCTCACGGCATGGTTTTTGCACCCGTTGAGTGGACGAACGACCTGTACACCGGATACGACATGACGGTGCTTGGGGTCTGCTTCACGATGATACCTGGTGTCCCACCAGGAGCTAAAGATTGGGACCTATGCTGTGTCAACTCTAAGCACCGGGTTATTTTTGCTGAGGATTGTTCGAAAACATCGCGCGAACACTACAGGGATCTTCGTGACAGAGCAAGGGTCACACGAACTCTCGGCAGGTAGCGATGGCAGAAACATCGCAAGTCACCGTGACTGGAGGAATCGGGAAATGACAACACCACTACCAGAATCTCTGTCTATCTCGGAGGAACACGAACACTGCCACGAGTTGTGTCAAGATTTCAAGAACACTGACATCCCAATCGAGATGAGTGTACGGATTCCCATCCTTCGCGCGCGATGAGGGGAGTGAGGACAAGAGCGGCGAGAGGGTCAGCCCACGGTCGATTCCACAGGGCGTTTACCACGAGACCGGCAACAGCAATCCAAGCCATGTAACCACAGAGGGCAGATTCCGCAGCATCGGCCTTCAAAGCTGCACTCGAAGTGACAACTGCCAACTTTCGTTTCCGGTTCGCCAACCACGGCATCATAACGGCAGCGGCTAGCAGGATTCCGATTCCAACTAGACTACGCTGTGCATCGCGGTATCCGAAAAAGTCTAAGAGAGAAGTCAGCACGACGAAGCCTGCCAATGCAAAGAGCAACCCTCCCGCGATTCGAGATGCCCGCGCCTCAGCCAACGTGAAGCGAAAACGGCAGAACACAACGGCTGCCGAAAGCAGCTCAATCAAGCTATCTCCGCCGAAAGCCAACAGTGCGGGGCTGTGCGAAGTCCAAGCCGTCCCGAGAGACACGATGGCCTCGACGCTCATCCAGGTGAGTGTGATGACCTGAAGTTGAAGAACTTTTCGCGAAACGTCAAACGACGGAGATGTTGTCGCTACGATCATAAGAGCATCGCAAATGATTCTACTCCGTCGTTGCAACGGAAGGGGGAACGAGTGTTCCCCGCCGTAGCGCCCGCTCCTTCATGAGCGCGAAGAAAACGGGCACGAGGATTAACACATGAATCGTGGATGTAATCATGCCGCCAACGATGGGAGCGGCGATCGGCTTCATCACGTCGGAGCCGATCCCACTTTCCCAGAGAATCGGGATCAGGCTGGCGAGCACGGCCGTGACGGTCATGAGCTTCGGGCGCAAACGCTGCACGGCGCCTTCGATGGCGGCTGCTTCGATGTCTTCGTGCTTGAGGGGAATGCCGGATGCGAGGCGCTTGTCGAGTGATTCGTGGAGATAGACGACCATCACCACGCCTGTCTCAACTGCGATTCCGAACAGCGCAATGTAACCCACCCAGACCGCTACGCTGAAATTGTAGCCAAGCCAATACTGAAGAAGCAGGCCGCCGGTCATCGCGTAAAATGTGGGGAAAATTAAGACCGCGGCCTCCGTGACCGAGTGAAACACCATATAGAGCAGCAGGAAAATGACGAAAAAGACGATAGGGACGATGATCTTCAATCTCGCCTTTGCACGGAGCTCGAATTCGTATTCGCCAGACCATTTATAGGTGTAGCCCGGTGGCAATTTCAGTTTGTCACTGAGCAGGCGATCCGCCTTCGCAACAAAACCGCCATAGTCCTTCGTCGCGAGGTCAAGGTAGACGTAGCCCGTGAGCAGGCCTTCCTCGTCGCGAATCATAGCGGGACCACGACTGAAGTAGATTCGCGCTACTTCTGAGATAGGAATTTGCGCACCAGTAGGCGTGGCGATGACAACGCGCTGGAGTTGCGCGATGTCATCGCGAAAATCCCGGCTGTAGCGCACGTTGATGGGATAGCGTTCGCGTCCCTCCACGTTTTCCGCGATGTTCTCACCGCCGATACCGGACGTGACTGCGCGTTGGACATCGGCCACTGAAAGTCCATAACGTGCCGCTTCGGGACGGTTGACTTCCACGTTTATGTAGAAACCCTCGGCAACTCGCTCGGCAAAGACGGAACGCAGTTCAGGAATGCTGCCAAGGATCTGCTGCAATTGTGCTCCCGCTTTTTGAATGCCTTCTACATTGGGACCTTGAATCTTCAGTCCGACAGGAGTCTTGATACCGGTTAACTCCATGTCGAGCCGGTTTTGGACGGGCATCGTCCAGGTATTCGTTAGACCTGGGATTTGGAGCTTCTCGTCCATCTCGCGAATCAGCTTTTCGTAAGTCATGCCAGCACGCCACTGCTCGCGAGGTTTGAGCATGACTGTGGTGTCATACATGTCGAGCGGGGCGTTGTCGGTGGGGCTGTCGGAGCGGCCAACAACTCCGAAGACGCTTTCAACTTCTGGGAAAGATTTGATGATGCGGTCCTGTTCCTGGAGCAATGTGGAGGCTTGCGTGATCGAGATTCCGGGAAGAGCGGTCGGCATGTATAACGACGAGCCTTCATACAGCGGCGGCATGAACTGGCTCCCGATGCGCCACGCCAGCGGGAGTGTCACAACCAAGAAAATCAAATTGAGGAGCAGGGTTGTTTTCCGGTACCGAAGACACAAACGAAGAACCGGCAGGTATAAGGCCTGCGTCCAGCGTTGAAAAGGGATTTGAGGATTCCGATCTCAGGTGGCCACGAATGAAAATCACCATAAGAACTGGAACGAGCGTGATGGCAAGAATCGACGAAAACGCCACGGAAAGAGTCTTAGTCCACGCAAGAGGACGAAACATGCGCCCTTCTTGTGCTTCCAACAGAAATACCGGAAGAAAGGACACGAGAATAACGAGCAATGAAAAGAAGATGGCCGGTCCAACCTGTTTTGCCGCGCCGATAAGAATGCGTCGCCTTTCTTTTTCAGTCAGCGAGGCCGCCGATGGTCCCAATGCCGCAATGTGTTCCGATAAGTGGCGGTAGCCGTTCTCAACCATGACAATCGCGGCATCGATGAGCACGCCGATGGCGAGAGCCAAGCCACCGAGAGACATGATGTTCGAACTGACATGCAGGAAGTACATGGGTATGAAGGACGCCAGGACCGCGATGGGCAGAGTCAGAATCGGGATTAGCGCGGAGCGGAAGTGAAACAGGAATGCAATCGTCACGAAGCTGACGATGATGGCTTCTTCGAGAAGATCGCGCTGCAAAGTTTCGATGGATGCCTGAATCAGGCCGGAGCGGTCATAGCCGGCGAAGATCTCGACGCCGGTAGGAAGAGATGGTTTGATTTCCGCAAGTTTTTTCTTGACGCCATCGATCACGTTGAGCGCGTTCAATCCATAGCGCATCACAATGATTCCGCCGACGGTCTCACCGTCGCCGTTCCACTCCCCGACCCCCTGACGAATATCGGGGCCAAAGCTGACTGTGCCGAGATCGCGAACGAGAACCGGTGTCCCGTTTTTGGTGGCGACAGGAACAGTTTGGAGGTCCTGGAGCGAGCGCAGGTAGCCGAGTCCGCGAATCATATATTGAGCGCCGCCCATTTCGAGCACGCGGCCGCCAACTTCATTCGTGCTGCCTCGGACTTGGTCGATCACCATAGAAAGTGGAATGTTGTAAGCGCGAAGCTTGTTGGGGTCCAGATTCACCTGGTACTGGCGAACGAATCCGCCAATGGAGGCGACTTCCGCAACGCCGGGGACAGTCTCTAGCTGGTACCGGAGATACCAGTCTTGCAGACTGCGCAGCTCCGCAAGACTGTGCTGGTGGGAACGGTCAATGACCGCGTACTCGTACACCCATCCCGCTCCGGTTGCATCGGGGCCAATCATCGGAGATACATTTTTCGGCAAAACTCCCTGGAGTTGCTGGATGTATTCGAGAACGCGAGAACGCGCCCAATAGAGGTCCGTGCCGTCTTCAAAGACGACGAAAATGTAGGAGTCGCCAAACATTGTTTGGGCGCGGACCGCTTTCACATGAGGCGCAGCGAGCAGCGTTGTTACGATCGGGTAAGTCACTTGGTCTTCGATGATATTCGGCGGCTCGCCCTCCCAGGGGATGTGCACAATTACCTGCACGTCCGAGATGTCCGGGAGGGCATCGAGCGGAATATTTTTGAGGGACCAGATTCCAGCCAGAACCAGGAGCAAGGTCCCCGTGAAAACGAGGAATCGGTTGTTCGCGCACCAGTCAATCACGCGGGAGATCATGGCTACATTCCCCCTTCTGCGTTTAGGCTCAGTTGCTTGGTTGTGAGAACGGTTCCGTTCTTTGCTACCGTGACGGTGAGCTTCCATGTCCCGCCACTCTCGAGATTCACTCGGCCTTCATACAGGCCGCCGCCTTTGTCCCCTAGGGGTGTCAGGACATTCATCGCTGCCATACCCATTTCTGGCATGCCAGGCATGTAGCTGCGCACGCTGACCTGCGCGCCCTGGATCGGCGCACCGTCGGCTGCTGTGAGTTTCACGCGATACAGATTCGCTCCTTTGCGTGAGGTCGACGGCTCCGTCGAGAATTCAACTTGGGCGGCGGGCGGAGCGGCGGGAGTGTTCGTCGCTGCTGCCGTGCCTGCACCTGGCGGTGGAGGAGTAAACGAACCGATGGCAGCTTGGAGTTGACTCTCTGAATCAACTAAGAAGTTAGCCGAAGTGACGATGCGCTCGCCGGCTTTCAAACCTTTTAGAACAACGTATTGGTCGCCCGCTTGAGGCCCCAGTTGCACCTCGCGTGGCTCTAGGTAGCCCGCGCCACGATCCACGAAAACAATCTGTCGCGTCCCTGATTGCAGAACCCCGCTCAAAGGGATGACGAGCTGATTCCCGAGCGGCACCTGCAAGTCTACGTTTACGAACATTCCAGGTGTGAGTGTGAGATTGGAGTTTGGGAAGACCAACCGTACTCGCGCCGTGCGGGTGGTCATGTCTACATCGGGGTAAATGAAATCAACCTTGCCTCGAAAGACCCGTCCGGGGTAGGAATCCACCGTGAGCGAAGTTGGAGCACTGACTTTTATGCGTCCCAGGTCGTTCTGGAAGATTTGAGCGAGCACCCAAACACTGGAAAGGTCTGCAACGGTATACAGCCGTGTTTCCGGCTGCACGTTCAAGCTCGGCAGCGCATTTCGTTCGGTTATGTAGCCGGAGACGGGCGAGTCGATCTCCAGCGCCTCTATGACCTGCCCTGTGGATTCAAGTCGCGCGAGCTCCCGTTGGGGTATGTTCCATTGCGCCAGACGTTCTTTGGAGGAATTGAGCAGAGATGCGACGCCGGCTGCGACGCCTGGAACAGTGCTCTCTGAGAGCTCTTTCTCATTCTGTTTTGCTAGCAGGTATTCGCGTTCGGCGACGACGAGTTCCGGGCTATGAATGGTGAACAAAGGCTGACCTTTGCGGACGTACTGATAGGTTGCATTCGCGAAAACCTTTTCGATGTGGCCGGAGATTCGCGTCTGAACGTAGGAAAGTCGTGTTTCGTCGATGGCAACAGTTCCCGTTGCCCGGATTTCATCCTGCACGGGTTTCCGTTCAACCGCTCCAAACTTCACGCCGATG
>WNGL01017571.1_pt1 | contig 12900 bp, 14 predicted proteins | sample 5400591 | NCBI WGS metagenome assembly WNGL01 (sample SAMN13153377, study PRJNA577476) | soil metagenome | isolation source: 80 cm soil or saprolite under Garry oak tree replicate 1 | place: USA:California | collected 2016-06-15
GCAGGCGGCCCGGGCCAGACCAAGCAGCGTATCCTTGCCGGCGCCGCTCGGACCGACCACCAGGACAAGCCGGCCGGGCCCGATCGCGGCCGGCCGATCACCGGATATGGTCGGCGCTTGCCTCACGCCACCCGATGTCCTTTACGCCAGACGCTGCGCACCACCGGGATATCGCGGGCGACATGGACGCGGATCAGGTCGGCACGCTTGCCGACCGCGATCTCGCCCCGGTCGGCAAGGCCGACCGCTTCGGCAGGCGTCTTGGTGACGGTGCGGACAGCGGATGCGAGATCGATCGCGGGAACGCGCTGCGGCAATTGCAGCGCCGCCATCAACAGGCTCGAGGGAATGTAGTCGGACGACAGGATATCCAACAGCCCTTCGCGGGCGAGATCGACCGCGGCGATGTTGCCGGAATGCGAACCGCCGCGCACCACATTCGGCGCACCCATCAGGATGCCGATGCCGGCCTGGTGCAACCCACGCGCGGCCTCAATTGTGGTCGGAAATTCCGCCACCGAAACCCGATCACGAATGGCGTCGGTGACGTTCTCGTCGGTGGTGTCGTCGTGACTGGCCAGCGGGATCTCGTGCAGATGCGCCAATGCCACGATCTCGCGCATGTTCGTGGCCGCATATGCCTTCTGATAGGCAAAGCGCCGTTCGAACAGCGTATCGAGTTCGGCGTCGGTCATGCCAGCGCCCTTGCCGCGATAATAGGCGCGCAGCTTGGCTTCGTCGCGAAACTGGCGTTGTCCCGGGGTGTGATCCATCAGCGACATCAGCCGCACATCCGGCCGTCCGACCAGCTCCTTGGCTTCCTCGACGACGCTCGGCATCGGAATTTCGCAGCGCAGATGCAGGAAATGATCTGCTCGTAACAGATTGGCATCGCGCGCCGATGCGATCGCGTGGGCCAGCACGCCTGCCCGGCCATCGACTTCCTCCGCGCCGTCCTCGCGCCAGACCCGCAGCGAATCCAGCACCGTGGTGATGCCTGATGTCGCCAATTGCCCATCATAGGAGACGACGGCAGCGATCGGGTCCCAGAAAACTTTTGGGCGCGGTACATAATGCGCTTCGAGATGATCGGTATGCAGCTCGATCAGGCCGGGCATGATCAGATCGCCGGCCGCGTCCTCGCTGCCTGCAGGTCCGCTGCCCTCGCCGAATTCTGCAATGCGTCCATCGGCAAAAGCAATCCAGCCGCGCTCGATCACGCGGTCGGTGAGAACAATCCTGGCGTTGCCAAGCAGGGTCTCGTCCTTTGTCGAAGTCATCTTAGGCGTCTTCCTTCATGCCGCGGCGGCAAACGATGTCACGTCGACGATCCGGTCGGCGATCAGATGGCGGATCTCATCGTCGTGGACGATGGCGACCATGGCAACACCCGCGCGCTTCTTTTCGCCGATCAGATCGACCACCACCGCCCGATTGGCGGCATCCAGCGAAGCGGTCGGCTCGTCCAGGAGCAGGATCGGCAGATCGCAAATGAAGCCGCGCGCGATGTTGACGCGCTGTTGCTCACCGCCCGAGAAGGTCGAAGGCGGCAGCGCCCACAGCCGTTCGGGAATATTGAGCCGGCGCAGCAATGCACCGGCGCGTTCGCGCGCCTCGGATCGCGTCATCCCGTTGACGATCAAGGGCTCGGCCACCACGTCCGACGTCGCCACCCGCGGCACCGCCCGCAGGAACTGACTGACATAACCGATGGTGGCGCGGCGAACGCTGAGGATCTGCCGTGGCTCGGCTCTGGCGAGATCGATCTGCGCACCTTCGTGCCGAATGCCGATGCGGCCGGCATCGCAGCGATAATTGCCGAATATCATCTTCAGGATCGACGATTTGCCGGCGCCCGAGGGACCTGCCAGCACGACGCATTCGCCCGGTTCGACAAAAAACGAGACGCCGCGCACCACGGGAAGCTGCACGCCGCCCTGCAAATGCATGGTGAAGGTTTTTTCGGCGTTGCTGATTTCAATCATCGCGGTCATTGGCGCAACACTCATGCCGGCAAAATCGAAGAGACGAGCAACTGGGTGTAGGGCTCGCAGGGATCGTCGAGAACCTGGTCGGTGAGTCCGGTCTCGATCACGCGGCCACCCTTCATGACCATCACCCGGTGCGACAGCAGCCGCGCGACGGCGAGGTCATGGGTAACGACAATGGCGGCCAGATTCAGCTCGCTGACCAGGTTGCGCATCAGATCGAGCAGGCGGGCCTGCACCGACACGTCAAGCCCTCCGGTCGGTTCATCCATGAACACCAGACGCGGCTCGGTAACCAGATTGCGTGCAATCTGCAATCGCTGGCGCATGCCACCGGAATAGGTCCGCGGCGCATCGTCGATGCGATCAATACCGATCTCGACGCGTTCCAGCCAGGACGACGCCGTGTCTCGAATGCGCCCATAATGATTCCAGCCAACCGCCATCAGCCGCTCGCCGACATTGGCGCCGGCCGAAACCGCCATCCGCAGTCCAAGTGCCGGATCCTGGTGCACATAGCCCCAGTCGGTGCGGAACAAAAACCGCCGCTCCGCTTCACCGAGGCTGGCGAGATCGCGCATCACTCCGTCACGCATCCGGTACGACACCCGCCCGGCGCTGGGCGCAAGCTGCGCCGACAGCAATTGCAGCAAGGTGGTTTTGCCCGAGCCGGACTCGCCGACAACCGCCAGCACCTCGCCGGGATAGAGCGCAAAGGACACGTCGCGGCAGGCCATGAGCCGGCCATAGGATTTGCTCAGGCCTTCGGCCATCAGCAACGGCTGGCCGTTATCCTGCACGGCGCTTTCAAGTTCAGCCATGCGGCCTCTCCTTGTGCGGAGCCGCGCTCTCGCTGCCGCGATGCCCCTGGGTTTGCCGGGTCTCGCAATAATCGGTATCGGAGCAGACGAACATCCGTCCGCCCTTGTCGTCGGTGACGATTTCGTCGAGATAGGACTCATCGGCGCCGCACAGCGCGCAGGGCGCGTCGAAGCGGTAGCGCGTGAACGGATGATCCTCGAAGTCGAGCGATACCACCGACGTGTAAGGCGGGATCGCATAGATGCGCTTCTCGCGCCCGGCGCCGAACAGTTGCAGCGCCGGACAATTGTCCATCTTGGGATTGTCGAATTTCGGCGTCGGCGATGGGTCCATCACGTAGCGCGCGTTGACCTTCACCGGATAGGCGTAGGAGGTCGCGATATGGCCGAAGCGGGCGATGTCTTCGTAAAGCTTGACATGCATCAGCCCGTATTCACCGAGCGCATGCATGCGCCGCGTCTCGGTCTCGCGCGGCTCCAGGAAACGCAAGGGCTCGGGGATCGGCACCTGATAGACCAGCACCTGCCCGCCATGCAGCGGCGCTTCGGGAATTCGGTGCCGGGTCTGAATCACGGTTGCGTCCTCTGTAGAGGTCGTCGTCGCGACACCGGCGGTCTTGGCGAAGAACTTGCGGATCGAGATCGCGTTGGTGGTGTCGTCGGAACCCTGATCGATCACCTTCAACACGTCGGCAGGCCCGAGGATGGCCGCCGTCACCTGCACGCCGCCGGTGCCCCAGCCATAGGGCATCGGCATTTCGCGGCTGGCGAACGGCACCTGATAGCCGGGAATCGCGATCGCCTTCAGGATGGCGCGGCGGATCATCCGTTTGGTCTGTTCGTCCAGATAGGCGAAGTTGTAGGCCGGCGCGTTCATTCCGCGGCCTCCCGCAGAGGCGGCGAAGCATCCACGGCTTCGGAGAACTCCTGGCGCAATTTGCGCAGCAGGCCGAGTTCGGACTGAAAGTCCACATAGTGCGGCAGCTTGAGATGCTCGACGAAGCCGGTCGCCTGCACATTGTCGGAATGCGACATCACGAACTCTTCGTCTTGCGCCGGCGCAGCGACTTCTTCGCCAAGCTCGCGAGCCCGCAGCGCGCGGTCCACCAGCGCCATCGACATGGTCTTGCGCTCGCTTTGTCCGAACGCGAGACCATAGCCGCGCGTGAAGCACGGTGCCTCCGTGCCCGAGCCCTTGAACTGATTGACCATCTGGCATTCGGTCAGCGTGATCGGACCGAGCGGCACGGCAAAACCGACATCTTCAGCCATGAATTCCACCTCGACCTCACCGAGGCGAATCTCGCCGGCGAAGGGATGGTTGCGTCCAAAGCCGCGCTGCGACGAATAACCGAGCGCCAGCACAAACCCCTCGTCGGCGCGCGCCAGGTTCTGCAGTCGCAGGTCGCGATCCGCAGGGAAGCTGAGCGGCTCACGGGTGAGGTCGCCCACCGGTATATCGGCATCCGCTTGCGGCGACGGCTCGATCAGGCCGTCGCGGCCGAGAATGTCGGTGACGCGCGGCATCGTCGCAGTCGGCGCGTCTGACGTCGCCGGCGCCTCAGGCATCGAGGTTTCGGCCAATTGTGGATCCAGCAGGCGATGGGTGTAGTCGAACGTAGGTCCAAGCACCTGACCACCCGGGATATCCTTGAAGGTTGAGGAGATCCGGCGGCGCACCTGCATCCCGGCGGTATCGACCGGCTCGGTCGCACCGAAGCGCGGCAAAGTGGCCCGGAACGCGCGCAACAGGAAAATCGCCTCGATCAGGTCGCCGCGCGCCTGCTTGATCGCGAGGGCTGCGAGTTCGCGATCGTACAGCGACCCTTCGGTCATCACCCTGTCGACACCAAGGCTGAGCTGTTCGGATATCTGGGCGAGCGAAACTTCGGGAACATCGCGATCGCCGCGACGCTCGTGCGCCAGCAGCCGATGGGCGTTCTGGATGGCGCGTTCGCCTCCCTTGACGGCGACATACATGTTCAGCCTCCCTTCGCGGCAAGCCGCGTGGTACGGGGTATCGCGACAATGGTATCGTCGGCTACCAGCACGACATCGATGCCGCGCGGAAACAGCGTTTGGTTGATCTTGAGCCGCTCAAACAGGTCCGCAGGCTGGGTCGCTGCCTGCATAACGGCGACGCCATCGATGCCGGGGCCGCGCAGTTCGATGCCTGGGCCTTGCGTCAGGCTTTCGACCTGAAGGATCAACGTCGTCGAGCGGTCGGGATATTCGTTGCTGCCAAAAGCAAAACGATCAAGACCGGGTAGCGAGCGCGCATCGCCGATCAGGGCAAAACTGCAGATCGAGGAGTCGGCGATGACAGGCGCGCCCGTGTGAAACTTGAGCCACTTTGTCACTTCCGATGTCCCGGACATCGACGGGTCGAGCCAGAGCGGGGTGTCGTGATCGAACAATGTCAGCGCGATCGCCGCGGTGCCGCGCATCATGGCAGCAGGCACGCCGGCAGCAGCCTCGATTCGCTGAACGCTGCCGGGACGCGCCATCGCATCCATCACCGAACGGAAGGTCGACTGCGCCGACAACACCTTGTCCGCGAACCCTGCTGGCAATTCGGCAACCGTCGTCATCGTTCAGCCCTCACCGCGCACCAGCGTGTAGAAATCGACCCGCGTCGCCGCGGTTTCCGCAGCCGTTCGGTTCCGTTCAGAGATCATCTGAATTCGCAGCGGTGCGATCACCTCTGATTCGACCACGTCCGCAAATTCATCCGACTGCACCAACGCATCACAGAGCGCGATCATCCGCGCCTTCTGCCGATCGCGGCCAAGCGTGTAACCGAAGCCCACCTCGCCGGTCGAAAGCCGAACGGCGGCGCGTGAGACTGTAGCCTCGCCGAGATTGAACGGCGCGCCGTCGCCGCCGATACGGCCGCGCACCATCACCAGACCGTTCTCCGGCTCGCGCAGATTCTCGTAGACCGGCACCGCGATCGCTTCGAGCCGGCTGGCAATCCCGGCCGCATCGGAATGCGCCAGCACCGCCATCGCCGCTTGGCGCCGCGCCTGTTTGCCGTTTTCCTGTACCGCGGTCATATCAGCCTTGCCGAAATCAAGTTGTCTATGATATTAGACAACTTGATAACGAAACGCCATGACTGTTTCGTGACACAGGATGATTTTTCCGATGGCTTTTCCCGGCCTTTCGACGCCATGAGCCTGCAGGACACCGCCTCCGGCGTGGCGCTTTGGCGGCAAGTCGCCGATGGGATCGAGCGCGGCATCGCCGATGGCCGCTTTGCCGCAGGCGATCGGCTGCCTGGCGAGACCGAAATCGCCGAGACTTATCGGGTCAACCGCCACACCGTGCGCCGGGCGCTGGCGACACTGGCTGAGCGTGGCCTGGTGCGAGCCGAACGCGGCAGCGGCACCTATGTGGAAGCGCCGCGGCTCGCTTATCCGCTCCGCTCCCGCACGCGGTTCTCCGAGATTGTCGGCGCCGGCGGCCGTGAGCCGGATGGGCGATTGATTGACGCTTCCCAGGAGCTTGCGAGCCGCGAACTGGCACGACTGCTGGGCCTGAAGACAGGCGCGCCGCTGATCCGGATCGAGGCGCTGCGATTGGCCGATCGCACGCCGATATGCGTCGGTACCATTTGGCTCGCCGCGGAGCGCTTTCCTGACGCCGGACGGATCTATGAGCGCATGCGCTCCATGACCAAACTGCTGGCACATTACGGCGTCCGCGACTATCGCCGCGCTTCGACCCGCGTCACGGCGGCCATTGTCGATGCGACCGATGCCGCGCGGCTCGACCTTGCGCTGGGGCGCCCGGTGCTGGTCGTCGACAGCACCGACGTCGACGCCGAAGGGACGCCACTGGTGACCAAGCACACCCGCTTTGCCGCAGAAAGGGTCGAGTTCGTCGTTGAAAACAGCTAGCTCGGCATCTTCACGCGACCGCGCGCCGGCCGATGATCGCAAAGCGAAGTTTTCCCGAAATCCAGTCGATCGCGGCCACTGCCACCAGTATCATCAGAATCAGGAACGACACCTTTTGCCATTCCAGCACACGGATCTGCTCGGCCAGTTGCAGGCCGATGCCGCCGGCACCGACGATGCCGATGATGGTCGCCGAGCGGGTATTCGACTCGATGAAGTAGAGCACCTGGCCTGCGATAACAGGCAGCACCTGCGGCATCAGGCCAAAGCGTATTTCGTGCAGCGCATTGCCGCCGGAGGCACGGATGCCTTCGACCTGCTTCCTGTCGGCGGCCTCGATCGCTTCGGAGAACAGCTTGCCGAACGCGCCGAAATCCGACACCGCAATTGCCAGCACACCGGCAAACGGGCCGAGTCCGACGACGTTGATCCAGACCAGCGCCCAGATCAGGGTATCGACGCCGCGGATCGAATCGAGAAACCGGCGAACCGGAAACCGGAAGATATTGGACGGCACAATGTTCTTCGCCGCCAGCAGACTGACCGGCAGCGCGAACACCGCGGCTATCGTGGTGCCAAGCAGCGCGATCGACAAGGTTTCGCCAAGCGCGACCAGATAGGCCGGCAGTGAGGAACCGGGATCGGGCGGGATCATCATCAGCGTGATCCAGCCAAGCTGGTGAAGACCGGAAAGAAGCCGCGCGGGCGAGAAGTCGAGGTCGACCAGCCCGAAGACAAAAATGCCAAATGCGCCGAACATCATGACCGGCGTCGCCAGCCGCGCCGAGACCGGCCTGTTGAACACGAGGGGATATCGCGCGCGCAGAGCTTCCGAATCCGGTCTCGGCAACTGAGTCATGCCCGCGCATCCTTGCCGAACAACCGGCCACGCATCCAGCCGGTGCCGATATCGATGACGAACACGGTGAGCACGATTAACAGCAGGATCGCACTGACATCGGAATAGTAGAATTTCCTGACCGCGACGACCAGTTCCTGGCCAATGCCGCCGGCACCGACAAAGCCCATCACGGAAGCCTCTCGGACGTTGATTTCGAAGCGCAGCAAAGCGTAGCTGGCATAGCCGGCCGCCACCTGCGGCAACACGGCGAACCGCATGCAGGATACCCAGCTTGCTCCGGTGGACCGTACGCCCTCGACCGGTTTCATGTCGGCATTTTCGACGATCTCGGAAAACAGCTTGCCGAGCGCACCGGTCGAATGAATCGCGATAGCCAGCACGCCTGCCATGGGTCCGAGACCGAAGGCGATGACGAAGGTATTTTCAGCCGCGAAAAAGTTGAGCAGAAAGGCGAGGATCGCGCCGAACAAGGTTCCGACATAGCTGATCAGGATGGTCTCGCCGAGCATCGAAAGCCATTTGCGCCAGCCCCAGAACCACTCGCCAATGTCGGTCCAGGCCCTGGCGCCATTCTCCAGCGTGAAGATACGATCGAAATAGCTGACGAAGTTGCCAAAATACGTAAGGAACGTTCTTAAGTTCACCTCTGCCCCGATCGAGGCGACGACGAGGGCCGCGAAGAACACCGCCGTTGCTAGCGTAAGCCGGAGGCGCTTGCGCGCGACCGCCCTGCGATAACCCTCGTTCAGTACCGCCAGCTGTTGCTCCGGAAGGATGGAAACGGCGACGGTCATTGAGGTTGCTGTCCGGATGAAGTCTGAACGGAAGAAAGGCCGGGTCGTTCAGACCCGGCCCGCCTAGTTCCGGCGGCGTTCAGGACGCCTTCTTCTTGCGCAGATTGTCGACGAACTTGATCAAATCGATGGTCGCATCCCAGTCCTTGGTGGTAGCGGGATGGAAGCCCTTCTTCTGGCCATCGGACAGGCGGTCGAAGGCGGCCTTGTCCCTGGTGGGCGCCTCGATGAACGCCTTGGCAACGGCGGCCTTCAGGTCGTCGGGAAGATCAGAGCTATACGCATACATGGATGGTCCAATGATCGGCGCCGACTTGTGGATGATGCGAAAATCTTCCTTCTTCATCGCCGTACCGTCGGGATTCTTCAGCATCCCCTTGTGCAGCATCTGCGCGAGGGTGGAGTCGTCATCGCTGGTCCATTGATTGGCCGCGACGTCGACGGTGCCCTGTGACAGCGCCAGCAGCGCATTTTCGTGGCTGCCGGTGAAGACGACCTTGCCGAAATAGCTGTCGGCATCCGAGATGCCCATCTTGTCGAGCTCGAACCTTGGCACGTTGTTCCCGGAGGTCGAATTCGGATCGACCAGGCCGAGGTTCTTGCCCTTCAGTTGGTCGATCGACTTGTAAGGGCTGCTCGCCTTGACGAAGAACATCGAATAATAGCCTGTGCCACCATCCGCATTCAGATCGCTGGCGAAGGCATCGGTCTTGACGCCGGTCAGCCGCGCACGCGCAAACGACGCTGAACCGTAGCACGCGATCTGGATGTTGCCAGAGCGCTGGCCCTCGATGACAGCGGCGTAGTCGTTGGCGATACGCAAGTTGACCTTCACGCCGAGTTCCTTGGACAGATACGCGACGAACGGCGACGCGACGAACGGCGTCCAGCGCTCGGTGACGCCGGAGGCGTTCTCCGCGGGCACCACCGCGAAGGTCAATTCCGGATATTTCGTTTTCCAGTCTTGCGCCGATGCGGCGGAAGCGGTGAACGCCAGCGCCGCGGCGCCGGCGAGAATGATACGACGATTGATCATGACGTTCCCTGTCTTGTTGTAACGAACTTGTTGTAACGAGTTGCAACAAATCGGCCGATCGCAGTTTTGCAACAAGCCGTCTTTACGCACGCGGTACTCAGGCCGCGGCAGCCGTGCCGAGAGCCGGAATTCTTGAATCGGCAGGATCTTGCCGGGCCGAACCGCCCATCACTTCGTCCGCCTCGAGATCGTACAGCTCGCGCGCGATATGCTCGGTCAGGGTCGCAGGTGCGCCGTCGAACACGATCCGGCCGGACGCCATGCCGATCAGACGGTCGCAATAGCTCCGTGCCAGATCGAGCGAGTGCAGGTTGCAGATCACGGTAATGCCGAAATGCTTGTTGATGCGCAGCAGCGCGTCCATCACAATCCGGGTGTTGCGCGGATCCAGCGATGCAATCGGTTCGTCGGCGAGGATGATGTCGGGCTCCTGAACCAGCGCGCGGGCAATCGCCACGCGCTGCTGCTGGCCACCGGAGAGCTGGTCGGCGCGCTGCGCCGCGAGCGATGCCATGTCGAACTGTTCCAGAGCCGACATCGCCAGCGCCTTGTCCTCCTCTGGCCAAAGCTGCGTCAGCGAACGCCAGGACGGAATTCCGGCGAGCCGCCCCATCAGAACGTTGGTCAGCACATCAAGCCGGCCGACCAGATTGAACTGCTGAAAAATCATTGCCGACCGTGCGCGCCATTGCTGCAGATTCCTGCCGCGCAGCGCCGTCACATCAAGACCTTCGAACAGGATTCGTCCTTCGGACGGGTCGGCGAGCCGATTGATCATTCGCAGCAAGGTCGACTTGCCGGCGCCGGAACGGCCGATCACGCCGACAAAGCCGCCCGGCGCGATGGAGAACGAGGCATTGTCGACCGCGGCCTTTGTGCCGAACCGGCACGTCAAACCTTCCACCACCAACATGCAATGCTCCAGCCGAATAATCGCAAACCACCGCTAACGTCTGGATACGACAGTCGTGCGACAGTGCGCTGCAGTGCGGCAATCATCCACACCTCGGGTGACTGTCACGTACCTGTCACGACCGTGTCATCAAGGGCATCGATGACGTGCGGGCCTGATCGGTATCTTCGGATCAGCATCCATTGCTCGTGGAAAGTCGCATGGCCGGCAAAATGCTTTCGGTTGAACCGACCATCGATCCATCAGCCAAACTGCACGACACCAGGCTCGGTGCCTATTGCGAAGTCGGCGCGCGCACGATTTTGCACGAGGTCACACTGGACGATTATTCCTACGTCGTGAACGACGCTCAGATCACTTATACGACGATCGGAAAATTCTGCTCGATCGCGGCGATGACGCGGATCAACCCGGGCAATCACCCCATGCACAGAGCCTCGCAGGCGCACTTCACTTATCGCGCCAGCGCGTATTTTCCGGGCGAGAGCGACGAGGCTGAATTCTTCGAATGGCGGCGGCGGCATCACGTCCGCATCGACCATGATGTCTGGATCGGGCATGGCGCCGTCGTATTGCCGGGCCGCAGCGTCGGCACCGGCGCCGTGGTCGCCGCAGGCGCGATCGTGACCAAGGACGTACCGGCCTACACCATCGTCGCCGGAAATCCGGCCCGCCCGGTTAGGCGCCGATTCTCCGAAGACATTGCCAATCGGCTGGCAGAACTGGCGTGGTGGGACTGGGACCATGAAACCCTCCGCGGCGCCCTGCCCGATTTCCGAAAGCTGGTCGTCGAGGATTTTCTGGCAAAATATGAACCGGCGACCATCGCCGGTGGTTCACACTCCCCACGACAAAGTGCCATATCGTGACAGACATATTCATCGAAGGCGGCCGGGCTCTGCTCGGCGGAGAAATTCTTGAAACCTCGGTGCAGATCGCCGGCAGCAAAATCAGCGCCGTGGAATCAGGCCATGGGCGCGGATCGCTCGGTATCGATGCCCGCGACCTGCTGGTGCTGCCTGGAATCGTCGACCTGCATGGCGACGCGTTCGAGCGACAAATCATGCCCCGCCCCGGCGTCGATTTTCCGGTCGATGTGGCTCTGGTCGACAGCGATCAGCAGGCGATCGGAAACGGCATCACCACCGTTTTTCATGCCACGACATGGTCGTGGGAGCCGGGCCTGCGCAGCGCGGAGAATGCGCGGGATCTGCTGAAGGCCATCGAGACCTTGAGGCCGCAACTGGTGGCGGATACCCGCTTCCATCTGCGCCACGAAACCTACAATCTCGATGCCGAAGCCGAGATCGAGCAATGGCTGTCCGACGGGCGCATCGATCTGTTCGCGTTCAATGACCACATGGATTCAACGATCGCCAGTCTAGCCAAGCCGCAAAAGCGCAACCGTATGGTCGAGCGCACCGGTCTTTCGAGCGATGCGTTCGATTCCCTGGTGGAGCGCGTCGTTTCCCGAAGTGACGCCGTTCCCGCATCGATCGCGCGGCTGGCCAGAGCTGCGCGGGACGCAAACGTCCGAATGCTGTCTCACGACGATGACAGCCCGGAGATGCGAAAGGCATTTCGCGCGCAGGGCGTCGGTATCGCCGAATTTCCCGTCAACGAGGAAACCGCGCGCGAGGCCGCCAAAGGCGGTGATTTCATCGTGTTCGGCGCGCCCAACGTCGTGCGTGGCGGCAGCCATACCGGATGGACCAAGGCGGCCGACATGATCGCCAAGGGCTTATGCTCGGTCCTCGCGTCCGACTACTACTATCCGGCGCCGTTGCTGGCGGCATTTCGCCTAGCCGCCGATGGGGTGCTGCCGCTTACCGAGGCTTGGGACCTGATTTCGGCGGCGCCCGCCAGAGCCGCAGGTCTCACCGATCGCGGTGTTCTCGCGGAAGGGCGTCGTGCCGACATCATCCTTGTCGATGACGAGGTGCCGCTGCGGCCGCGCATTGTCGCTGTCATCGCCGCCGGACGCCTGGTTCATCTGACGGACGCAAATCGTCTGAATCCATACGCAGCCATTTCACGCAAGGCGGTTGCAGCCGCGTGATCCGGCTCTATTCTGCGACCATGGCCGACTATCCGCGCTACGCGATCTATTATACACCGGCGCCCGGTAGCGACCTTGATCGCTTTGGCGCGCAACTGCTCGGCTACGACGCCTTCACGGGCGGCGACCTGCCCTTCCCTGACGGCATCCTGCAGATGTCGCCGGATTGGCGCGATCTGACACGGGATCCGCGCAAATACGGTTTTCATGCCACCCTGAAGGCGCCGCTGTTGCTGGCACCGGGCAAGACCGAGGCCGAGCTTCTCGCCGCATGTAAGGCGTTCGCCGTCACGCCCCGGGCGATTCCGGTCATCAGACCCGTCGTGGGTTCGATCAGCGGCTTTATCGCGGTGATCCCGGCGGAGCCGTCGACCGAACTCGAGCGGCTTGCCGCGGATTGTACACGCGAATTCGATTCATTCCGTGCACCGCTCACGCCAGATGATCGCGAGCGACGAAATCGATCGCGGCTGACGCAAAGGCAACGCGAGCACCTCGACCGCTGGGGCTATCCCTATGTCATGG
>WNGL01012547.1_pt1 | contig 12899 bp, 9 predicted proteins | sample 5400591 | NCBI WGS metagenome assembly WNGL01 (sample SAMN13153377, study PRJNA577476) | soil metagenome | isolation source: 80 cm soil or saprolite under Garry oak tree replicate 1 | place: USA:California | collected 2016-06-15
AAATCATTTTTTGTGTACTGGTATAAGTTTGCAGTGACTGGACCGAATATTGCTTGCGCAGACAACGGGACATCATTGCTTTTGTATCCGTTAACTGCAAGATCTACAGTAGACTTTAAATCCGTCGGCAGACCAAATTTCCAATAGTGATCTTGGCATTTGACATTTATATAATTTTCAGTAAATAGTGAAATACAATCATTATAGCTAGCTATTGGCTGCCGGTGGATCGAGATAGATGTTTTTGCATTCAATGAGTTAATTATGAGTAGAGTAATAATGACCATAATTACTGCTACAGCACCATATAGCATCCATGCCCTAGCTGCCAAAGTGCTTTTAATACAACTTAGGACTTATTAAGTAGAAGTTTAGATAGTAGAAAACCGGTTCCCTACTTATATTCTAGTATTGAGTGACTGCCCCGACCCACTACACCGGCCTTGATGATTACATTCCTTCTAATATTGGAATTGGATAGCATAGTAATAAACGCACCCCAAATAATTTGGAATATAATTTATTTTATTCTGTTCAAATATTTCAAAAATTATGTATGCTTAGCTGTGATCTTGTGTTGAGCGTGAATTACGATAATTTCTAGAATAAATTAGGATGATTGATGATCTATTTTCAGAGTAATATTCGGACAATTATCTTGTCCTGCTATCCGTTTTCTACTTCGGTTTTTCTGCTTTCAATAAAGAGTACATTAATGCTCCTGAGGCAACAACTAGAGATAATACATATCCGGCTATTATTGCCTCCATACTACGCTCACCCCCCTCCCAAGTTGATAATACCTCCTGTTGTCTTTTGAGGATCTGCATTATTCAAGAACGCACTATAAACGTCAGGATATTGATTTACTAATTCCAAGTTAACTTCCAATACATTGACATAGTCAGGAGCAAATGCTACCATATTGCTGACTCTATTTCTTTCAACATTGAGCTCAATTAATGTTCTTAGCGCGTTTTGATTTATACCAGTAGCTTGACTTACATTCGAGATTTGCAAGAAAGCTTTTTCAGGAGTTATGTCCGGATCTACATTAGATGCTGAATCTGATGATGGTCTTGGATGGAAGAATTTTGGAGATTTAAAATCTTGTGCTATAAGTTTTGAACCAATTACTTTTCCGTTAATGGTAATCAAGCTACCATTTGATTGATATGGGAGTGTACTTTGACCTATTACTACTAGTACGACAGGATAAACAATACCTGTTATTACTAACATCAGTATTATTACTTTGATTGCAGGACTAAGTGTATTCTTATTTATTTGACTTTTTATTTGTTCTAAAATTTTCAATCCTTTTTCACTTATCATATTCATTATCACTCTTTTTCACCTCATGAAATATGTTAGCAAAACATCAATGGCCTTTATCCCGACGAAAGGTAAAGCTAGTCCGCCTAGACCGTAAATAAGCATATTTCTGATAAAGGTTTTCTCAGGTGGCTCTGGTCTAAAGTTAACGCCTCGTAAGGATAATGGAATTAGTGCTGGTATCATTATTGCGTTGAATATCAATGTAGCCAGTATAGCAGTCGCAGGACTATGCAGCTGCATTATATTAAGAACCGCTAGCTTTGGATTACTAGTCACGAACATGGCAGGAAGTATTGCAAAATATTTGGCAACATCGTTAGCTATGCTAAATGTGGTAATAGCTCCGCGTGTCATAAGCAACTGTTTGCCTAGCTTTACCACTTTCAATATCTTTGAAGGGTCAGAATCTAGATCCACCATATTAGCAGCTTCTTTTGCAGCAGCAGTTCCGCTGTTCATAGCTAGTCCAATGTCAGCCTTTGCCAATGCTGGTGCATCATTGGTTCCATCACCCACCATGCCTATTACATGACCTTTGCTCTGTTCTTCTTCTACTCTTACTAGTTTGTCTGTAGGTTTTGCTTCTGCCATCACTTGATCTACATTAGCCTCCTTCGCAATCACTTGAGCTGTTAGTTGATTATCTCCCGTAAGCATTACAGTAGTGATACCCGTAGCATGAACATCGTCAAGCTTCTGACGGATGTTTTCCTTGAGGTTGTCTTTTAAGGCGACAAGACCAATTCCTTCACTGTTTATTGCTATTAATAGTGGTGTTTCACCATTCTTAGATATTTCTTGAGCTTTCCATTTCAATTCAGCTTCGTTAACATTTGTGAGAAATTTTAGCATTGCATCTACAGAACCCTTAAGAATTTTTACCTCTTCGTTTCGCTGCTCTAACTCTAATAGCATGTTACTAACTCTGCTAGCATTACCATTTGTGTTAATTTGTTCTTCTCCATTCCCATCTTCAAACTTATGAATTGTTGTAGCCTCCTCTTGAAGCTCTGTATCGAGTGCTATTCTTTTGTTTGGCATGAACTCGAGGCCGCTAAATCTCGTCTCAGCACTAAAATCAATCTTTCTTGCAGTGAGTATTTTTTCTATTAATGGAGGAATAAATCTTTTCTCTTCTGCTAAATGTACTATTGATTTTCCCTCATGCGTCGTATCATGAATTGACGCAGCGAAAGCTGCTTGTCCTACATCTCTTTCGGTGTATTTTTGCAACGGTACGAATTCGTTTGCACTCCTACTTCCTTCTGTAATGGTTCCTGTCTTATCTAATATCAAAATATCACAATCTCCAGCTGCTTCAATACCTTTTCCGGACTTGGCTACTATGTTATCTCTTCCAATTCTAGTAATACCCGCAACACCTATCGCAGATAGTAGTCCACCTATTGTTGTGGGCATCAGAGCTACTAGAAGCGCAATTAACATTGCAATATCAGCAATATATCCGAGAAAGTAAGCAAAGAAAAGAAGGCTTCCAACTACCATTATAAATATTAATGATAGCCCTGCTAGCAGTATTGTTAGTGCAATCTCATTCTTTGTCTTAGGTCTTGTAGCACTTTCTATTAAACTAACCATTTGATCAAGGAAGCTTCTACCAACCTCAGCAGTAATTTCAATTCGTAGCTTGTCACTTGCTATTCTTGTTCCACCTATGACATGGTCATCCTTATCTTTGAATACAGGGTTTGATTCTCCAGTCATCATTGATTCGTCTACAAAAGCCTTTCCTTCACAAATAAGACCATCCCTTGGAATTATCTCACCTACATAACACAATACTTCATCCCCAGGTTTAAGACTGGTAGAGGCGACGATAACCTCTTTTTTACCCTCACCTACTAATTTCCTAGCCGAAACTTCTCTTTCTAGACTTCTTAGAGAATCTACTCGGGCTTTAGCCTCAGCTTCTGAAAGCGCTTCTGAAAAAGTAGCAAACCAGACTGTAATAATTAATATCACAGCAACTTCATAATAGAATATCGAAGTTTGACTAGCAAACTCCTTTGGTATAGCCGGAAGCGCTAAACCAGTAGCCAAAACTAGCAGAAATCCAATTTCTACTGTAAACATCACGGCATTATTTTTTGCTAAATAGTAAGGGTTTAGTTTTGATAGGGAACCGACTATTACTTGTTTCCTATTTATGTTCGATAGATCCTTTGTAAAATTGGAACGATTATTTTGATTTTTATCTATGAATTTTTCTCTCATTCTAGTTAATATTCTCATTCTCTCATCTCCGTTACGTCGAAAACGGTCCTATCACTATGAATGGGAAGAAAGTTAATGCTGTAAGAAGAAACGTCATAACTAATAATACTGAAATAAACAACGGGCCGTGTGTCTTGATTGGTTCGATCGCTTCTTTTCTATCTTTGACCGTGAATGAACCTGCGATAGCCAGACTCATGACTATTGGTGCGTATCTTCCAAGGAACATAACTATTGCAGTTGACCAGTTCCAAAACGGTGTGTTGCCAGAAGTTCCTAGGTAATCGGAGCCATTGTTAGCCGCTGCAGAAGTGTATTCGTATAGTGCTTGAGTAAAGCCTGAGGCTGTTGCCATCTTTCCAGCGGGAACAGCTAAAACGCTCTGTGCATTCCCAGTAGTAAAAGCAATAACAGTTGGAATTAAAATTAATGCAGGATGTATTAAGAAGATAAATGCTGCTAACATGACATCCCTTGGGCCTATTTTCATATTCATAAATTCTGGAGTCTTGCCAACCATCAAACCAACTAGAAAGAGAGTTATGATGACGTAAATGATCATATAGGTAAATCCAGTACCATCAGCTCCAGGAATTGATTGAACAAACATGCCAAGTAGAAAAGATATCACGGGGTGTGATGACATCCCACTTAGTGCTGAATTCGCTGATCCAGTATTCGTAGAAATAGAGACGGTATTGAAAAATTCGCTGCCAAAACTACCGAACCTAGTTTCTAAACTGGTAGGTCCAGTTACTTGACTGAAGGCTATTCCTAGTAAAATTCCAAACGCGATAAGTATAGTTAATAGTAGCGATACTCCACGAGCCTTTCCTACCAACTTGGCATACGCGATAGGAAATGACAAAGGGATTACCAGCATGAGAAATATTTCATACATATTTGTAAGACCATTAGGATTCTCAAACGGATGACCGGAATTCGCACCATAGTATCCGCCACCATTGCTTCCAAGCTCCTTAATAGATTCCAAAGAAGCAACGGGCCCTATCGTAAGGGTTTGATTGTGTCCTTCTAAAGTATGATTGATTGTAACTGATGAATTCAGTGTTTGAGGGACTCCCAACACCATAAGAAGTAAGGCGGATCCAAATGCAACAGGAAGTAATAGTGTTAGAATTATTCTTATAAAATCGACATAGTAATTACCAAGCCCAAAATTCTTTCTTATAAAACCGCGTATAAAAGCAAACGCAGCCGCAATCCCAGATGCAGGAGCTACAAACATCACGAAAGTAAGTACGACCGTTTGCGATATTAATGAAAATGATTGCTCGCCTGCATAATGCTGTAAATCAGTATTTGTAATAAATGAAATAGCCTGCATGAAGGCCAAATCTATTGATAGCCCGTTTACATGTGTTGAATATGGAAGAACGTTTTGAAATACTAACATAAAGAAGATAAAAGCTCCTACTATTACATTCGTAAGCAATAGGGCATGCGAATATTCTTTCCATGTCATCTGTTTGTCCTTATCTATCCCTATGATCTTGTAAAATCCATTTTCGACTCTTGCAAGTGGAGCTTCCAGTGGTCTCATTTCATAGGATATCATTCTGGCAATATACAACCCAAAAGGAACTGACAGACCTATGGTTCCTCCCAAAACAACAATTAATTCCAATATTGAATTCATTAAATAGAATTAACGCGCTCCTCTTAGCGGCAGATGTAAAATACGCACACACATCTCTGTTCTCATCCCATCTAGGAACAAAAGCACCGACAGGATGCTTATCAGCAGTAATTGGTAAGCAGCAACCCTTTTTATTGTATCCACATAGGTCACTCACTAGATAGTTTGTAGATTTGCTCTATAATTATTAGATATTAATACTTTATGAGCAAAATACAAGCAGAATATTATATATTTGCCCGTCATATTTGCAACATTTTTTTATTAAAAATCATACGAAAGAAGGAATAATATAACTTCATAATAAACAATGAAAATTCGATAAAAACTCGTCTATTCAAAATGGAGATTTATACCTATTTTCACGCTCAAAATAAGATAATCCAATTGAGGGTCAATAATTTTAGAAATCTTAAACTTAATAACTTAATTATCATCTATATACATGATTTTGTTTCAACCCTTGGTACGTCATCCTATCCACCCTGGCGCGGAAATCACTCTACATGCAAACCAGAAGGCATAAGATTGACAAAAGCAGCTGCGAGAGATACGGGCAGGACTTTAGCGATCTCTTGGGTAATGAAGGTGTAATTCCACAAACATATAAATTCTGGTTTGTTTTGGAAGACACAATTAGTGAGTGACCTATGTGGACTCGATAATTTTCCTTGCCACAGCCATAGGTTCAAGCTTAGCGGTAGTACTACTATTTAGTGGAACCGTATTGTCGATTAAGTGGTGGAAAAAAGGCATTACAGTTAGACATAGCACAAACAAAGAGAATGAGAAAGGACACTCTCAACGTATTAGAGAATTAGGGGTAAGAAGAGTTATAGGATCAAAGCCTCGGAATCAAACTTTTAAAAAAATAAAACAATTGTCTAACTGGAATGAGCTAATAAATAAAAAAGTCAACACCTGTGAGAAGATCTATGTTGGACGTATCATCGCGATTGATACCCATTCTGTCACCATAAGAAGTGATAGCAGACAAGAGTATGTTATTTCTACATATTGGATTAGAGAGTACGATGAAGACAAAGCAGTAATAGATACCTCAATTAGATACTTGGACCATTACCATGTCAAATCAGCGACAGTATAATCATAAGGATAAGAGTTCCCCCCATAATAGATCGAATAAATGATCCATCATTAATTTTACATTAATTCAGGAAACATATTCGATTATTACATTGATTAATAGAGATGTTACGCGGTGGGAGAAGTAAAGCACATCTTATATTCGACGATAGAAAACATAGGAAGATTTCGAACTGATACTACTTCAAACATCAACTCATCCGAAAAGTATATTGAACCTATAATGGCTGAATGCATCGCAAAAAAATGATTCAAGTACTAGCAATAAGGATGAACTCAGGTGAAGCACTTCATTTTTGCTTACGGTCTGTACTCTGAAAGACAATCTAACCTTGATATAGATATATCGAACCTACAGAGTTTAAAGAACGCCTGACAATCAATTATTATAGAAATTATAAGGCGTAAGCTGGATTTGAATAAAATACCACATTTGCTGGCTACAGTAGTTTTCGCAATGTATTATGAGATAAAAATGATTAATTATGCTAGTATTTTCAATATTCTCTAAACAGAAGTAAAGTATAACGAGATATTTTTTATGTTTATTAGTCAGACACATAATATACTATCTGTTTGTGGTGCTGACCCCTGTCATCAATACCCAGTGAAAAGATAGGCAACCATGGTGGCGTCGTAGCTGATATCGATATTAGTAGTCAAACTCTTGAAGATTTGAATCAATTCAATCCTCTTGTCGAACCTTTGCCATGGTGGCACGGGTTTTACAGACGAATCAGGTTAGTTCCCTGGTGGTTACAATACAACCGTGAAAGTGCTGAGCAGATAGGTCTCGCGGACAAAATAATCAAGTCGTCTACAAACATGCGACTAGACGTTAAATTAGTACGCAAGATTATTAGACATGCTGTTTCAGAATTTACAAAACATGGGCTTGGGGTAGATTATTATGGGTATCATAATATCGATCATGAGCTTGAAGTTGCTTACATTACTTTAGTTGCTGCCAATGGGCAGAAGAGACAAGATTATAAATTTAGTCAAAAAGATCTAATCACCCTATTCATAGCTGCTCTTTTTCATGACTATGATCCCTTGAAACGATTCGATAAACCACATGAGGATTCTGTTGAAAGCTTCATAAGAAACGACGGTAAAATAAAACGCTTTATAGATGATTTAGAAATAAGCATCGATATTGTAATTGCGTTAATATATCGCACAGCCTATCCCTTTAAAGGTATCATAGCGGATCAGGCTAACGAAAGAATCCAAGAATTATTTACGTCTGCTGGGATTTCTGATAATGATATTACAATACGAAAACACTACCAAGATCTCGGATGGTTTCTTTCTGTTTCAGACCGTATTGCAGGCTATTGCCTTGGTAATTTTGAACATTCTAAGGAACTTGCAAGACGCAACGTTCACTCTCTAGGATGGCATCCGGCCCTGATAAATGAAGAATCTGTCAAGTATTTTAGCGTATTAAAAGAGGAGAAAGAAATGGTTGAGCGTGTTTTAGAAGGTATGCCGGATGAGTACAGGAAAAATTTCTTTGACAACGTAGAGGCTTTCAAAGAGAGCTGGGAAGAAGAGGTTAACATAAGAAATTCAATCAGAAGAAAAGAACTGAGTCTTATATCTGCTGTGGATAAAATTGAAGACAACCTCGATGCATATATCACACTATCTATTCAGAGTATACACAGGGAATTACCTGCGCCAATACATCTAAGCGAAGAGAAGTTTATGAGGTCACTTTCTGATAGCAATACAATCCTAATCACATTAAGAATAGAAGACGGGAAAATAGTTGGTTACGTGAAGGGCGGACCGCTGGAGAATTACAAGCTTCGATCTGGTACACGAGATGAGAATTGGGGGAAAAAGAATACTGCATATATGGAATGGATTAGCATTAAACCAGGCTATTGGGGAGAGACAGGAGGTCACCTTCTTAGGTTACATTTCCTCCGAGAGGCAAGGCGACGAGGTTACAGATTTGTAACTAGTTATGTTCATCGTAACGTAATTATCGGCAGAATAAACCGAGGTGAGCGTATAATAATTGTACAAAAATATGATCCAGACAGACTAGATTATTATAGAGCTGATCTAATCAGTTTAGTTCTTCAGTACCCTTAGATCTTACACATTGACAGGAATAGCGCTTTTCCTTGAGTTGTTAGCAAGGATAGATGCTAAGAGAATAGTTATACAAAAGTTCAAAAAATGATCTGCGTGGTTTGTAGAACTTCTTGCGGTAAAAGCGGCCTCTAAGTTAAATAACCTGCAATGTTTAGAAAATAAGGGCCTAATGTCGGAAAAGAGGGTAATAAAGATTATGATTTTGTTTTACAGCAGATTTGGAAACACTGCGAATATGGCTGAAGAAATAGCGTATGGCGCTAAGGAAAAATCAGGAATTAGCGTCGCGATGAGAAGAATCGCAGATGACGTTCTGATGGAAGTTGTATCCCAGAACCCAGCTTGGAGTAAAGTAGTCGAAGACCTAAATGATAGATATCCTACATCACCAATCGAGAATCTAGTAAATGAACTACCTCAGTACGACGCGATAATTTTTGGTTCTCCTACTAGGTTTGGCAATATGGCAGCGCCCATGAAGGCTTTGTGGGATGAGACTAGCAGTTTATGGTTGAATGGCTCTCTAGTAGGAAAGGTTGGTGCAGTTTTTACAAGTGCAGCATCTGTTCACGGCGGTCAAGAGAGTACCGCAATATCCATGATGTTTCCTATGCTGCATCATGGCATGATAATACTAGGAGTACCATATTCTGTACCAGAACTTACAGAGAGCGGCAGTCCTTACGGACCTAGCAGAATCGTAGGAATGCTTGCCAATAAAGAAATTCAAGAAGCAGATATCAAAGTGGCAAGAGCATTGGGAAGAAGAGTTGCAGAGATAACTGGGAAGCTCGTCTGACAAGCACCCGAGCAAGGTTGCGTCGTGTCAAGTACAGATAGTAATACGATCACCAATAATAAAGATTGTTTGTGCCTGCTGTTGCCAGTGTCCAAAAAACGACTTTTCCATCTTCGGGATATTTAGAGGACTCGTGTGTTAAATGAATATCCGATCAGACATATCAAAATGAAAAAACAAGAGCCGTTCTCGTGCAATATTATAATAAAATGGTAAGCCGAGTTTTGGATCCGTCCGTATGCCTAATCAATATTTTACCTTCAAGGAAGCATGTTTCTGTGTTGATTGTAAGTAGCTTTTAATATATTGAAAAATAGAATTAGTCCGGGGATTTATTGAAAGAGTAATCGGTAAGGATACATGACTCTATATGCTGACTGTTTGATGGACTAATGACAATTATAAAGACGACAACAATTCTACATTTTAGAAAAATAGGACTTCCTGCCGAAACGGAATCGGGAAACGCTTTGATTCAACTTCAACTTCAGGCAAGATACAGAACATGAATTTCGCATTTACCAATACTAATGTATTTCTATTTCTAATGTATTTTCATGACTTGTTATGGTGCACAAAATAGTAGTTCTAGTGCCAGTCCTCATTGCGGCTATTGTATTAGGTACGCTGGGTCTTTTGTTTGTTCCACCAGGAGTCAAAAATGCACCGGCAGGCTTTCCAATAGGAACAGTTAGTATAAATCATGAAGTAATTAAGGTTGAGGTTGCAAAGTCTAGCGCAGAGAAAGAAAGATGGCTTATGTTTAGACATGAAAAAATGCCATTTAATTCCGCTATGATTTTAGTTTATGACAAGCCAGATTTGTACTCAATGTGGCTCTTAAATATAGATTACAATCTTGATCTAATTTGGTTTGACGAAAATGGAAATGTAGTATATATGGTAAAAGACGTACCTCCATGCAAGAGTACTTTTGATATAGCTGACTGTACTTATAAAAATACACAACCTGCTAAATATGTGATTGCTGCGACATCAGGATTCATAGATAATCATCGTGTTAATAAACACTCAAGGATGACCATAACTTTGATCTAAACTCAATAATAATATTAGAAACTAAAAATCATTAATATCATGAGTATACTTACCCTAACCGATGTATAATCTTCCATTATTTACCAAATATTAAGCAGCCACAGCAAGCGACGTTCCTTCTGTTATCTAGTTTAGCAAGAATCAATTAACTCACAGATACTCCCCGTCGAAGGAAAGTTGCGGAATGGCCAGAGGCGTAAGAAATACCGGGCAGGACATTAATGAATACTTTTTCTCCTGCTTCAATGCTAGTTGTCTTTTCGGGCAATAGTAGATAACCATTCGCTTTAGTCAAAACTGTTATAATTGCTGTTTCACCTGTTATGGGAGTTGCCATGACATTCCCCTCTTCAGTTAACCAGGAGTGAACGTAAGCTATTTTTGTGAAATTCCTAAATTTTTTGCGAGCCTCCCACTTCTCTGTTAATATCCCTACTATTCTCAGTCCATTAAATTCTGGCAGACCTGACAGATATTGAAGTAATGGCTGAGCAAATACAATAAAAGCATTCACCGCTCCTTGTATGGGCCCAGGTAGGATGATTATTGGTTTACCCTTTAACACTCCGACACCAGCAACCCGTCCACGATCAAGTTTCACACCATGAGCTAGGACACCAGGTCTTCCTAGAGAATTGATTGATCGTTCCACAACATCATATTCTCCAACTGAAGAACCTGCTGATGTAAGAATCATATCAGTTTTTTCTAAAGCGAATCTGATCTTCTTTCTGACCTTGTTGACATTGTCATGCGTTACACCCAAATCAAAGGGTACTCCGCCGCCTTCCTGTACCAATCTAGAAATGATGTGGCTGTTGGTATTCAGAATCTTACCCCTCTTAATTTTATTTAGATTATCAGTTAGCTCGTCTCCTGTTGGAATTATTGCAACTTTGGGTTTTCTATATACTGGCACTCTAGTAATGCGAACCATAGCCAATAACGCGACGTCTTGTCCCCTAAGGATATTTCCTCTGTTCAATAACAGTGACTCCCGCTGTACATCATTACCCACACGAGAGACGAAGGATCCCTTTGGAAACGAGGCCAGAATTTCCACCTCATCTTTCGATTTTTGCGTGTATTCAACTGGCACAACGGTATCTGCCCCTTGAGGCAAATAGCCACCAGTAGATATTCTATATGCTTGTCCAGAATGCAAGACGTCATTTGGAACCTTCTCTAATCCGGCATTTCTGACTACTTTTAATGTGACTGGACCGGAATCCGAGACATGTTTAATATTATTAGCCAATACCGCAAACCCATCCATGTGCGAGGAATCATACATAGGGATATTGACATTTGACATTACATCCTCAGACAGAACCCGTCCGTAAGATTTCAGAACTAAGATGTGCTCTGCATGTGGTCGGATCTTAATGTTTTGTTTAAGACTCTTGTAGGCTGCTCCAATCGAAATATATGTAATAGGTTTGAGTGTCATGCAAGAGTTCAAAATATAATCTAGAACAAGTTATAATATCTTTTGCCGTATCTTATAATAGTCGGCAATACAGCTACAAATATTTCAGAATTGGGGTACATTGACATTTCACAGGATCTGGATAGTCATATAGAATAGCGCGCAAGAGATATTCAGCTCCTATTGTGTGTATACGTACGAGCTGAATGACTGACATGCGTTGACCTTATTCTATGGCTCAGCGTGTTGATAACCAACAATGCAAACACAATTTTTCTGTTTCTCTCTCAACGGTTGGACGTATTAACAAGCCAGGTATTACGGCTGGAAATGCTTAAGGAGATATCTGATTTAGGTGACCAGATAGATTCCATCAGGTGGCGCATGAATGAGTTTTGTGATCTGGTGCGAAATATTGAGCATAACTGATGCTCCTGGATCAATACCAGGTACAAGTTTTTTTATATTCAGAGCTAACAAATGATGTCAATTTTTTTACTGAAATACTGAATCTGTATCAGCTTTTTCCCCATCTGGGCTAGGTCTTATCAACACTCCATACTACAACGGCAGAACATATGACATATTAGCTCGGTATACATTTGTACGTCGCCATATTTGTTATTTCTGCATTGATATTCACCTAATCTAAGAGTCGATACTGGAATACTTCATTAGAAGTCAAAATTACCTTCATATGCGCGTCTAATTTCGTGTTGATAATAGAGTTTTAATACTCGACCTACAAAATATGACTTGTCGTTTTAAGTATTGATGTCACTGCTAGGTAGCGAGGAGTTAGTTTGATGCGGATGAATTACGAAACAAATCATAAAATAATATATGCCACTATTATGGCTTCTCTCCTAGCCATATTGACAATTTATCCATTTTTACAAGAAAAAGTACATGCATTATCTACGACTTTTGTTATTGATAGTAATACAATCTATCATAATACAGCTTTTCTAAGCGGTGGTGTTCTCCTTTTGGATATCCATACACAGCCAATCATTGTTCATGTAGGCAATTTTTTCCATATACATGCAATGATTCTTAACAATTCTCCCGGTACGATTAGTTTCATTGCTGAACCATGTGATTCGACATTGTCTGCAATATTTAATAAAAATGTAGTTGAGAAACATGAAGTAAGCTGT
>WNGL01029340.1_pt1 | contig 12897 bp, 10 predicted proteins | sample 5400591 | NCBI WGS metagenome assembly WNGL01 (sample SAMN13153377, study PRJNA577476) | soil metagenome | isolation source: 80 cm soil or saprolite under Garry oak tree replicate 1 | place: USA:California | collected 2016-06-15
CAAGCTCCTGAAGAAACAGTTCCAGGCGACGAACCCGCGCGACTTCGTGCTCGAGTGGGATGCGGAGGTGAACGGCTCGCCGGGCTTCGCGCGCCTCCAGGCGCGGCGAGAGGCGTTCATCGCCTCGCGGCTCCATGAGATCGCCGGATCCGCGCCCTCCGTCCTGGCCGTGATCGAGGTGGAGCGGGTCAACGGGGTGCTCGCGACCCTACGCGGCTAACGGCCGACGTACTGCGACTTGCTCGCGTCGCCGAGATCGATCGAGTAGACGTTCACGCCGATCGACGCGACGTTGATCGGGGCGGTCCACGCGACGGCGTTGTTCGTGTTCGACCAGTACCAGAGATCGGTCGACGTGCCCACGACGATGTCGTCGGGTCCGTCGCCGTTCACGTCCCCTGCGCCCAGCGTGGTAATCGCATTCGCGGGCGTGTATCCGGGGAGCGCGCTGATGATCACGCTACCCGTCGTCCCGAACCCGGTGCGCGGGCGTGTATCCGGGGAGCGCGCTGATGATCACGCTACCCGTCGTCCCGAACCCGGTGAGGATGCGGATCGTCGTGCCGAAGGCGATCGCGACCTCGAGGCCGGCCTGCGTCGTCGAGAAATTCCCCATCTTCACGCCGACAATCGGCGAGGGCGCGGTGTAGAACGCTCCCGATGGCGTCTGAAGCCCGCCGGATCCGCCGAGGTACTTGAACACGTTGTTGTTCGCCGTGCCGATCATGATATCGCCGAACCCATCGCCGTTCCGGTCGTCCGCATCGATCGCATTCACGGTGCTCGTGTCGCCGGGACTCGATAGGCTGACGCCCGTGGTCCCGGAGGGAGTGGAGGCGCGGATGTACATCTGATCGGCGTAGAGCGTGTCGAGGTTCGTGTTCCCGACCGTGTGATCCATGTCCAGGACGCGGATCCACACCTGCTTGCCGGCGACGGACGACGGCAGGATGAACGAGTACGCCTGGTCCGAGGTCGCATTGACCCAGAACACCGTCGTGTAAGTACCGGTGGTCGGATCGTTGCCCACGATGTCGCTCGCGAACGCGACCGCGAAGTTGTCGCCCTCCGTGTTCGTGCTGTGGCGTCCCTCGAAGTTGAGCGCGAACGTGGTCCCGGGTCGGTTCGGGACTTGCGTGATCCGCCAATACTGCTCGAGCTCGCTCGCCAGGCCGCCCGTGGACGACCACGTCAGCCCGACGTTGTCGAAGCCGCCCGTCGTCGTGGAGCCACTGCCCGCGTTCTGCGTGCGCATCGCGATCTTCAGGTAGTACGTCCCGGGTGCGGGGACTTTCGCGCTCACGTCGATCGCGCTGACCGTCGCCCAGCTCGTCGTGCCGGTCTGTGCCGTCGACGACCACACCTGCTGACCGAGCGTCGGTGCGCCGCTAGTCGTGTCGACGAACGCGTACAAGACGACATTGCCGCCGGCCGTCGCCCCGAAGGCGACGACCTTCCAGTCGAGGCTCAGCTGGGCGGTGAAGGGCGGCGAACCGCTCGCCGTGAAGGCCTGGTAGAAGTATCCGGAGACGACCTGGCTGTTCACCCAGTTGGTCGAGATGGACGCGTACCCTCCTGGGTTGCCGCCGCTCGCGGCCCACGCGCCGCTCGCGGACGTGCCGGGGTCCGCCCAGTCCGCGTACGTCCATCCGCTCAGGTCGGAAGCGAACGCCCCGTTCGTCGTGGCGCCCGACTGGACCGGCTCCGTGAACGTGTACTCGCGCACCTGTTCGTAGCTGTCGTCCGAGACGAAGGTGTTCAGATAGCTGCCCGAAGTGACGTTCCCTTTCTTCGTCACCTCGCCCTCCGCGAACCAGTCGTCCGTGATCCCGGCGTTCTGGAACTTCCCGAGCTTGTCGAGGTTCGGGTACCACGTGAGCCGACCGGAGCCGCCGGCGACCGCGATGTCGTTCCCTCCGTCGCCGTTGAAGTCGCCGATCGCGACCGCGGAAATCGATTGCGTGCGGGAGTTGTCCACCGCGATCTTCGTCGCGACCCCGCCTTGCCAGCTGCCGTCGTTCTTGTAGTACCACACCGCGCCGTTCGAGGCTCCGCAGACGACCTCCGGGGCTCCGTCTCCCGTGACGTCGCCGACTGCGAGCGCATTGCAGAAGATGCCGGCGAGGTTCTCCATGACGAACCGCGTGAAGACGACGTTGCCCTGGGAATCCAGGTCCCGGCGGTGCAGGACGATCTGGCCGTTGCTGTTGTCGACGAAGATGCTGCTGACGGTGTCCAGGTCGCCGTCGCGGTCGAAGTCGATGTAGACGATCGAGATCGTGTGATACGACGTCTTGCAGGTTCCGGAGAGGCCGCAGTACTCGATCCGGTCGACCCGCCACCGGTCCAGGCCGTTCAGGTTCTCGTAGAAGTACGAGTAATCCTTCGTCCCCCACGCGTTGTTCGTCGCCGAATCGGTGCCCGCGACCACGTCGAGCTTGTACAGGGGCGCGACGACGACGAGCTGGGTCGCGATGTTCGCGTACGATTCGTCCGAGTCCCGGATGCTCGAGATCGTCAGGGCGTAGTTCTGCGTCCCTTCGACCCACGGGTCCTGGGTCGCGCGGGTGAAATTGATCGCGAAGCGGTACACCCGCTGGACTCCGTTGATCGTGACCGCCGTCCCGGAGCACGGCGGGCTCACCGGGCAGATCGGGATGTTCGCGTCGTGGCCGTTCACGGGCGCGCGCATCAGCTGGGTGCCGCCCGCGTAGTCCTTGATGATGATGTTTCCGAAGACCACGTTCGTGACCGTCGCATCCGTCGTGAACATCTTCACCTGGACGTACGCCACGTCCGTCGAGTTGAAACGGGTCGTCGCTTTCGTGAACGCGGCGTCCTTGAAGGTCTGGACCTGTGGGAAGTCCCGCATGTATCCGTCCTCGTCCGTGATTTGAATCGAGTCCGTCGTGTTGAAGCGGACCGCGCTCGCCGAGAACAGGAGGATGTCGAGCGTGTACTTCGCGAAGAAATATTGGGGCGGGTGGGTGGGGACCTTGAAGTAGTTCGTCCCGACGACCGGGTCGGTGGGCGCGTTCAGTTTGAATCGGAACGTGTAGATGTAGTATCCGTTGATGAACTCGAGGAACGTGAACGCCTGCGTCGACGAGGGCGTGGTCGCGGAGGTCACCCCCTTGTTCGTGCCGTAGACGACCGGCTGCGAGGGGTACCCGCTGAACGGGTCGTAGAGCGTGAACCGGTCCGTGTCAAACGTGTTCTCGAGGTCCAAGCTGCCGACGACGACGATGACCTCCTCGGACCCGCGGAACGTCCGCGTCTCCTTGGCGGTGTACTTGAACCGGTCCCATTCCGAGGCGTTGAAGATGTTGTAGCCTTGCCGGCCGTTCCAGCGGAGGTTCGCGGGACGGCCCGTGCCGTTGGTCCCGCCGCCTCCCCCGCTCCCGGGCGGGCCCGGGATGACGTCGAGGACGATGCGCGACTGCGTCGCGTGTCCCGCCTTGTCCGTCGCGTTGAACAGGACGATCGAACCGGCCCAATCCAGGTTCGGATACGGAGGTTTCATGCACGAGATGCCGCCGAGGGTGAAGATGCCGTCGCCCGAGACCTTGTCCGGGAACAGGCCGTCGTCCCGCATCGCCTGGGGCTTGGAACAGGGGTCGGGCGTGCCGTACCACGCGGTGATCGTCGCGTACACCGACTTGGCGTTCAGGTCGTTATCCGGATCCGCGACCTTCGCAAAGAGGTAGAAGCCGAGCCCCGATTGAACGGGGTCGATTGCGTCCGTCGAGTAGAGGCCGTCCGTCCACTTGTCCACGAAGACCGGCGGGCGCGTCCCGACAGGCGCGTTGACCTGGGACGACCAGAGGATGACGCTCTTCACGGTGTCGACGATCGTGATCGTGACGACGTCCGTCGATCGGAGCGACGTGTTCTTGTACGCCCATCGCTCGCCGACGTTCCACACGCTGTCTTTCCCGTCGACGAGGCCGTTCGGGCTCCCGAGCAGCTTGTTGTAGAGGTGCAATCGGACGATGTCCGTCTTCGCGGGATTCGACGCTCGCTGCGACGTGACATAGAAGATGGTCGGGATCGGCTGCAGCGCCTCGCCGCCCTGGTGGGCCAGGGTGATGTTCACGCCGACCTCGATCCCGAGGTTGTAAATCGGCACCATCTGCGACTGCACGTCGAGCCGGGTCTGCGCGGTGGGCGTCGGGATGCTCGAGACCCAAATGATGATCGTCGAGAACAGCACGACCGTCATCGCGAGGATCAGGATCGTCCCGATCACTTCGGAGATCCCGGACTCGTCTTCACGAACGACGGTTTTCAAGGCGTGGCCTCCCGGTGGGTGGGGAGATTATGTTGCAGAGCCGAGCCGACGATATATAAAGTGTTCGCGGTTGTTACCACCACCGCGAAGCCTGATTCTCACTTCTCCGTGAGGTCTTGTATGGCGGCTCAAAATCCATTCGGACATGGGCGCACCCGCGGGTACAACGAGATCGGGAGCGCCTCCGTCAAATCACTTTCACCGGAGGGAATTCTACGGGTCTTGGAAACAATTCGGTGGGGGACGACCCTTTCGGACAAAGTACGGATTGCCGCTTACTATGGGCTTCGGGTCGCACGCGGATTGCTGCGTCGTGACCACGATGTCGCGACCGGAATGTATCCACAATTTTGGGGAGGGAACATTGATGTTACAACACCGGTCGGGCGTTTCCTGTGTCGAGCGAATACGATCGACTTTGATATCGTGAACCCTCACTATGAGGCGACATTGCTTGATGCCTATGGAGAATGGCTCGCGCGTTGCAAGTCCCAGGAGGTTGTCTGTCTCGATGTCGGAGCTCACATTGGCAAGTTCAGCGTGTACGCCGGTCGTGTCCTCGGGGGGCGAGGGCAAGTCTTCGCCTTTGAGCCCGAGCCGCTAAATTACGGTGCTCTCGAAAGAAACATCGCGCTCAACAAACTCACGAATGTTCGCACATTCAAGGTTGCTTGTGGCAGCCGAGATGAAACACGACTCCTTTCGCTCAGCACGACCAACATTGGTGCCCACACTCTCGCGGACCGAGCAGACGCGGAGAAAATCCCCGTCCAGGTTCGCGCCTTGGACTCGTTCTTGGGGGAAAAGGGGGTGACACGGATTCATGCAATGAAATTGGACGTTGAATACATGGAGGCCGAGGTACTCCGCGGTGCCCGGGTGATACTTGAATCCAGTCCTGATGTCGGTGTTTTCTTCGAAGAGACAGACGATTCCGCTCATGCCTCGAGCATTGTTTTTCTGCGGGGTCTCGGTTTCAATGTCCGGCGCCTAGGGAGAAACATCTACGCAGCCAGCCGAGCGGCCCAGTTTTGAGATTCTCGGGGTCCAAAGTAGAACCTACCGGCCGGCGCAGTTGCCTGTCCCCCTGAGGCTGATCCAGCAGAGCGCGATCGCCCGCTACTTCCTGCGACCCTGATTCGTCCGCTCAGTTCGGTGCGTTTCTGCACCTTTTGGGTCTAGGTCGTTACCATCCATCGAAAGCGTGATTCTCAGGGGCCTCACACTTAAGTAAACGGGACCGCATCGGAACGCCGTGGAGCTCACCGCGGCCGAGCGCGTCCTCCTCCACCTCCACGGTTTCTGGAACGTCCCCGAGCCCGGACGGCACGCGACCCAGGCGGGCATCGCGGAGGGCGCCCGCGTCCTCCGGAGCCACGTTCCGCGGACGCTCCGTTCGCTGCACGACGAAGGGCTGATCGACTCGCGAGAGACGCGACTCCGCGGGAAGACGCGCAAGATCCGGGTGTACGCGCTCACGGAAGCGGGCGTGCGCCGCGCGCGGCAACTCCTGACGGATGTCGACGGCACGCGCGTCGAGGTCGACGGCCGTGCGACGACGCTCGGCGACGCGCGGAAGGCGTTCGGCCTGACGCCGCTCGCCGCGCTCGGCACCATCGACGCACGGGGAGCGACCGTCGCTCCTCGGGCGGGACGAGAACCTCGCGGCCCTCCGCCGCTGGCTCGCCGGGAGCGCGCCTGTCGCGGTCGTCTACGGCTCCCGGGGGATGGGAAAGACCGCGCTCGGATGGGCGTTCGCCGAGGCCGTGCTGAAATCCGTGTGGGTCGTCATCGAGGACGGCGCGCGGCTCGAAGATTTTGCGGAGTCCCTCGTGTCGGCCACGGGGGTGCCGGTCGAAGCGCCGGACGATCCGGGGGACGTCGCACGGGCCCTTGGCCGCCCCTTCGCGGGCGGGACGAAGCTCCTCATCGTCGACGGGTACGGCGACGTGGCGGAGCCGATCGTTGAGGCGTTCGTCGGCTTCCTGAACGAGGCGGCCGGGACGAAGGCGAAGGTGCTCCTGCTCGCCCAGGAATCCACTCCCGCGTACTGCCGATTCTATGCGAAGAAGGACGTCGACCGAGGGACGGTGGTGGAGCGCCACCTCCGCGGCCTCGACCCCGAGGACTGCCGCGCTTTCCTCGGGAATCCGGCGATCGAGGACGAAGCGTTGCGGCGGGTCTTCCTCCTGACGAAAGGATGTCCGCTCTTCCTCCGCGCGATCCGCGAAGGCGACGAGGCGACGTTGCGGGCGAACAGCCGCTTCACGACGGCGGAGATCCGCCTGCTGCTTTATTCCGGCGGGTCCGCGGCCTGAAGCGGCCCGAGCTGATCGATCGAGTCCATCATCCGGTCCGAATAGCCCTTCGTCCCCGCTTTCTTGCGGAGCGCGAACAGGATCTGGATCAATTCGCCGTCGTCCCCGCGCACCGCGATCGCCTGCGCGTTGCATTCGACCGTGACCCCGTCATGGGCCCGGAGCCGGAGATCCTTCGGCGCCAGGGCCGGACCGCTCTTTTCCCGGGTCCAAGCGACGCTCGCCTCGGCCTCGGAGATGTCGAAGACATCGTGCATCCGACGACCGCGGACCTCGGACGATTGCCAACCGAGGAGCGCCTCCGCGCCGCGATCCAGGTGCAGGACGCGGAGGTCGCGGTCTACGACGACCAGGCCATCCGCGAGGGCGGACACGAGCGCCTCGAGCCGGCGTCGCTCGAGGTCGAGCTGGACGGCGAGCTTCGCGCCGTCCAGTGCGATCGCCACCTGGGCCGCGACGCCTTGGACGATGTTGATCTCTTTCGAGGTGAAGAGGTGCGGCGCGCGGGTGTCATCGAGCCAGAGGATCCCGAGGAATCGGCCGCGGGCTGCCAGCGGGACCACGAGCGCCGATCGAAGGCCGAGGCGCTTCTGGAGGGGCGGGGGCAGACCCGCTTCCGCCTCGCGGGACGGCGACTTCACGAGCGCTGGGAGGCGCAGCGAAATCAGTCGCTGAGCGAGCCGCGGGATCTCCGCCTCCTCGATCGTGAGCCCGTCGAAGGGAGTCGACCGACCGCCCGGCGCGAAGGACGTGATCGTGCGGAACTCCCGGGCGGACGGATCGTAGCTCAGGATCGCGCACCGGTCCACCCGGACGAGGCCGGGCATCACGCGCACGATCGAGGCGAGCAACTCGTCCGTGTCCGTCAGCCCGACGACCATCTCCGCGACCCCGATCAGCGCGGCGAGGATTTGCATCTCGCCAATTTCCTCCGGGTCGGGCACACCGTGCCGATGCAGACGGACGCGATAAGAAGTTTTGCGGATGGTTATCATCCGGACGGGTGCCGCAAAAGCCCTTTAGTGCCCGCTCACGTACGGGGCGCGTGGCCTCGACCCGCACGCTGCTGGGCGTCCTCGGTTTCGCGTTCGCGGTCATCGGGATCGGCGTCGGATGGGTCATCGAGCCGCTCGCGGGCATGGCGTTCCTCATCGTCGGCGCGTTCCTGCTGATCCTCCCCTTCACCCGGCCGCACGACGAGGAATGAACGCTTAATAGGAAGGTTCGCGTGCGTGTCCCTGTGTACCGCGTCTTCCGGGTCCCGGCCGTCCACGCCCCCAAGGCGGACGTCCTGTGGAAGGACGACGTCGTGAGCCGGCAGAGCGTCACGGCGCGGGACGCGAAGAGCCTCGGCCTGACCGGCGACGACCGGTACGTCGTCGTGGAGGGGAGCGAGGCGGGCATCGCGCGCGCGATCGAGCTGCTCAAAGACGTCACGCGGCCGCTCGAAGGCGCGGAAGCGGAGCGCATCTACGGACGATTCCGGGCCCAGGACGAGGACGCGGCGTCCGGGATGGGACTGCTCTTCGGGCCGTGAGCTCAGACGACGACCCGAGGCTCAACCCTGAGGAGGATCGCGGACCGCGGGAGCGGGTCGAGTTCCCGCTCGAGCCAGGCGATCATCCGCGCGGTGACGGTCCGCGGGTCGGCGAACACGACGAGGATGCCGCTCCGCATCGCCACCTCCTCGTGGAGATCTTCGACGAACCGGAGCGCCCGCTCGACGCCGGCGTGAAGGATGAGCGGTTCGAGGCAGTCGAGCACCAGGATCCCGGGGCCTCGCTCGTCGAAGAACGTCGTGGCGGCCGTCTTCAGATCCTGGAGCCGCCGCGGGTCCGCCGTCGCCATCCCGCCCCGCAGCGTCGTGACGCGGAGGAGGTCCCCGCCGTCGGGCGCGGTGTCCACGGGCCGAGAGGTGATCCAGAGGAACGGCGTGCGGGCGTCCGCGAGGTGGTGGACGAACGGCATTACGTTCTCCGCAGGGTCCTGGGCGAGATAGCCTAGGCCCTGCTTCAACGACGACGGCCCGATGAACGCTCCCCCCTAATTGCACCTGCAAAAGGGCCATCTCATATGGAACCGGGGCGATTTAAAACCGGCGGTCCGCTCCGATGGACCGGGCCCTCCCGCCGTCCGCGGGGCCGCTCAGAGCGACCGAATCTTGTCGGCCACGAACGCGCGGACTTCAGGGTCGTCCGGGATCGTGAGGGAGCGCTTGAACCGCTCCGTCTTGTCGGGCAGATAGTAGCCTCGCGAGACGGAAATGAACTCGTTCGTCCCTTCGGACGTCTTCGCGCGCTTCCGCGCGATCTCGAGGAAATTGTTGCGTCCGAAGTTGACCTTCTCGGACTTGATCGTCTCGAACTCCACGTCCACGTTGCGCCGGCTTCTGTCTTCGTACTCCATTCCGACTCCTCCGACCTCGAGGGAAGCCTCCGCCGCGCGCGGAGGGCCGCGCAACGACATGTCCGATATAAAGATTCGCGGAGCGCGAGCGGACGCTCGTCCTCCGTGCAACCGCGCGCCGAGCGAGCGGGGACCGCACCATTAAATATCGCGGGCTCCTCGTCGGGCGCAAATGCAGTGCGTCCGGTGCGGCGCGACGTTCGACGGGTCCTTTTGCCCTCGATGCGGCACCCCGGCGCCGACGACGGCCTTGCCCGCCGCGGCTGCGGCGGCCCCCGGATGGCCGTGCCCGCGCTGCGGCACCGTGTTCCGGGGCCACTTCTGTCCGCGTTGCGGCCTGCCGACCGCGGCGTGGGCGTACCGGCCGCCCCCGAGCCCCTCCGGCGGGCGCTCCGTCCTCTCGATCCTCTGGACGCTCGCGATGGTCGGCTTCCTTGTCCTCGCCCTAACGGATTTCGCCGCGCTGCTCTGGAGTCCCACGATGGTCGTGCCCGGCATCCAAGGCATTCAGTCCGGGGCGAACGTGAACAGTGGACTCGACTTCGACGGCAACTGGACCCCCGACCAATGGGGCACGGGCTCGAGTCTCGCCTACCAGAGCGCGGGCGGGAACCTGGGCGGGTATCTCGAGATGACCTTGCCGACGTCCGGCGCACGCGGTTTCTGGTGGCAGGCGTTCGAGGTCCCCGTGGGCGCCTCGCTGCCGTTCGCCGCCGTCGTCCGACTCGACGTACAGATCACCGGTCCGTTGACTTCGGGCCGACTCCTCGTCTCCGTCGACTCGTCCACGTCCAATCCGGACCCGCTCACCGCGATTGGGAGCGAGAACTTCACAACGGCGACCGCTTGGACGGCGACGCCGCAGTTCGACGCCGATGGACGTCTTCCTGCGGCGGGAATCTACTACCTGAAGATCGCGTTCGTGGACCTCGGTTCGTCGGGCCCGGTGAACGTGGGCTTCGACAACATCCGCCTCCTGTGGACGACCGACGCGGGCGTCTTCGTCTACGTGCCGCTGCCGACGCCGGTCGTCGTGTACCGATCGCAAGACAAGCCGCTCTTCCTGGCGTACTACGGGCTCGTCGTCCTCGCCATCCTCGTCGCCGGCGGCTACTACGCGTACGCGGACCGAAAGCGGACCTGGGACGCGATTCGCGCCCCCCTGCAATCAATCGGCACTCGACTCCGGAGCCGCAGCGCGTGGCTCGCGATCGCGCAGGTGTGGATGGCCGTGACGTTCTTCCAGCTCGCCTTCATCCTGTTGCTCGAGCTCGCCCAGATCTCGCCGACGTCGCCAATCGAGATCACGACGGCGAACGCGTGGGTCTTCCTCTTCGAACTCGCGAACGCGGGCGTGTACGAGGAACTCGCCTTTCGCGTCGCGCTGATCGGACTCCCGATGGCGCTCGGGTCCGTCGTCCTCCGGCTCCTGGAGGTGAGCCGAGGCGGCGCGGGGCCCGGATCCGCCGGGCGGCATGTCGCGGGCAGCCTGCGGTACCTCCTCGGCGGCACCCTGCGAGGCGATCCGCCACGCGAGACGCTCGTAGCGGCGTGGGCGTTCCTGTTCGCGAGCTCCGCGATCTTCGGCCTCGCGCATGCGCCGGGGTGGGGATGGTGGAAGGTCATCCCCGCGATGGTCGCCGGCCTCGGGTTCGGGTACCTCTTCCTCCGGCACGGCGTCGGGGCCGCGATGCTCGCCCACTTCGTGAACGACTACGTCGACTCCCTGTACTTCGAAGGCGTCGGCGGGGAGGCGACCCTCCTGCTCACGGAACTCCTGGTGCTCGGCTTGGCGGTGGCCGGCGCCGGGTTCTTCGCCTGGTACGCGCTCCACGCCACGAACCGGTTCCAGGAACTCGTGCGAAGTTTCCGTCCTCCGGTCCAGGCACCTCCCGCCTCCCCGGTCCCTCCGTACCCGGCATCCCCGCCGCCGGGCCTCCCGTCCTCCGAGTTCCCGCCTCCCAGTCCGCCGAGCTTGGCGTGGCCACCCGCCTCGACGTCCTCGGCCCCGCCGCCCGTCGCCACGGTCCGGGACCCGGCCCGCATCCCGCGCGACTACGCCCCGACGTACGTGCCGCCTCCGTACGGCTATCCGCCCGTGCGATTCCAGTGCCCGAACTGCGCGTGGGTCGAGGCCCGCTATGACGCCGGCCGCTTCACCTGCACGCGCTGCGGCCGGACCGCCTAGGGCCTGGCCTTCGGCTCCCGCGTGCTCTCGGCGACAAAGTCGATCACAGCGGCCAGGGCGTCCGATTCGATCTCGACGCGGATGTCGCCGAGCGGCGATGCCGCGCCAAAGCTCACGACCCCGACGAACGCGGCTTGTTTGTTCAGGTCCACCACGGTCCGATCCCCGCGGCGGCCGGCGAGGAGCTGGCGGCGCGCCGTGTCCCGGATCCTCTGGGCCCGAATCCGCTCCCGCAGCCGGTCGAGCGACTCCGTCGTCCCGACCACGCGATCCGCGTGCACCTCCAGCAGCGCGTCGGGGAAGAGACTGCGAATCGCGGCGGAGAGCTTCTCCGCGCTCTCGGTCGGTCGGAGGGGCGCCTCGGCCCGGACGCGGAGCATCGGACCCGATTCGCCGGTCCGCCTATAATTTTCTTCGAACGACGTCTCGCGCGCGACGAACCCTTTTTATTATCGACTTCCTCCTCGGCCAGCAGGACCCCATCGCGCCGCTCCAGGCGTTCCTCGAGAAGTGCTCCGAGATGCCGTTCGTCGTCACGCTGCACGACGTCGTCGAGGCGGGGACGATCGTCCGCCAAGCGGCGGCGAGGGCCCGGCCGCTCCCGGTCGAGGCCGTCGTGACCGCCCAGGTAACCGTGCCCGCCTCGTTCCGGCGGGAGGGCGAACCGGCCGGCGGCCGCGACGCAGACGTGCGGATCCTGAGGGACATCACGGGGCGCTCGACGTGCGAAGGCACGATTGAGGACTTCACCCGCTACTTCCGCCACCGATTCCACGTCCTCCGCAACCTGCTCCTCGCCCGCCGCGAACTGGCGGGGGCGCAGGACATCGCGAAGGCCCGCAAGTCGACCCGCGAGGTGCGCATCATCGGGTTGGTGGCGGACGTCCGGACGACGAAGAACGGCCACCGCATCCTGGAGCTCGAGGACGAATCGGAGACGGTCCCCGTCCTCGTGCCCTCCGACTCCCAACTCGCCGCGGAGTCGGTCGTGATGGACGAGGTCGTGGGCGTCGTCGGGACCGCGAACGACCGCGGGCTCGTCATCGCGCAGTCCCTGGTGCGGCCGGACATCCCGACCGCGCGCCCGTTCCACGGGACGAGAGAGCACGTCCGCGCGGCGTTCATGTCGGACATCCACGTCGGCAGCCGCACGTTCCTCGAGGACAAGTGGTCGAAGGTGTCCGCGTGGCTCGGGGGCGACGACGAGGTGGCCCGGTCCATCCGGTATCTCATCGTGAGCGGCGACGTCGTGGACGGGATCGGCGTCTACCCGCGGCAGGACGAGGAACTCGCGATCGACGACATCTACGGGCAGTACGAGGCGCTGGCGACGATGGTCGCCGCCCTGCCGGACCGGATCGCCGTGGTCATGAGCCCGGGGAACCACGACGCGGTGCGCCCCGCCGAACCGCAGCCCGCGTTCCCGACCTCGATCCAGAAGCTCTTCGACTCGAACATCACCTTCGCGGGCAACCCGTGCCTCCTCGGCATCGAGGGCGTACGCATCCTCTCGTACCATGGGCGGAGCATGGACGACCTCGTGTCCGCGGTGCCGGGGCTGAGCTACCACCGGCCGATCGATGCGATGAAGGCGATGCTGCGGATGCGGCACCTCGCGCCGATCTACGGGGGCAAGACCCCGATCGCCCCCGAGGCGGAGGACCACCTCATCGTCAGCGAGGTCCCCGACCTCT
>WNGL01029826.1_pt1 | contig 12897 bp, 7 predicted proteins | sample 5400591 | NCBI WGS metagenome assembly WNGL01 (sample SAMN13153377, study PRJNA577476) | soil metagenome | isolation source: 80 cm soil or saprolite under Garry oak tree replicate 1 | place: USA:California | collected 2016-06-15
CGCCTGCCGTCTCGCCGCCGAGCACCTCGTCGGTGCGCTGGCGGACCGACTCCGCCTCGCGCAGGAGCGCGTTCTTGCGCTCGCGCAGGAGGTCCTCCACCTCCTGGTAGCGCCCGGTGCCGAAGAGCCGTTGCAGGAGTTCCTCCCGCTCGTGGGCGTCGGCGATGAGGAGCTTCTTGAAGTCGCCCTGCGGCAGGAGCACCACCTTCTGGAACTGCTCGGCCCCCATGCCGAGCAGCTGCTCGACGTGCTCCGAGACGGTGCTGGGGCGCGTGGCGAGCGGCGCGGGCTCGCCCTCGCGCCACAGGCTGGCCGAGCCGGCCTCGAGCGTCGTCCCGGTGCCCCGCTTCTTCGGCCGGTTCCAGGCCGCGGTGCGCTCGACCCGGTAGACGGCGGCGCCGAGCGAGAAGCGGAACACGGCCGCGGGCGCGGCGCCGTCGGCTGCGCGGTCGGCGCGGAGCCGGTTCTCGGGGCGCGTCCCGGCGACGACGCCGTACAGCGCGAACGTCATCGCATCGAAGAGCGTCGTCTTGCCGGAGCCGGTCGGGCCGTGGATGAGGAAGAGCTCGCTCTGGCCGAGCGCGGTGAAGTCGACGCGCTGCCGCCGCGCGTACGGACCGAACGCCTCGAGCTCCAGCGACAGCGGTCTCACGCGGCGCGCTCGCGGCGGTCGAGGTCGTCGAGCGCGCCGCTGAAGACCTCGCGGTGCTCCGGGCCGGGCAGCGCGCCCGTCACCGTCTCGAAGAAGCTCTCGAAGAGCTTCAGGTCGTCGTGCCCGGCGCCGTCGACCTGCCGGGCGATGCCGCTCCCGGGCGCCGAGACGGCGCGCTCGTCCCGGACGACGTTCAGGACGTGTGCGAAGCGCGCCTGGAGCTTGGAGCGCGCGTCCAGGACGTACCCCTCGTCCGTGAGCGTCACCTCGACGAGGTCGCGCGCGTGCCGCGCCAGCTCCGGGCGGTGGAGCAGGTCCTGGAGCGTGCCGCGGAGGCGGACGACGTCCCGCGCGGCCCCGAGGGCGACCGTCCGGACCCGGGCGACGCCGCGCTCCACCTCGACCAGGGCGACGCTCTTCTCCTGGAGCTCCTCACTGAAGGAGTACTTGAGGAGCGAGCCCGAGCCTGCACGAAGGCATGCGCGACGAGCACGGTCGGCAGGCCCCGCGCCGCGGCGTCCTGGCGAGCGCGCGCCACGATGCGCTCGGTGGCGGCGGCGTGCCCCCGGACCTCGTCGTCGGCCTCCAGGCCGCGCACGACCTCGGGATCGACGAACGGGCAGGCGTAGACGAAGCCCTTCTCGGCGATGGCGATCGGCTCGGCCGCGCCGCGCACGTCGCCGCGCAGGTGCACGCCGCGGGCGGCGAGCAGGCGCGCGCCGAAGGAGAGCCGCTCCGCCGAGTCGTGGTTCCCCGCCACCGCGATGACCGGCACGCCCAGCCCGGCGAGCCGGGTCAGGACGTCGTCGAGGAGCGCGACGGCCTCCGGCGGCGGCACCGCGCGGTCGTACAGGTCGCCCGGCCTCCGGCGGCGGCACCGCGCGGTCGTACAGGTCGCCCGCCACGATGAGCGCGTCCGGGCGCTCTTCCTTCGCGAGCGCGACGAGCCGCTCGAGCACCCAGGCCTGGTCAGCCAGGAGCGACTCGCCGTGGAGCGAGCGCCCGAGGTGCCAGTCGGAGGTGTGGAGGAGCCGGAGAGCCACACTGGGAGGGTAGCAGGGGGGTCGGACAGGGCGGGAAAGGGCCGAACGAGGTCGCGGTCGGCGGAACGGGAAACGGCATTCCCCCGATTCACAGCCATCACCGTGAGTCAGCCATGAAGTGATGCGCATCAATTGACGGCGAGCGTCGTGCCGTAGTCCGCCCGGCGCACGTGGCGATGACGATGTGCACTCGCAGAGACAACCGTTGGCGAAGTCCACGCAACCTCTTGAATCTGCAAGGCGCCCGTCGTGCCTGCGCTATACGGATGGTAAATGTCCTTGCCCCGGTGCCGTTGGTGTGGTGTCATATCGGCACCGCCCTCAGCACCACCCGGCAGCACTGATCAGGTCGGAAGAGATGATACCCGCGGTTGCTTCGCCGCGGCTCTACATGTCCGCCTGCGATCATCTACCGCAGTCAATCATTCGCCGTCCGCGATCCCGGCAAGGATTGGTCTTGTTCTGAGGTGAATCGTGACCCAACGGATGCCACCGGCGCAGCAGAGTCCGCTTCGAGTGCTTCTTGCGGCGCTCGTCGCGATGGCAGCCTGCGGCATGGAAGGCGGACCGCCAGCATCTGTCGACTCACGGAACGTGTCGCGGCACGCCGCGGCGGGCTCGTACCTGGCCGGAGAGAATGCGCAGTACGCTTATGACGGCGCAGGCAACATTACACAAATTGCCGCCGCCCAAGTCGCGCCCCTGTCGATCACGGGATTCCAGCCTCAGCAGGGCGTCGTGGGGCAAACCGTGACGGTGATGGGCGCGGGATTCAGTCCGCTCCCAGCAAACAACGCCGTCACGCTAAACGGACTCGCTGCCGCGATGCTCTCGTCGAGCGCAACGGAGATCGTCTTCTCGGTCCCAACGGGCGCGACGACCGGTCCGATCTCGGTGACAAGCGCAGGAAAGCACCGCAACCAGTGCGGCGAGCTTCGCCGTCGTGACAGGAGTTCATATCACGGACTTCTATCCGAAGATTGGAGCGCTGGGCACGGCCATATCGATTCATGGTTGCAACTTCGATCCGAACCCCAGCGGCGACTCGGTCGGAATTGGAAACGGTACCGCTTCGATAACGAAGGCAGCGCCGGGGTGGCTCTTCGGCACCGTTGGCATGGCTTCATCGTCCGGGAAGATCACCGTGACGGCGAACGGATCGACCGATACCAGTTCGGACGACTTCTTCGTGGTTCCGAGCGACCAATTACCGTCGGACGTCGGGCTCACCGGGCGGATCGCCATTGGAACGCCGGCGGATCTCACCATCCCGGAAGGGGGAAAGTCAGGACTAGTCCTGTTCGACGGCACCCAAGGACAAGCGCTCTCGCTGTATGTGAGCAGCATCACTCCAAAAAACGCTCTTGTACTCGACGTGTACGCGCCCGGGGGACAAGTCACCCTCACGGGCACGGTGCTGTCCGGACTGGACTCGAAGTTCGAGCTACCTCCTCTACCCAGTACGGGAACCTACACGGTCGCCATCCAGCCTGATTACAATGGCGTGCAACTGTCGTTGACCGTGCTCCAGGACGCTTCGGCCAACTTGAGTCCAGGGGTCGCGAGTACGATGTCGCTCGTGTCGGGTCAGAACGGGAGATACGTCTTCAGCGGACAGTCGGGCGACACCCTCAGTGTGGCCTGCACTGCGCTGAGCACGGTGCCGGTCGGGGTCTCGGTCACACTGAGTGTCGCCGCCCCGGACGGACACCTGCTGTGGAGCTCGATCGCAGCGGGCCCGAATAGCTGGCAACTCCCCCAGTTGCCGGCAACCGGCAACTACACGCTCATGGTGCAGCCTGTCGGGCCGACCGCCGCGGCCATGACCTTCCTGCTATCGCAACCCAACTTCGGAATCGTTGCAGTGGACGGCGATGCGGTGTCCTTCCAGAACACAGTGCCAGGTCAGTCCGGCCGCTACATGTTCGTTGGGCAAGCGGGTGACCCGCTGGGGTTTGGAATATCAGCGCTGACGCTAACACCGTCCGGTGGGTCAGTCAGCCTGAACGTCTACAAGCCCGATGGTTCTCAGATGTGGAGTTCATCCGCTAATGGCCCCACGAGCTTCCAGTTGCCGCAACTTCCCTCGACCGGAACGTATGTCTTAACGATCCAGCCGCCTGGCACTGCATCGGCAGCGATAACCTTTTGCCTATCGCATCCGATCACGGGGACGGCAGCGACTGATGGTACGGCGATGACGTATCAGACGGCGCGCGTTGGTCAGGCGGGACGGTATAATTTTGCAGGGATTGCCGGACAGCGGTTCACAATGGATGTGACGACCGGGGCCGGCCTTGTAAACACTTTGGATTTCACGGTGTACCAGCCGAGTGGTGCGATGATCGGGTGGGCAAATCTGGCTGGCAACGTTCATTCGAAGATTGACCTGGGAGCTCTGCCAGCCTCCGGCATCTATACCGTGACGCTCGTTCCGGAAAAGGCGAGCATCGGGCAAGTGACCTTCCGGATAGTTGCCGGAGCCAGCGACACGCTGGTCATCGACGACCCGCCCAAGACGCTCACGTTGGGAGCGGCCCAGAACGGTCGGTATACTTTCAGCGGAGCGGCGGGTGATCTGCTCGGTCTGGGAGTGTCGGCGAGCAGTTATACCGACAGCTACGGTCCTCAGTTGACGATCCTCAGGCCCGATGGGAGTTCGTTGTGGAGTGGCTCGCCGAGTAGGAATCCGACCAGTTGGCAGTTGCCTTCCTTGCCCGTAGCGGGGACGTATACGCTGACGGTCAACCAGAGCGGCGTAGGGTCAGCCTCGCTGACGCTCCTGCTTTCGCACTGGATCACGGGGACGGTAGTGACCGATGGTACGGCCACGACGTACCAGACCACGCGAGTTGGTCAGGCAGGGCGGTACACATTCACGGGCGTCGCCGGGCAGCGGTTCACGATGGAGAGCACGTCCGGCGCAGGCCTTGTAAACGCGCTGTACCTCACGGTCTATCAGCCAAACGGTGCCAGCATCGGGTGGGCGCAGCTGGCCAGCAACACAGACACGAAGATTGACCTGGGAGCACTACCCGCCTCCGGCGTGTACGCGGTGACGCTCGTGCCGCAAGGCGGCAGCATCGGCCAGGTAACGTTCCGACTCATCGCAGGAGCCAGCGACACGCTGGTCATCGACGACCCGCCCAAGACACTCACGTTGGAAGCGGCCCAGAACGGCCGGTATACTTTCAGCGGAGTGGCGGGTGATCTGCTCGGTCTGGGAGTGTCGGCGAGCAGTTATACCGACAGCTACGGCCCTCAGTTGACGATCCTCAAGCCCGATGGGAGTTCGTTGTGGAGTGGCTCGCCGGGAAGGAACCCAGCTAACTGGCAGTTGCCTCAGTTGCCACTGACGGGGACGTACACGCTTGCGGTACAGCCGAGCGGAGTCGGGACGGCCTCCCTAACGATCCTGTTCTCGCACTGGATCACAGGCACGGTAGCGACTGATGGTACGGCGACGACTTACCAGACAGCGCGGGTTGGTCAGGCCGGGCGGTATACGTTCACGGGGGTTGCCGGCCAGCGATTCACCATGCAGGTGACGAGCGGCGCGGGCTTGGTGAACGGGCTGGCCTTCACGGTGTATCAGCCGAGCGGCGCGATGATCGGGTGGGCGCAGCTGGCCAGCAACGCGGACACGAAGATTGACCTGGGAGCACTACCTGCCTCCGGCGTCTACGCGGCGACGCTTGTGCCGCAAGGCGGCAGCGTCGGCCAGGTAACGTTCCGAGTCATCGCCGGAGCCACCGAAACGCTGGTCATCGACGACCCGCCCAAGACACTCACGTTGGGAGCGGCCCAGAACGGCCGGTACACGTTTACCGGAGCGGCGGGCGACCTGCTCAATCTGACAGAAACCGCGCTCGCCACGACACCGGCGGGGCAGACCGTCACAGTCACTCTATACAAGCCTGATGGAACAACCGCCCTATGGAGTGCTTATTCATCCGTAGCGGCAAGCTGGGCTCTGCCTCAGTTGTCAGTAGCAGGAACCTACACGCTCGGCTTGCAGATATCTGGCACCGCGGCAGGCTCGGTCTCTGCCCGGCTCGTTCGGAGATAGGGCCAGAGGCGCGACGACACCGGGGGAGGACGCGATCATGTTCGGCTTCGCATTCAGAAGCTTGTACGAGCGAACGGGGCTGTCTGCGTGGCAGGCGAGGAGATAGCGATGGGACCGATGCGAGATCCTGGAGTGCCAGTAGCGTCACGCCTGCCGCGCCGCCGGCTGTATGCGGTCGGCATTGCCGCATCTGGAACGCGCAGGCACAGCTGAGGCTGGGCCAGGGCACTGGGTGCGCGTCTCCATCTGACTTGCTCTGCACAGAAAAGACCTATACGTGCGACGGTCACTTCACCGGCAACTCTACGGCGGGTATGGAGATCCAACCCGCAGCACAGTGTGCGTACACGATGGGTGCAGCGTCTTGCGTGCCGCAGCCCGACATCTGCTCCCCACCGGAGGACGGCAGCAATGCGGACCGTAACTTGAATGCAGGGTGCGCTACGTCGAAGACGACGTTCGCAGGCCAGCCTGAGTCGACCGACTGCGGCGGTTCCAGCATTGCTCCCGGACTAAACAAGCTGGACTTCAACAAGTTGGGTGCAGATCCAATCTTGGTGTCATCGCGATCGGCTGCCACCGGTGTGTTCACCGATTTTGAAGTAGCTAGAGTCTCGAGACTGTCCCTCTCTCGCGTGTACAACTCGGCCGACGCAGATCTTCAGTGGGGCGGCACGGGCGGAATATTCGGCAATGCCTGGCATCACGACTGGGAGGGCTATCTTACTTGTGCGAATGCCATATGCACGGTGAGGAGGGGGGCGCTTAGTTCGTTTCGGTTTGTGTTGTCCGGCGACCATCGCTCGCTGGACGATTCCGAAAACTGGATTATATACGTCCCATATTCTTCCGTTGGGATGCCTACGCACCACCACCTCTTGGTGAAGCGCCCGTCCCGCGAATGGATCGCCTATCTGTCGGACGGCAGGGAGCTGCACTTTAGGACCCTGTGTACGTCGTGCGACGGCGCAACCAGCGCCAGTTGCATGTCCCCTGAGGATGGAGGTCAGGCACGTCTTGTTGGCGTGGTGGATCCGGTCGGAAACGCCGTGACGGTGAGCTATGACCCAGGCGAAGGGGTGCTTCTGCGGATCAGTGACGATCTGGGGCATTCTCTTGAAGTCCGCGGAAGCGCGACCTGTGGATCCTACGCAAGCGAGTTGCGCTACGATGGTTCCGTGGTGGCGCGGTATTCGGTGCTAGCCAATGTGCTCACGGATGTCGTCGACGCGGATGGCGGGTTGTTGCGGTCGTACGCCTACGGTTCTACCGGACAATACTGGCCGAGGCTTCGGACGGTCCTCAACGAAAGCAGCGCGCCTATTGTCGAATTCCTATATGACAGTAATTCTGCGGCCGTCGGGCTAGTTGATGCCGAGTCTAGTCTATCGGTTGCTTATAATGCGGGAGGCTGCCATTTTCAGATGGAGCCCGCCGGCGACGGTACAGCGACCTATTGGCTCTTGTGCAGCAGTTACGTGTGGACGAGCAAGTACTTTCGAGGCCCGCATGGCGACACTTCGTCCGAGCAGTCGCAAACGCTCCAGTCGGCGGTGCCGCTGGATGCGCAGGGGACCCGGAGCGAGTACGGAGTGATGCAAGAGAGCGGTCTTCCGGTTCAATTCGTAACCTGGACCAGGCTGGGAGCCCCCCTGGGGTCTTTCGACGCAGACGGGCATGCCGTCGTACGAAACGTAGATGGTCTCGGGCGCGTAGTTCACAGAAAGGAGTTCTCGTGGCCGCCGGGACATAATGGCTTCGTAGGCATTTGGCCGGAGTTCGGCGCGAGCCCTGTTCCGCTTCCTGACGACTCGCGGGAGGAGTGGCGTGAATACGGTCTCACCCGAGCTATCGCTCAAGGGGTGAACCTCGACCTCGATCAAATCACCCGCGTACGCCGCCACAGTACGCTCGTGCCGACCGCAGAGGCTGTGGAGAGCTACGATTATGACCAGGCGCCATCGTCGAGCGACCCGGCGGGCTACAGCTGCACAGTCAACCCCTTGCCCTCCGGTAGTGTTCTGTGTCGCGAGATCGGTAGCGGATTCGTGAGTGACGTAAGCGGACCCGTTCTGGAGCGTCACGCGACCTTCTACTCGTATGACGGGAAGGGTCGGCTGACGCGAACGTATGGCCCCGTGAATCTCGATCGTCCGGGACCACAGGATGTCGCGCCACTTGAGGAGCGAGCGTACTGGCCAGACGATGCGTCGGCGGACCGTCAGGGCCGACTCTACCAGGTGAAGCGCTACCCGGATCCAACTGGATCGTCGCTCGTCACGACCTACGACTACGACAAGTTCGGCGTCTCGCAGGTCACCGCGCCTGACGGGACCAGTGCGAGCATCACGAAAGATGGTCGTGGCAGGCCGCGAGTTGTTGCGTATTCCGACAGAAGTGCGACCGTCCAAGCGCAGACCGAGACGCGCTACTACGATGGCCTCACGGCGCGACTGCGGATTCGCCCAGGTGGTGCAGCGGAGCGGTACAGCTACGACACCAAGGGTCGGCTGTCGCGCGTTGAGCACCTGTCCGGAGATCCAGAGGTATCCGGTGCGAACGTCACTGCTGGCTGGAGCGAGAGCTACATCTATGATCAGGCTGGAAACAGGATTCATTCAGAGCGAAAGGACAGCCAAGGAGCGGTGACGTGGCAGCAGGATCGTGCGTTCGATGCTGATCACCACGTCGTATGGGAGAGCCATCCAAGCCTTCCCTCCGTCGGCAGGAGCTGGAGCTACACAGGGTTCGCCGGCTTCCTCTCAGGAACGGTCGACGAAGAAGGCAGGGCGGTCACCTTCCTTCCCGACCGGCTCAACAGGGTTGCAAAGGTGCAGCAGAGCGGGCTCGATCCGCTTGGGAATGCGGTGACCGCCGACGTTGCCACGTACCTGCGGCTTCCATATCAGGAAAATGTCGCGACCGTGCTCGATGGCGCCGGGCGGTCGACGATGTATCGATACGACGATTTTGGCCGGGTGGAACAGGTGAGTGCGCCGGATCTGAATCGCGGCGGAGGGGTATGGTACCGCTACGATGCTCGTGGCAATGTGATCGCGCGGGGAGACGTCAGCGTCAACTCAACGCTGGCTTATGATGGCTTAGATCGGCTGGTTGCGCTTCAGGCGAGCAATAGCGTTGATGGCTCATCGCTAAACTACTCGTACGCGTACGACACGCCTCCGTACATCGGCCGGCTCACGTCGATCACCGAGCCAGAGCGGACGAGTTACTTTACTTACGATTGGGCGGGGCGGCTCAAGAGCGAAGTCATGTACGAGGCTGGCGCACCCGTGCCGCTCACCACGGGATACGACTACGACGCGTCGGGCAGTCTGTGGCAGCTTAGCTATCCGTCGGGGCTCATCGTGCAGTTTCCGCGCGACCCTGCCACCGGCGATGTCGTGGAGGTCAGGAACGCCGTTGACAGCACGAAGTATGCGCATAGCGTCGTCCACTACCCCGCGGGGCCATGGGCGAGCCTCGTCTTCGGCAATGGCCGTAATCTGTCCCAGTCGGTCAATCTTCGTTATGAGCCACTGGAGGTGCAAAGCGGTCCATTGTGGCTGCAGTACACTCCGACACCCGCTGGAGACGTTGGGGCGACCGTAGACAAATCCGAAGATCTGGCGGGCTGCGTTCAGAACGTCACGCGAACCCTGCAATATGATGTCCGCGATCGGCTCTACAGTTGGGCTGACGCAGTGGCGAGTGATCCCGGGACGTGCCCGCCAACCAGCATCGGTCCGAGTGCTGCTGGGTTCACTTACGTGGCTGGTTCGGACCAGCTTGCGTCCCAGCAGACTCCGGGCCCAAACGGTGTTCCGGCATTCGCTTTCGGGTATGACGTCCAGGGCAACATGTCTGCAGTCGGCCAGTACGGCGGAGCCGGAGGCAGCATTGCCCAGCAGGTCTGTCTACGGCACGACGCCCTGGGTCGTATGGTGCTCATGGGCTATGCGAACTCGCTCCGAACGCCTGGGGGGCTTGCCTGCCTTACCGATGCCGACGTGACGACAGCTCTCGCCCGGTTCAAGTACGACGCCCGGAATCGCAGGGTTGCTCGCCAGCAGAACAGTCAGTGGACGTACGTGGTGTCCGACTCCCTAGGAAACCCGTTGAGTGAGTTCACTCGCACGGGGGACGCCGGAGCTCCTTGGGTGAAGCTCAGGGATTACGTGTGGCTCGATGGGCGGTTCCTGGCGCAAGTGGAGTACACGGGCAACGGAGGCGGCGGGCCCTCGTACGTGTACTACGCGCACCTTGACCACCTCGGGCAGCCCAGGGCGCTCACGAATGCGGACGGCCAGATCGTGTGGAGCACGTTCCAACGCCCGTACGGTGAGGTTCTGGAGAAGACCACCACCGACCCGCTCTCTGGCATGACCGTAGTGACGAACCTGCGGCTGCCCGGCCAGTACGACGAGCGGCTCTTCCAACAGGCCGGCATCAACATGCAAGGGCCGTACTACAACTGGAACAGGTGGTACCTGCCGAGCCTGGGGAGGTATATGGAGCCGGACCCGATCGCGGTGGCGGGTGGGTTCAATGGGGCATTCGGGCCGGACTGGTATGCGTACGCCGTTCAGAACCCGCTCGGCTATGTTGACCCTGATGGGCTTGGCCCGTTACTTCCTGAGCCGCCGGGAGGCCCGCCGTTCCCAGTGCCTGGCGGGGGACCAGACACCCGTTGGAAGTATGTCCCCGACACACAGAACGGAAGAGGAGGAGCGTACTACCCGGACCCGCCGCTGCCCGGCGGAAGACAGCCGGGAACTAGCTGGGACGGGAACAACGGGTGGGGGCACTGGGACCAGTGGGGGACCGGAGACCGAATGCGGTATGACCGCTGGGGCAATAAACTCACTCCTGAGCAGGCGCATCGACCGAGGCCATTCCCTGGGTGGTTGCGCTTGCCGATGATATTCTTCATTGACCCCTGCGTAATTCAGCCAGAATTGTGCAAAAAGAAGAACCCATGTGATGAGCGAGCGTGACCGGCAGCGATACGGCGCGCAGGACCGACTCCCGCTTCCTGCATCGTTGCCGGGGTGATTATGGATCCTTCCGTCCGGCGATTCTGCGCACTCTTGGGGCTGCATGACATGCGATGGCTGTCTGGTGACGGGAAAGGGACGATGGTGAACTAATGCGGTGTATCGACAAACAAGAGGCCATGTCGTGGTGTGTGGCGAATGGGCTGGCGCCTCCAGAGCACTCCAAGTTCTTCCGGCCACAAGCGGTTACGCTTACTTATAGAATACCCGCTGATTCAGGCAAGAAGACCGCTCTTAGTAGGGCTGTTCTGTCTTTGTTTGGCGGAGAACAGGAATGCCTTTTGTGGATTACGGAGTTTGGTGTCTGGCCACCATGCGAGGACATGTTTCTCTTTGATGTATTTCGGAAGTTTCTTGGCGAGAGCGAACCTCTCCAGGTGAAGCCTGGTCACGTGTTCTCAAGTGGGGACCTGAACCAAGTGGCCTCGCTGCTCGGGATGACTCTGTATTTTGTGTGGGGTGGGCTTATCGCATCGTCTCGGGGGGGCGTGTTTGTGGAGATTAGCCATGACGAGATGATGGATGTCACTGTGGCGGGTGACGAGCGCCCACTGCTGACAGCCAGACGCCTGATAGAGCCAATCACCGGCCCGGCAATCGAGGCGGGCCCGAGAACGTGAGGGTGACGAACCTCCAATACGCAACGTTGTGCAATTGGCAAGAAGGGTGGGCGCCGCTCACGGCACGGCGCTGAAGAACTTCCACGCGCCGAGGCCCGGCAGGCCGTGGTGGCCGCAATGACGACAACAAGCCGATGGGTTGCTATCCTAACGTCCAACCTTCCTGAGGGCGCCGCGCTTCGTCCGGAAGGAGAGAGGTTGCGGGACCAGGGGCAGCTTGTTCGAACGTATGTCTACGGACCACCCCGACGCTCGGTAGGTCTACAGTGAGCGCGGTTGAGACTCTCGTGGTTGGTTCTCGGGGCGGTGAATCTAGCGGGTCGCCGGGTTACCAGAGGCTGAGGAACTGTACTGTAGTGGAGGACGGATGACCTTATGCCTCCTGGACCCCCCGAGAAGCTTCGCCGTCCGGGGCCCTGTCGCGTGGCCGTTTGAGGCGGCGGTGCCGATATGCAGCGTGAGCAAGGCAAGAATGCGACCATCATGCATGACGCGGCGCTGAGGAACTTCCAGGCGCCGAGGCTGGGCAGGCGGTTCGACCTGGTGGTGTTCGAGGAGGGTGGAGAGGGGGTAGGTGGTGGCGAAGAGCGGCGGCTTCGGCCGAACAGAAGTCTTCGCATGACGCACTGAAGGGCACCGAGGCCCATGGCCGAAATCTGGAGCCGCGAGGAGTTGGCCGAGGTCGAGGCTATCTATCTCCGTGTGTCGCCCCTACTTCAACCCGAGGCGCGGCGTGTCCTGAAGGAGACCCACGCCAGGTTCAACGGCAGGCGAAGCGAGCACGAGGCTCGGGGTGCCCGGTTCGAGTTGAGGATGCTCGGCCGTCTGGCAGACGATGAACTCCGGGAGCTTGAGCTGGAACGGCCTGTCGCACTAGGGGCGACTGGCTGCACCGTGGACCTCTTCCTGCCCAGCAGGGGTGCTGGGGTTGAGTTCATGGCTGCCCAGCACCTCATCATTCCTCCTGTCCAGGTATCGGCTGATTGCTCCGAGCGATACCTTCAAGAGGAGCACGGGGCCGCCTTCCGCCACTCGCGCAACTTCACCGAGGACCAGGCCGTACGGCTGTTCCACGCTGTCAACCGGAAGTGCGGAGAGAAGAACCTGGCGATGCTGGGGTTCTCGACCTGGGCCATCGTGGACACGAACGCCACCGACTGGCTGGAGCACATCCGCGTGAACTTGACGCGGGAGGAGCACTTCCGGCAACTTGGTGAGGCGTTCACGTCCTTGGCGAGTACGCCAGGGTCGCAGGACGAAGCGAACCACCTGCTTGAGTCCGGCAGGGTGAGCATCGGGTTCGTGAACAGCTTCCGAGGCACGGCTCCTGAACACCTCGTGGTCTTCCCGAGGAACGAATCGGAGCGGACGAACTCGGAGACCATCGCGACGTTGTTCGGCCTCGACCTCTTGGTGGCATGACAGCGCCCCGCGCAGCTCACCGCGCGCCGGCTCG
>WNGL01007397.1_pt1 | contig 12895 bp, 14 predicted proteins | sample 5400591 | NCBI WGS metagenome assembly WNGL01 (sample SAMN13153377, study PRJNA577476) | soil metagenome | isolation source: 80 cm soil or saprolite under Garry oak tree replicate 1 | place: USA:California | collected 2016-06-15
TAAATAAACTTTTGAAATATGGTCCATATTTTGTCATTATCGGCGGATGAGATGTGATTGGTATCATATCTATCCACCTTACGCTCTTTTGTTAAAAACGATATTAAAATTTAGTCGCAAAAGTGCAAAACTTTAGTTAATAAGTGAAAATGCTTTGCCAAGCAGGTGGATCGTAAGCGGTTAAAAAAAATGCTAAACTAAAGATGTGGGAATTAATACTGGTGCACTGTATATCATTTTTATCATGCTTACGATAATAGGATTTGCGTATATTACCTCCGGCCCAACACCGAGCAAAACACCAATCCTTATCGGCCCTGAAGTCGTACTAACAAATAAGACAAATAGTACTGCCAAAGCAAATCTGCAACTATATAACTTCAACGGAGTAACCATTACTCCTCCTGCAAGCTCTCTTTGTCGTAAAGGCGGCGCAAATGTCCATCCGGATGCACTTGTCGCTTACTTACCGGACCAGGCAACCGCAGTCAGCACAACGGGTCAGATCAAGCTCTGGGTAAGTGATACACTGCAACCCTATATATCACCAGGCGAACTAATTAACAGAAGCTCAGGAGCCGTTAAAAAGCCTGGAGATCGGACGGCAACTGCACCAAATACGTACTTATGGGAACCGCAATTGTACATTTTCCCCCAAACAGTGGAAAATAATGGAAAAGAATATTTCCCTAGTTTTGTTCAGGGAGATTATAACAACGGTGCCAGTGGCGTGTCATATGGAAGTGATATACTCCCTACCAGCTCGTTAAAGTTGAGTAACTACACAATTGAATTGGTATGGAACGTCAAAGATATTGGTCTGACTGATGGAGAGTACAAAATTGAATTTGTTGCTCAGGACGGTCATGCCCAACTTGGCGTCAAATGTATGACTCTTCGCGTATACACACCACCCGAAAGCGAAAATCAGCAAAACAAACTCCCCCTCTAACGGACACCATACTTTTATCCGGAGTGTGAACCCGTTGCGCTCACGACGTCTGTGAACACCTCAAGAGCTTCCGTGCCAGGATGATAGGGATACATCGGGTAATCTGTATCTTTTTTCGACTTAAATGACTCACATATTTACTAATTGGTTAATTATCTGGTAGAGTATGTCAGAATGCTAAAGATAGAAACACTGAGCAATATCGCATTGATGATTGCACAGTACTTCTTCACTTACTATACCTATAATGGGATACTTAACCCCATTCCAGCACCGGGCGATAGCTGAGATTATCATATACCGATTGCCATGAGTGTTCTTAACGGCAGCTTTTTATCCTCGCCACATATTAGCCAAACAATATTCCATTTTGAGGGTATCTCTTATACTACACATATACTTCCTCAGTGGTATTATCCCGGTTCTTCTGAAGTCATCAATGCAGTCTTTATTTTGCTGCATATCCCAACTCTTTCTAATATATTCGCCACACTTGTATTAAGTGTGGTGTTGTGGAAACTAGCGTTAACTTTTCGCTTATCAAAGCATTATGCTTTATTATTTGCACTTGCATTTACCACACTTAATGTGATGCTTCGCTGGCTCAATGCCGTCAGTATTGATATTTGGATAGGTGTTTGGTTTGCTTTAAGCATTATCCTCCTTGAGCGTCCCAGGAAAAGCGTTTTCTATTTCGCACAACTTGGATTTGTACTTGGAATGCTCATTGGCTCTAAGTATACTGCCTGGTTTTTCCTTCCGGCTCTCATACTCTTTTATGCAAAAGATCTGTACCGATCAATAAATCTAGTAAGAGTTCTTGCGTTCTTAGTTCCCTTTTCAATTTTTGGCTTATTTTGGTATATAAGAAACTACCTTTTGACGCATGATCCCTTTTATCCTCTCTCTGTCTTAGGTTTTAAAGGACTAGGCTATTTCAGTGATTCGCATAACAGTATATGGAATATTACACTGCATCATCCTTTTACGATGTTTAATGCTGGATATGGGGAATATAAATTATGGATATTCTCAGTGTTAGTTGCAATTGGAGTACTTCTCTATGAATATGTTATCAAAAAGAATTACCGGATGAGCAATACTAACAAGTTGTTTTTTATAGGGCTTCTCAATTTCCTTAGCTTTTTGCAGTTTCCAACAGATGCTCATGTATGGATAATGGTATCTAGTTTCCGATATTCTTTTCCGGCGTTCATACCTCTCATGCTGGGTGTATTTCTTCTTGCCTCTAAATATAAAAAGGAAGAGCTTCTGGGTTACGTGACAATCGCGAGTATGATAAATGTGCTAACTATGGCATATTACCCAAAATTAGTACTGGTCTTCTTACCATTAACCTTAGTGATCGTATATTTGCTACAAGGTGGAAGCATTAAAGCAGGCAAGGCAAAATGAAAGGGTGGTTGAAAGATTTGCAAGATAAGAGAGCCTGACAAATGGTAAAGCATCAGTATAATCTATTTATATAGAGTATTTCTATATATATTGCCTTTTATTTTGCTATAGGTTATACTAGCTACAGTTCTGGGAAGAAGGACCGCTAGTCGCCTCAGGCGACAGGAAAGTCCAGACAGGAAACGTGAGGGGACGGAATGTAAGTTCCGACATGCAAATGCTGGTGTTCATACTCTTAACTCACTAATCGGAGTATGAAACAGAGTATGAAATGACATACTGTGAGAGCAACAGAGACGAGTGAGACTGAAACGGGCAATCCCACCTCCTGCAACTTCCGAACGATGCGAAATCTCCGGTTTACCGGAGCACACTATCACGTTGGAGCATCAAAGTGAAGGCACCGCGTCAAACGCGGCTAAGATGACATAATATCATCATTGAGATAAATTGTGGTCATGAACAAAATCTGGCTTACTCTCTTCCCAGAACTCAAAAACGAGACGATTTAATAGATACAATTCACATCAAAAATTAGCCATTTTCCATCCTTATTCTCCAATGATATTCGATAGAGGTCTTTTGTCCCAGCAGCTGCTTCGCTAATTACTTCCTGCGTTATATATTGATTGTTGTAATAATTTTGCTGCTCTTTACCTACAGTTATATTTGTACGTTTATTTTGCGGACAAAAAACGGGAGCGTTTCCGTTGTTATAGAGAGAGGTCATCACATCTTTGAAATCCTGCGATAAATAAGGATTATTTTTATACGCTCCGTTGGCTAAAGGATTCTCCCGTGTTGAAAAATAATAAGTATAGAATTGTCTCGCCGCTTCCTTAGGCGTATTTGCAAGTGGTGCCAATGGAGCCGTAGGTATTGTATTTTTATTCTGGTCTGTTTGCTGTAAAGCAGCCGGATTTTGATTATGTAATGATGAAGGAGTAGGTATACTTTGACTCTGATTCTGTTGCAAAAAAATTATGCTGATAAAAATGATAAAAATAATGATTCCCCCGATAAATAAAATGATATATTTTTTATTCATATATGCTTATATAAGCCTAGTTGGTTTTACAAAACATGTCAATATACATTTCACTATTTGACAAAAAGGGGAAAATACTCTTAGATTAAGATATGGCTATAAAAAGTACCATAAAAAGAAAAAAGAACCTCCCTTCAAAAAAAAAGCTTTCAGCAAAAAAAGCGCAAAGAGGAACTGTTGGTAATTTCTTTGTCTTTGGCGTTCTTGCATTGTTAATGGTCGTTGGAATAACAGCGGTCGGAGGACTCCCTTCACAAAACGCCCCAACCTCTGGGCAAGTTGTAAGCGTCGTTACTCCAACACCTGGGTCCGCTCTTAGTAATTTACAGCTAAAATGGTTTGGGTATGTAACTCAGGCGCCAACACCGACCTTTGCGCCACCTGCTGCCCCAGGCCTTTGTCAAGGTGGAGGAGCCAATGATGAACCTGAAATACTCGTTGGATATTCTCCTGCACAAGGTCAATCTGTTGGAGCCGGCGGACAGATTAAAGTTTGGGTAACAGATGAGGGAGCTCCGATCATTTCACAAGGTGAGGTACTTAATCCCGCTAACGGAGCAATTACGAAAGCCGGTGACAGGACACAAAAAGCACCGGATGGGTACCTTTGGGAACCAGCGCTTTATATTTCACCCCAAACTGCAGAAAGTGGAGGAACACCGCATTTCCCAATTGCAATAAGAGGAGACTACAATAATGATCCTAGTAATCCAAGAGTAAGTGGAACCCATACGGGCGGCATGGAGACTGCTCCAGGTTCAGCAGGTGGACAAAGCGGCGTATTTTTAAATTATAAATCCGAGGATGTTTGGGATGTTAATTCTTTGGGGCTGACCCCAGGGACATATGTAGCTGAATTTGTGATCCATGATGGAGATGATAACCGTGGTGTCGGCTGTGTAACCATTACTATTCAATGATCAATTGCTCGCACTTGTATAGTTGCGAAGCGCATAAGCCCAAAATTGCATACTTAAGAAAACTAATCCTACACCAAACCCTAAAGCAATCACTACTGCATGCAAAGAAAGTAATCCCAAAAGAGCCTTTCCTGGATAGGTCATCATAATACCCACAGGAATTATAAAGGTAATAAATCCCCGAAGCGGCTCCTGATAGACTTCAATCGGCAACCGTCCCATTTGTGTCAGATCTCGATAAAGCATCACCGTGTTGTCCACAGCCGTGGATAAAATACCGGTGCCAAGGACAAATATATGAAACCCAAGGGAAATAAGAAAACCATTGATTACAAGCACGATGTACGTGATAACATTTACGCTCGTCACATTCCCGCTATGCAGGCCAGCATAGTAAATAAATCCAATCGAAAGAAACACAATAAAAAGATCAAGAATATCACTTCCGCCGAATAACGGGTGAAATAGCGACGGGAGCGGTTTGAGAAGAAGATTATCGAAATACCCATTGATTATTTGCTGCCGGAATCGATACACATTGCGGAAGAAGAATTGCGGCAGGGTATCAAGTAAATTAAACGTTGCATAAAAAAGAACAATCTGCCAAAAAGTATAGCCAGCTATCATTTTTGTCCTATTCACGAGCAGGATAAGAAAAAGAAGAAAAAAAACGTACCGAAGTAATTTCCCAAAAAGAAATAAGAGCGCGCCAAAACGCGACTGGAATGCAATCTGCGTTGTCCCCAGTGTCAACTTCCACCAAATTCTAATATATCTTATAACTTTTTTCATTTAGTTTCCTTCACTACTATACATCTTTAGACCTCGCTTCCAAACAATCGTAACGATACCATAGAGCACAAGACTCCAAATAATCGCGATCGTAAAACCATAGATGAGTTCTTGCTGCGATAGTTTGCCCAGGTAAATTTTTATCGGAAAGTATTGCAAGTAGCTAAAAGGAAGAACCGCAAAAATATGCTGGAGTGAAATCGGTAAGATATCTAAAGGAAATAATCCACCGGCAAAAAAACTCACAAGCATAAAAAAAATGAACCTCGGCGCCCAGACTTCCGGACTCCAAAAAGCAATCATGCCAAGCAAGGAACCGATAAAAAAATTCATAACAATAGCAATAATAACTGCCAAAACAGTCAGCAATAGTATCGTCACATGTGATTGCAAAAAAATTGTCGGACGCAAAATAAAATACATAACAGCAAGCTCTGCAACGGCAAAACTGATATTAAATAATTTATCTCCGATATCCCGCGCGAACCAATACCCAAGATAGACAAGCGGTCTAACGAGAAATTGAGATAATTCTCCGTTATTAATATTGTCGCCCATTTCCTGCGTCCGGGTTGCGAAAACAATGCTCCCCACAAGGGATGCGCCTAAGACATAGGTGAGGATTAACGGTCGAGAATAACCAAAAATCTGGCCATTTTGCGGAGTAACAGCCAACCATAGATAGTAAACAGTCAGCAGCTGAAAAACGTTTCGGATACGCCACATTATGAAATTGAACCGATAGGTCATCATTTCATCCCATGTATTTTTGGCAACTTGAAAATATAATTTCATATTATGCACTTGCACTCGTATAATACCGCAACGCAAAATTCCAAAAGAGTTTTGAACAAAAAAGCAAACTCAGTGCAAAACCTACCAAGATACCTGCATCGATAAGAGTAACCGTATGTAACAAAGCTTTTGCCGGAGTACTTACAATTAATGTTATGGGAAGTAAAATAAGAAATATGGTAAACCGCATTGCCCCCAATAATTGCGGTGGATATCTGCTGAGATTATCGGTCGTATAGAGAAGCTCAACCAAATTATATACATCAGGAAACCAGATAAGACATGTCAAAACCAAAAACCAAATTGCATAAAGCGTCACCATACCCAAAAAACCAAGAATGAGAAAAGAAATACTACTAAGAATCGTTAATGGTATATGAGCTACAGCAAGTGCAAAAAGTGTATAAACAATAGCAAGTATTACCCGAACAAAGCCGTGGTAACTAGTATGCCAAAAACTCAAAGCAAATTGTGTATTAAGAGGCTTGAGCAATAATCCATCCAATTCACCATATTGAATAATCTGAGAAAACCGGTCAAAATTCCGGGAAAAGAATGTTCGATAAACACCACCAATTAAAATGTTAAAAACGCCGGTAAGGACGAACAAATCTACTCTGCTCCAGCCAAAAACCGACGAGCTTCTGGAGGTCAGGATATACATCGCTACAATAGAAAAAACTCCCCATAAAATACTTGAAATAAGACCGTTAAAAAAATCCGCTTTATGTATAAGCGCCCGGTGGTAGTTTAACCTCAGTAAACAACGATAAACTACAAGGTAATGTTTCATATCAATGTCCAAAATCAGCATACTTCATCAATCCTTTTTTCCAAAGGAAACTGAAAAGCACACCCAAAACACTCAGCCAAATAATCTGAATCCCAATTACTGAAATCAAGGTAGAAATTTCTAATTTCCCTTGTACTGCTACAACTGGATAATAAATAATATATGCAAAAGGCAAAAAATAAGCTATTTTCTCAAGAATGCCAGGAAGAAGATTAACCGGCACAATATATCCGGCAAAAATAGTAATCAAAATATCCGTGAGTTCCTGGGCGCCACGAGTTTCGGTCGTCCACAAAGCTGTTAATGCAAGAATGATCTTGAAGGTAAAACAAATAAAATAGGCAAGTAAAATTACAACCAACGCAAGGACTGCGGTAAGTAATGAGAGATGGAACTGCCAAGTCGTGTGATAAAAAAGTGTCAACAAACAAGCAATCACAACCCCACTCGTTCCTTGAAAGACGCGAACAGGAAGCTCGATATTAAATCGTTGCCAATAATACGAAAAAGGTTTGAGCAATCTTCCGGCAAGTTCTCCTTTCTCTATATCATCACGAAAAATCGGCACTTCAGGATGCATCATCAATGTCCCTGCAGCAACAATGAGTAAAAAGTAATAACTTGTCACTGAGGACATCGTCCAATTATTAATGGTATGTGCGTGCTGAAAAACTCCTTGCAAAAAAGTGAGATAGATCAATGAGCTTATGACATACGTCAAAACATACACAATCGGCCGACCGCGATGTGAAAAAACATTTTGAAAATAGAGGGAAAAAATTCGTAAATACCGCATAGATAGGTGTACCCTGTAGCCTAAACCTTCTCCCCTTTATGAGAAAACACATCCCGTATGATCTCCTCAATATTGGGCTCCTCAATATTGAGATCCTCAACAGGAAAATTTTCAAGTAATTTGGACGCAACATGATTGGATTTTTCTCGAGAAACACTTATAACTGCTTTTGTCGGCTCAAATGAAACAACTTCTCCGAGCTGTTTTACCTTCTCCAATGCAACCGGTTTTTCAAAGACGGCAGTGATGGATTTATTTTTTGCGTACTTTTTGACGATACTTTCAAGCTTTCCATCATATAAAATTTTTCCGTGATCAATAATAATGATGCGCTTACACAATTCCTCAACATCTTTCATATAATGGCTGGTGAGAATAATTGTTGCATTGTACTGCTGGTTATATGCTTTGATAAACTCCCGAAGCTTTTGCTGCATCATGACATCAAGTCCAATTGTCGGCTCATCAAGAAAAAGGATTTTGGGATTATGGAGGAGTGCTGCAATTAACTCACATTTCATCCGCTGACCAAGCGATAGTTTCCTAACCTGCACTTGTAGTATATCTTGCACATCCAAAAGATCGGAAAGCTGCTCAATTGTTTTGTTATAGTGCTCATCCGGAATCTCGTATATTTCTTTATTTAAAAGAAATGAATCAATTGCCGGCAAATCCCACCACAGTTGGTTTTTCTGTCCCATGACAAGGGAAATTTGTTTGAGATAAGAATGTTTTCTTTCAAACGGTGTGTAGCCTAAAACACGAACTTCTCCACCGGTCGGGTACAATAATCCGGTCAAACATTTAAGCGTTGTTGTTTTGCCTGCGCCATTGGGACCGATAAAACCGACCAACTCTCCTTCATCGATGGTAAATGAGATATCATCAACTGCTTTGGCAGCATAATATTTACGTTTAAATAACGACTTCATTGACCCGGCAAATCCCGGCTCCTTCTGATGTACTTGATAATATTTTGTGAGATGTGAAACGGAGATTACCATAAAAAAGCAGCAATAAACGTTTTAAACGCCAGCTTTATTGTACCAAAAAGAGGCTTCTTCTGTATGAGTACTTAGAGCAATCTGCAAAACTAAATCAGCGTATTGCTTTCTTAAGTGTTTTTCCTGCAGTAAAACCGGGTGCTTTGCGGGCTGACAGCGTAATTGCTGCACCTGTTTTGGGATTGCGTCCAACACGCTGCTGGCGGCTGCGTACACTAAATGTCCCAAAACCAGTCAAGACAACTTTTTCTCCACGTTTGAGTGAGTCACGAATAGTATTGAGAGTTGTTTGGACTGCGTCACGGGACGCTTTATTGGTGAGATTTGCTTTTTTGGCTACGATTTCAATGAGATCTTTTTTAGTCAAAGAAACTCACCTCCCCCCGTAAAAAATGCGAATTAAAAAACATGCGATTAGATTAACAATACAAGGAAAACGACTTCTTGTCAAGTAATCTTTACTGTGTCATTTGAGCTTTTTATACTACAGTTGTCTCGGGGTATACTGCGCGGAATTCGCGGATGGCTGTTACTTTTACTTCACCGGGAATAGCCATGGATTTACTGACTTCTTCCTGGATTTTTTTGGATAAGAGAACTGTCTGTGCGTCATCCAATTTTCCAGGACTTATGATCACGCGAAGTTCACGTCCGGCTTCAAACGCGTATGCGTCAACAACGCCTTCATAATTTTTGGCGATCTGCTCCATCTCTGTGAGCCTTTGTCCGTATTTTTCAAGATCTTCATAGCGGGCACCAGGCCGTGATGCGGAAATAGCATCGGCAATATGCACAATAACCGATTCAACGCTGGAGAATGGCTTGTCCTCATGATGTTCCCAAACAGCATTAATGATTGGTTCTGGGAAATTGTAGCGTTTGAGCAGCTCAACACCTAATTTCACATGACTGCCATCTCCTTCCATAATTTTGCCGATATCATGAAAAAGACAGCCAAGCCTCACGATATCAACATTGGCACCGATTTCTTGTGCAATATGGACACCAATCTTTGTCTCTTCAAGGGTATGCACAAGCAAATTCTGACCATAGGAGGTACGGAATTTCATCCGTCCAAGTAGCGGGTAGAGATCAGCCGGCAGGCTATACACATTTACTTCGTTGGCAAGCTTTTCTCCTTCTTGAAACATTATTTTCTCAACTTCTTCACGGGTTTGATTGACAATTTCCTCAATGCGGAATGGCTGCACACGGGTATCTTTGAGTAGTTTTTCAAGAGACCTTCGGGCAATTTCCCGCCGGATCTGGTCAAAGGATGACAAGCGGATTAGACCTTCTTCATCCAAATCCACATCAACACCTGTTGCTTGCTCAAAAGCACGGATGTTGCGGCCTTCTTTCCCGATAATCCGGCCCTTCATGTCCTCATCCTCTACTTTAACGATCGAAACGGTATATTCGGGAACAAATTGCAAAGCACCGTGTTTGAGACTGTCCAGAATGATCTCCTGTGCTTTTGCGTCGGCTGTTGCTTTTGCTTCATCTTCTTTCTCACGAATGATTTTTGCCATCATCGCGGCAGCGTCTTTTTCTGTTTCTTTGATTAACTGATCTTTTGCTTCCTCTGAGGTAAGATGAGAAATTCCTTCGAGTTTTTTGACATACTCTTGGCGCTTCTTTTCGATCGCTGCTTTTTCCTGCTCGAGATCTTCTCTTTTCGCGTCAATTTTTTCCTGCGTTTCAAGCAGTTTTTTCTCTAGATCAATTAAATCTTGTTGTGTTGCTGCTGCCATAAATGTAATGTGACAAAAGAAGGACTTAAATAAGTCTTATGCTGTGACTATGAAGGTAATCTGTCCGTTCTTCATAAACAATCTCTCTTGCGACACTACTATTATACTCCATTTACCAAACTATCGTCAATTGCTTTCTTTACAATATCCCACGAGAAGCCCCGTCTAGCAAGAAAACCGCCGACTTTTTGATAAATTTCTTCACGCGGCGCACCTTTTAGCCGTTCCATTCTTTTTGAAATAATACTTTTTGCCTGTTCCAATTCATTGGGAATTTCCTCCTGGACTTCAGCTAAAACCTTTTGGATAATCTCATCTGTTATTCCTTTTTGCCGGAGTTCAAATTTTAAAAAGCTTTTTCCTTTAGGTTTGAGACGCGCTCGATTCAGCACCCAAGACCGTGCAAATGATTCATCGTTAAGAAACTTTTTTTCTTTGAGACTCGTGATGATTTTTTCAATAACTTCCTCCGCTGCTTTTTTCTTCGTGAGATAATCCCGCATTTCTTTCTCCGACCTATTACGGATACTCAGATAAAAGTAGGCTTGGTTGAGATATCTTTCAAATAAATCCGAGGGTGTGTTTGACATGGGATGCCGGAGTTGCTTCAACCGTGTGACTCACAGTAATAACAACAGTAAACTTATGGAATTGCATAGCAGAAGGAGTATATCACTTTATTTTTAGCGAGTAAACGCAAAAACTTTACTCACTATAGATTATCTTCTGCTTCTTCGTCTTCCTGTTCCTCACCGCCGACGACGAGAGGCTGGCGGCCGTCTTTGTTCTGAGCCATAATTTTGGAGACAATTTCTTTTTCCATTGCTGGATTTTCCTTCAAAGTTTCCATTGCAGCAACTTTTCCTTGCCCAAGCATTTCTTCATTGTAGCGGTAGAATGCACCTGCTTTATTAATCACATTCATCTCAACTGCTACATCCAAAATACCGCCTTCGCGCGAGATTCCTGTTCCCATCACATCAAATTCGGCAATGCGGAAAGGTGCTGAAATCTTGTTCTTCACAATCTTCACTCGATGACGCGAACCGACAGGCTTATCACCATCTTTGAGCGTTTCAATCTTTCTGATATCCATTCTTACTGAAGCATAGAATTTGAGAGCCAATCCACCTGTTGTCGTCTCCGGATTGCCAAACATCACACCAATCTTTTGTCTAAGTTGATTGGTAAAGATCACAACCGTTTTGGATTTAGAGATAACCGCAGTTAATTTACGAAGAGCCTGTGACATGAGTCTTGCCTGTAAACCCATCACCGAGTCACCCATCTCGCCTTCAATCTCAGCTCGTGGCACCAGAGCAGCAACTGAATCGATAACCAGAACATCAATCCCTCCGGATCGGACAAGGCTCTCCGTAATTTCAAGCGCCTGCTCACCGGTATCGGGTTGGGAGATCAATAATTCGTCCAACTTTACACCGAGCTTTTCTGCCCACAGTGGATCAAGCGCATGCTCTGCGTCAATAAATGCAGCGATGCCGCCATGTTTTTGCGCTTGAGCAATCGTTGAGAGGCATACGGTTGTTTTACCTGAAGCTTCAGGGCCATAAATTTCAATGATTCTCCCCCTAGGCAAACCGCCGGCACCAAGAGCAATATCAAGCGGCAAACAACCTGTTGAGATAACGGAAATGTCAAACTTCTGTGCCGCATCGCCAAAACGCATGATCGAGCCGCGTCCGTATTGTTTCTCGATTTGATCCATTGCCATTTTGATGGATTCGAGCTTCTTTGCGGAGTCACTTTGTTGTTCTACAACTGTTGATTTTTGAGAATTCGTAGGATGCCTTGCCATAAAATTATACGATAATAATACCAAGTCTGTGATAAAATGCAAGATATCAAAACTGGTCTTAACTCATCAATATCATTTCATTGTTGATTTGTCTATTGGATTATTGATAGTATTGGTTTATTCTCGGGGTGTAGTTTAATGGTAGAATGTGCGGCTGGGGGCCGTATGGCTGGAGTTCGATTCTCCGCACCCCGACTCACGAAATCTTTTTCCCTTTCCAATACTTCTTCCACATCTCATATTCACTAAAACTTTCTTTTTTCTTCACTTTATCAAGGAACATTATCCCATCGAGGTGATCAATTTCGTGCTGGAAAACCCGTGCGTGAAAGTCGTCTTGCAGGTCATATGATACGTCTCTGCCTTCACGATCTATCCCTATGACCCTACATGACACAGGACGCGGTACCAAACCTCTGAGATTGACTGATAAATCTCCTTCCCAATCTTCCTTTATTTCTTTAGATTTTTTACTGACTTTTGGGTTAATAACAATCGTCAACGGAAACGGCTTCTTATCAGGATACCTGGGATTTTGGGGGTCAACATACACAACAATAACCCGAAGACTTTTCCCAACCTGAGGCGCTGCAATCCCAACTCCTTTACTTTTGAGACATATCGTGACCAGTGAATCAAGAAATTTTTGGAATGCTTTGGTCTGTATTTTTTTCCTGACTTGTCCAAATTAGTACTGCAGAGTTTTAACTAATTGTTGTAATTCTTCAGTCACTTCAGAACGCAAAATGATTTCTTGGTTAGTCAACAGGTTTTTAAGACGTGCATCAGTAACACTTTTTAAAAGCTTA
>WNGL01009912.1_pt1 | contig 12894 bp, 17 predicted proteins | sample 5400591 | NCBI WGS metagenome assembly WNGL01 (sample SAMN13153377, study PRJNA577476) | soil metagenome | isolation source: 80 cm soil or saprolite under Garry oak tree replicate 1 | place: USA:California | collected 2016-06-15
CGGCGGGCTTGGTGCCGGTGACCCGGCCGGGCAGGGTGGTCAGCGCCGAGACGCCGTGCACCAGCGAGTCGGTGCGCCGCAGCCCGGCGCCGCGGCGGGCCGGGTTGAGGAGCCGGCCGCCGCGGTAGATGACCGGTTCGGCGTCCCGCGATCAGCCGGCCCGGCCGGACAGCGGGCTCTCGGCCAGGTTCCGGACCGCCAGCCCCGGGCGCGCCGCTGCCGCCCCCGGTAACCCGCCCGTCCCCCGAAGGAGGAACCTGCAATGACTACCCCGACCGCATCTGACACTGCCCGGGCGGAGACTGCGGCGATCTTGCGGGCCGTCGCCGGCCTGATCGAGACCCGGCCGGACATCCCGGTGCCCGGCAGCCACATCAGCTTCTACGTCCACGGCCACGACGCGCCCGCGGTCATGGCGGCCGTCGCGCGCGCCCTGCCGTGCCGGTGGACCGCCAGCGTCAGCCGCGGCGAGCACGAGTGGCTGCACCTGACCAGCGGGCCGCCCGCGGCCGTCAGCGGCACACGGGTGGACATCGCCGCCCCGGCCGCCGATGCGTGCACCCGGGCCGGGACCCGGACGGTCACGGTGTGGCAGCCCGCCGCTGCCCTGGCCGGCCTGGCCGGCGAGCTGGAGGAGCAGCGGTGAGCCGGCCGCGGGCGGCCGGCGAGGTGACCGGCGGCCGCGGCCACCGGCGAGGTGACCGGGCGCAGATGGACGGCCTGTGGGCCGCGCTGATCGGGGCCGACGCCGACGGCGACGCCCGGCGGCTGGCCGCGGTCGCCTGGGACCTGTACGGCCGTCCGGGCCAGGCCCGCGCGGAGCGGGACCGGCTCCGCGCCGCCGTCCGCACCCGCGCCGCCCGGCCCGGCCCCGCCGCCGTCCGGCCGGCCGGAGCCGATGCGAGGCGCCGCCTGCAGGCGGCGCCCGGCGCCCCGCAGGAGGAACGATGACCAGGCTGACCCGCCGGCAGCGCGAGCTGCTGGCTGCGCTCCGCGCCCACGACCGGCGCCAGGGTGTCACGGCCCCGGACCTGGCCCGGATCGTCGGCGGCAGCCCGCAGGGCATCCACCAGACCGCGGCGTCGCTGGCCCGCAAGGGCCTGGTGGCCAAGCTGCGGCACCACGGCCGGGTGTTCCTGCGGATCACCCCGGCCGGCGCCGCCCGGCTCGGTCAGCGGGACGGCGACACGTGAACGGCGTCCCGCGGGCGGGCGACCAGTAGCCGCAGAGCCAGGGCGTGATCATGGACCGTCCCTGATCTGTCCCTTGCGATAGCCCCGCGGCCGGATTGCCCCGCGGCTCTGCCGTGCCCGAACCGCCCCGATGGAGGACCACACCATGAGCACCGATGCCCCCGACGACGGCGGCCTGTTCGCCGCCCACGACGAGTCCCTGACCCCGGATGAGCGGGCCCGCGAAGAGGGCCGCCGGGCGGTGGACGCGGCCATCTTGCGGATGGCCCGTGCCGCCGGGACGCCTGTGCGCCAGCGCCCGATCTTCGCGGACTCCACCCTGACCACCGCCGACACTGAGCCGCTGGCTGGCATCGGGTTCGCGCTGCTGCTCGCCGACTCGGCCCGGCAGCGGGTCGACCGCTACATCAAGCGGGCACGCGAGGACGGGGCGGGCTGGCGAGAGATCGGCAAGGCGCTGCGCCTGCAGCAGGCGGCCGGCGAACGTGACGGTGACCTGGGCGCGGAGGCGTTCGAGTACGCGGCCGGGCCGCCCGCCCAGCGGCTTGACCGGATGTGGTTCGGCTGGAAGTGCCCGTCCTGCCTGGGAACGATCACTGACTACGGCCCCTGCGGCGGTCACCCCGACGACTGCGAGCACGGCCACGCCGGCAACTGCCAGCGCCGGGCCGCCGCCGTCACCGCGTACCAGGCCCAGTGGGCCGATGAGGAGTGAGGGCCTGATGTCCGCGATCACGGTCTGGCAGCCCGCCGCAAGGCCCTGGTGGCCAAGCTGCGGCACCACGGCCGGCTGGCCGGCGATCGCGTTCGCGGGCAGCGCCGAAACTGTGATCAGCATGTCCCGCCGCCGCTCCACCGCCGCCCAGGCCGGCAGCATGCCGGCAGGTGCCGCCGCGGCCGGCAGCGCTGGCCACCCGGCCCGAGGTGGCCCCCGGCCGTCGGTGGCCGGCACCGAGGCCGCCGCGCTGGCCGCCCTGGCCGCCGACCCCCACATGACGCACCGCCAGCTCGGCGAGGCGATCGGCGTCAGCGAGCGGACCGCGCGGCGGGTCCGCGCCCGGCTGGCCGCAACACCCGGCAGCTGACCTGTTCCCCGGCTCCGGCGCCATCACCCGGGCCTGGGCCGCCTTCACCGCCGACTCGTCGGCGTCAGGCCCGTGCGCAAACGCGTCGTGCGACAGCGCGCCCGTGCCGGCCGGCCTGCCGGAGGTCAGCATGAGCCCCGCCAGCCCGAGCCGCTGACGGCCCGCCGCCGAGGCAGTCCGCCCGGGCGCAGGCCGCCGGCCTGGCGCCCGCGGTGCTGGCCACCCCTGGCTACCTGGCCACTGTCTGGCCGGCTGGCCAGCGCCCCGCGTTCGCGGGCAGCGCCGAAACCGCGATCAGCATGTCCGACCGGGTCATGCCGGCAGCCTGCCACCTGCCACCGGCTGGCCAGCGCCAGGCACCCCCGCCCCGGCAGCCACCTGGCCACCTGGCCACCTGGCCACCGCGACCGGGCGACTCGCGCCTCTGACCTTGCCGACCACCCGTTTGAGGAGGAAACCCTGATGGTGCTACCTGCGATCTTGACCGGCATCATGGCGGCGCGGTGGCCTGTTCAGCCTGCCCGGCCAGGCAGGCCGCCGCGCGACCGCGCGACCGGGAGCGGCGCCGTGACCGCCGCGACACCGGCCAGGCAGGGCGCCGCGGGCATCGTGCTGCCGGGCGGGCCTGAGCCGGTCCGTGCTGCCTGGTGCCGGATCCCGGTCCCGCAGATGCCCGCACCGCGCGAGGGGCGGCAGTCATGAGCCGCCGGCACCGCCGCCGCCGGCGTTACGGCCGGCGGGCGAGCGCCGGCCAGACGGCCGCCGCCGCCGTGGTCGCGGGCGTCGTCCTGGCGGGGGCCGCCCGCGGCCCGGCCACCGTCAGGCACGCCGCGGCCCGGCCCGCGCCGAAGGCCGTGGCGGCCGTCGTCGGCTACGCCAAAGCGCAGCTGGGCAAGCCCTACCGGTGGGGCGGCACCGGGCCGGGCGCCTACGACTGCAGCGGGCTGGCCATGGAGGCGCTCCGCGCCGCCGGGATCGCCGTTCCGCGGACCAGCGCGCAGCAGTGGGCGCGGGGCCCGCGGGTGAACCGCCCGGAGCCCGGCGACCTGGTGTTCTTCGCCGGAGCGGACGGCACCCGGGCCCGCCCGGGTCACGTCGGCATCGTGATCGGCCCGCACGTGATGATCGACGCCTACGGCACCGGCTACGGCGTCGAGACGGACACCTTCGGGCGGCCCGGTGACGCCGCCAGGGGCCTGGCAGACCCGGCCGGCTTCACCGACCCCCTGGCACCGGCACGGGGGTCGTGATGGCCGCCCGCCAGCCGCAGCCGGCCCGGTTCGTGCGGCACGAGTACACGCGCGCCGAGGCGAAAGCCGAGGCCATCGCGGCACCGTACCCGGCGCCGCGCCGGGCGGGGAGGCGCTGACCATGGCCTGCCGTCGCCGTTCCCGCTGGCGCCGGCGCCTCCGGCGCTGGCTGAGGCGCAACGACCACAAGATGATCGCCGCGGCGATCGCGTGCGGGCTGCTCCTGGCCGCCGTCGCGCACGACCGCGGCGGCGTCCCGGCTGGCACCACGTCCGTGCGGGCCGCCGCGGCGCCCGCGGGCGCGTCCGGCAACGTCGCGCTCGGCCGGCGGCTCGCCCGCGCCCGCGGCTGGGGGCGCGGGCCGCAGTGGCACTGCCTGTACGGCCTGTGGCAGCGCGAGTCGGGCTGGTCGGCCACCGCCGAGAACCCGCGGTCCGGCGCCTACGGCATCGCCCAGGCCCTCGGCCACGGGCCCGGCGGCCAGTACCCGGCGGGCCCGGCCAACCCGCCGCGGTCCGACCCGGCCGCGCAGGAGAAGTGGGGCCTGGGCTACATCGCGGCCAGGTACGGGACGCCGTGCGGCGCCTGGTCGCACGAACAGGCAGACGGCTGGTACTAGCCAGCCGGCCACGGGCCGGGCAGGCGCCCGGCCAGGAAGGAAGGACGCCGCTTGAACATCAGCCGCCTGTTCCGCCGGGCCGCCGGGCGCCGCGAGGCGCTCCGGCTGCGGCGGAAGACCGCCCGCGCCCGCCAGGTCGCCGCCGACACCGACGCGATGCTGGCCCGGCGCAACCCGCAGAGGAGCAAGAGATCATGAACCACCTGCAGCGCTTCGAGCGCTCGATGCTGGCCGGGGCCGTCGTGGCCATACTCGCGGCCGTCCTGTCAGCGTCCAGGCACAAGGCGCTGGCGGCGCAGGCCGCCGCCAGCCACGAGTCGCTCACCCGCCTCATCGTCACCGGGATCGCCGGCCTCATGCTGACCGTGGGCCTGGGCGTGTTCGTCATCGCGACCATCGTGGCCGCGGCCCGCCGGCGCCGGTCCCGGTACGGCGGTGACTGGTGAGCACCGGCACCGGCGCACGTCCCGTGAGCCGAACCGGCACCGGGGCGTCCCGGGCGCCGCGGGCGGTGTTCTGGACGGGCATCGTCCTGGCCACCGCGGTGGCGGTCACCGCGCTGCGGGACGGGGCGCGGCCCCGCATCCCGGGCATGCCGCCGTTCCTCGGCCTGGTCGCCGGGGTCGCGGTGATGTGGCTGGTCGTCGCGGGCCTGGGCGCGTGGGCGGCGGAGCTGCTGCGCCGCCACCACCGGGCCCTGGCCGCGCACGCGGCCCGCCACGGCAAGCGCGGCGCACTCGCCGCCGCCCGGGTCGCCGCCCATGGCTCCCGGGCGGCTGCCGGGCGGCTGGCCGGGCGGGCGGCGCAGCGCCCGCCGCGCCGGACCGGTCAGGTCACGGCAGACGCCGGCACACCATCACCAGCGGGGCACCCGGCGCCGGTGCCGGACCCGCGGCTGAACGACGCCCAGCGTCAGCGTGACCGGAACGGCCAGCAGAACATCTGCGCCGCGTGCGGCCATCCCGGGACTCCCGGTGACCCGCTGGTCATTGACGACGGCGGCTACCGGATCCACGGCTCCCACACCACCGGCCAGGCAGGCACGCCCGCGCCCGCCGTCACCCCGCAGAACGGAGAACCCACGATGAGCACACCCGCCCCGCCCAGTACCAGCATGAAGGCCGCGTCGGCCAGGGCGAACGCGCCCGCCGGGTGGGAGGCACTGGCCGCCGCCACCGCCTACTGCGAGCCGGAGGACGACGGCGAGCTGCTCGGCTGGATGGCCGGCGAGGTCGCCGGGATGTCGGCCTATGGCGAGGCGCTGATCGAGGTCTACGAGACCTGCGTCGACTCGGTCGGCCTGGACCCGGTGGCCATGGCCGCCGTGCACGACGTCGCCGACGCCGCCGCCGACGCCGCCACCGCGATGGCGTACGCCCGGCAGAAGTTCGCCAGCCACTACGCCGAGGTCCGCGAGTTCGTCGGCAACGGCGGCGTGCTGCCCTACGACGGCCGGTGGATCAAGGGCGAAGGCGACACCTGACCGGCCCGGGCCCGCTGCCAGGGATACGACCACCCCGGCAGCGGGCCCTGCACACCACCCACCCAGGACGGGATGACATGACCTTCTCACGCGACCCGGCGACCTGCGCCTTCCCGCCGCACCCCGACCTGCCCGATCCGGGCAGCGACGGTGACCAGGCGCCGTTTGTCTCAGACTCGGCGGCCCGCCGGTTCGCGGGCTGGCTGCGGCACGCCCCCGCCGAGCGGGCGCCCCTGGCGGCCATGCCCGTCGTCTGGCCAGCGGCGGAGATCCTGCACGCCGCGGGCATCTCGGCCCTGATCCCGGGCGCGGGGACGCTGGCGATGGCGGGCATCGCCTACGGGATCGGCGAGCGGCACGCCCGGGACGCGGACGAGGAGCAGCCGCGGCTGCGCGGCGCCGAGCTGGCCGCCGTGGCCGCCGCCGCCGGCGTGTGGGTGACCGCCGCGGCCATCTGGGGGCCGCTGTCCGGGCCGTACGACCTGACGACGCTCGCCTACCTGGCCGGCTCCGGGGGCGGGTACTGGTGGCTGCGCGCGCACGACGCCATCCGGGCCGCCCGGGCCCGCCGGGACGCCGCGGCCAGGGACGCCGCCGAGTGGGCGGCGCGCCGGGCCTGGTGGCACCGCCTCGCGCCGCGGCTGGGCCTGCACGGGTCGCACCTGCTGGCACTGGACCAGACGCTGCTCGGCGACACGATGCTGGTCGACACCCGCGGCACCGGCAGGCGGGCCTCGCAGCTGGCCGGCCGCGACCTGGCCGAGCGGATCGGCGAGATCGAGATGATCCCGGTCGGCCGCATCGACGTGACCGCCGACCGGATCCCCGGCCGGCTGCGGATCAGCATCCGCCGCGCCGACCCGTGGGCCGCCCCGGTCCCGCACCCCGTCACCGCCGCCGGCTCGCCCTACGCCCGGCACGTGCCGTACCCGGCGACGATCCGCGAGCCGCTGGTCATCGGGATCGACCCGGAGACCGGCCGGCCGCTGCAGGTGCCGCTGTGGGACGCCAAGGGCGGCAAGGTCGTCCTGATCGCCGGCAAGAAGGACGCCGGCAAGACGGTCCTGCTCAACGACATCACCGAGCGGGTGACCGCCTGCCCGGACGCGCTGCTGCTGCAGGTCAACCTGTCCAAGGTCCTGGAGGACGAGATCTGGGCGCCGCTGGCGGGCGCGAGCGCGCTCAACCAGGCCGGCCGGGCCCGGCGGACCCTGCAGTTCGCGTGTGACGTGATCGTGGCACGGTCGCGCAGCGGGCGCCGCACGCCGGTGCACCAGCCGACGCCGGAGGAGCCGCTGATCGTCCTGAAGATCGACGAGGTCGACGAGGTCGCGAAGCTGGAGGACTGCAGGCCGCTGCTGACGTTCATCGCCTCCAAGTGCCGGTCGGAGGGCGTCGCGCTGGTGGAGGCGGGCCAGCGGGCCACGGCGAAGTGGACCGGCGGTGCCGACCTGCGCGCCAACATCGACATCGCGGTCTGGGGCAAGTTCGGCCGGGCCGGCGAGGCCCGGCACGTGGCCGGGCAGGACATCGACCTGCCGGACATGGGCGCCTACGGCGAGGGCGCCAGCGGCGTGTTCGGCGTGACCGAGCTGGGCGCAGGCGGCGACTACGCGAAGGGCCGGACGTTCTACCTGCACGAGATCGACGACCTCGAGCGGATCGTCCGCGAGCGGCTGGCGGGCCGGCGACCCTACCTGCCCGAGCCCGCGCTCGCGGGCCTGGGCGAGGCCTGGGCGAAGATCACGGCCGCGCCATACGGCACCGGCGAGGACGAGGATGACGACCTCCCGGCGCCTGCGGCACGGTACGACGCCGACGGCACCCGCGCCAAGGTCGCCGCGGCCCGGGCCGCCGGCACCGGACCGGCCGAGATCCCGCCGGTCCCGCCCGGCACGGAAGCCCACGCCGCGGCCGTGCTCGCCGAGCGGCAGCGCCAGTTCATGGCCGCCTACACCGACGTCGCGCTGCCCGAGCCGGACCAGGCCGCGCTGCGGGCCATGCTCGCCCGGCCCGGCGGCATCACCACCCGGACCGCTGCGCAGGCGCTGCCCCACGGGCGGACGAAGATCCATCAGCAGCTGGTGCGGTGGCGCCAGGAAGGCACCGCCGTGCTGCGCGGCAGGGGGGCGGGGGCGAGCTGGCACGCCGCCGAGCCGGACGCGACGTACCCGCCGCTGCGGGTCGTCAGCGACGCCGGGGACGGCGCCCCATGATCGCCGCGATTGTCCGCGGACAATCAATGTCCGCGACCGTCCGCACCGCGTTCTGCCTGCTCAGCAAGACAGCCAGCCATGATCAACGGACAATCCGCCTCGCGCGGCCCCTCTCTGGAGATGATCACGATGAGTGCTGAGTGCGAGCGGCGGCTCCTGGCGCGCGCGGAGGAGCTGGACGAGACCAGCGAGATCGCCGAGACGGTCACCGGCGTCCTCGGCGGCGCGCGCGCGGCCCGGCTGGACCCGGACGCGCTCGGCGGGCTGACCGGCGCCGCGCTCGCGCTCGGCGAGGACTCCCGCGCGGTCTACACCGCCGGCAGCCGCGGCCGGGCCGCGGCCAGGTTCGCCGACGACCGCGAGTTCGTCGGCGCCGTGGCCGACGCCGAGGACGACATCGCCGAGCGGCTCCAGGCCGCGAGGAGCCTCAGCACCGAGACGGCCGCCGCGCTGCGCACGGCGCGGGCCGGGGTGGCCGCCGCCAGCCGCCAGCTCGCCGCCGCGCGGGCCATGCCGGTAGCGGATCCGTGCCGGGGATGCCACGCCGCCAGGGCCGCCGCCATCGCCGCCGCCGAGGCCCGGGTCCGGGACTGCCGGGAGCGGGCCGGGCTGTGCGAGGCGGCCCTGGACGTCCTCGGCCCGCTCGCGGCCCGCCTGCGGCACGCCCTGGCCCGCATCCGGGCCGTGCCGGCCGACCTCGGCGAGACCTACGAGTCGGTGTACCGGCTGCTGCGCCGCGGCGGCGCGATGCCGTTCGACGGCGACTGGCTCACCGGGCAGCCGCGCCCGGCGGCCAGCTGAGCCATCCGTGCATCCGGCACGGCCGCCGCGGGTGCGTGTGCCGGCGGCCCGCCGTGCCGACCGCTGCGGCAAGTCCGGCCAGCACCGCGGCACGACGTTCACCCGGTCGTTCCGCAACTGCGCCCGCCGCGGCAGCACCGCGAGCAGCGCCGGTCGCCCGGCTGCCCTGAATCCTCCCGCCCGCGCCCCTGCGGGCGGCCCCGCCCAACCGGAAGGAAAGCCAAGCAATGCCAATCGGAGACACCATCATCACCGTGGCCGGCAACCTGACCGCCGACCCCGACCTGCGCTACACGACCACCGGGACAGCCGTGGCGTCGTTCACCGTCGCCGCATCCCGCCGCGTCTACGACGCCGGCGCCGGCGAGTGGCGCGACGGCGACACCCTGTTCCTGCGCTGCTCCGCCTGGCGGCACCTGGCCGAGCACGCCGCCGAGTCGCTGACCAAGGGAACCCGGGTCGTGGTCACCGGGCGGCTGCGCCAGCGGGAGTACGAGGCCGCCGACGGGCAAAAGCGCCCCGTGTACGAGGTCGACGCCGACGACCTCGGCCCGTCGCTGCGGTTCGCCACCGCCAAGCTGACCAAGGCCACCCGCGACAAAGCACCACATCCCGCCGACATGGCCGGCGACCCGTGGGCAACCTCCCCCGCCGCAGAGCCCGCCGGGGCAGGCACCGCCCCGCCGTTCTGACCTATCTGCGCGGGCGCCGCCCCGCCGTTAGCGCAGGGGCCCCGGCGGCTGGGCGTCGCCCGCTCCGCTGCCGCGGACCGACCGTCTCGCATCGAGGGGAGACACCGCACGTGGACGCACCTGACCGCGACGGCACGCCCGTGCCCGACGCCCCCGGCGGCCCGCATGACAGCGAGCCGAAGGCCGGCGGACAGGCCCAGGTGCTCACGGCGCTGGCCGAGGACACCTACCTGCTGATCCGCTCCGACGACGGACGCACCTACGCGGTGCCCAGGCTCGGCCCCAGCATCGCCGTGCCGCTGGCGTCGAAGGGCGGCAACAGCGTGCGGGCCAAGCTCGCCGTATCGCTGCGCCGCCGCACCGGCAAGGTGGCCGGCGCGTCGGCGCTGGCCGACTGCATCAACGTGCTGGAAGGCGAGGCCGCCGAGCTCGACCCTCAGCCGGTGTGCCTGCGGGTCGGCCGGCACGGCGACGCGATCGTCGTCGACATGGGCACCGAGACCGGGCAGGCCATCACCATCACCGCGGACGGCTGGTCGGTGCAGGCGGACTCGCCGGTCATCTTCCGCCGCTCCGAGCTGACCCACCCGCTGCCCGAGCCCGCCCGCGGCGGCAGCCTGGACGGGCTGCGCCCGCTGATCAACCTGCCCGAGGACGACTACCGGCTGGCGGTCGGCTGGGTCGTGGCCGCCTACTTCCCCGCCATCCCGCACCCGATCCTGATGGTCCAAGGCGAGCAGGGCACCGCCAAGTCCAACCTGATCCGCTCGCTGCTGGCGCTGATCGACCCGCAGCCGGCCGCGGACCGCGAACCGCCGGCGGACAAGCGGGAGTGGGCGATCTTCGCGCGGGCGTCGTGGGCGTTCAGCTTCGACAACGTGACCGAGATCCCCGACTGGCTGTCCAACTCGCTGTGCAAGGGCGTGACCGGCGACGCCGTGCTGCAACGCGTCCTGCACTCCGACGAGGACATCATGGTGTTCGCGTTCCAGCGGGTGATCGCGCTCACCACTATCGCGATCCGCCACGACCTGGCCGGCGACCTGGCCGACCGGATACTGCTGGTCGAGCCCGACGTGCTGGAGACCCGGCTCACCGAGGAGCAGGTCCGGGCCACCCGGCAGGCCGCGCTGCCGGCCGCGCTCGGCGCCGTGCTGGACCTGGTCGCGGCGGTGCTCCGCGAACTGGCGAGCACCGCCGTGCCGGACCCGCCGAGGATGGCCGACTTCGCCCGCGTGCTCGCCGCCCTCGACACGGCCACCGGCTGGGACACCCTGGCCAGCTACCGGGCCAAAGTCGAGGCGATGAGCGTGTCCCAGATCGAGGGCAGCACCCTGGCGCGGGCCCTGTACCGGCTCGTCACCGAGCCGACACCCGGCGGCCTGGACCCCTCCCCGTGGGAAGGCACCGCCACCGAGCTGCTCGCCGCGCTCCAGCGCGCCTGCCGCCAGGCCGGCCTGCCCGAGGCCGAGCTGCCCGCCGGCGAGCGCAAGCTCGGCCAGCGAGTCCGCGAGATCGCCCCCGCGCTGCGCCGGGCGGGAGTCGACATCCGGCCCGGCCCGCGCACCGAGCACCGTCGGTCCCTGGTCATCACCAAGATCACGACCGGGCCCGGGCTGGCAACGACGCGCTCTTCTCTTCTCTAAGAAAGGAAGGAAGTGATGTCATCTTGTCAGCCAGCGGCGTTTGCCCAGGTCAGCGGCATGACATCAGTGATGTCAGGTGTTGTCAGCCACGTCAGCCCCACTCGCGCCGACCCCGGGCGCGCTGACAAGGCATGACATCACCGCCCGGTTTGATGTCATGCCGCTGACCAGCCAGAACAGGCCCGGCTGACAACATGACATCACCCGGCCGCCATTCCGCAGCGAACCGGGGCCCGGCGCGGGGGATGCCACCGCCCCGGCCGCACCGGGCGCCTCCCCGGCCGAGAAATCAGAAGCATCCCCCGCGCCCCCGCGCCCGATAGGAGCGCCGCCATGCCCCAGCCCCGGTGCACGCGCTGCCGCCAGCCGCTCGCCCCGATCTTCCCCGGCCAGCACGAGCACCCGCTGTGCTCGCCGACCGACACCGGCTGGATCCCCCGCCAGCCAGGCGGACAGGCCGAACTGCCCACCGGGCCCGGCGCAGTGCCGCAGGGCCTGGCGGTCGCGCTTGAGCTGGCGCGGGCCGGCTGGCACATCCTGCCGCTGTCGCCCCGCAAGCGGCCCCTGGCCAACTGCCCCCCCTGCGCCGCCAGCCCAGGGCACGCGATCGACGGCTGCCCGTGCCTGCCCGCCGGGCGGTGGTGCCACGGCGTCCGCGCCGCCACCACCAACCTCGCGCGGCTGGCAGCCTGGTGGCACACCGAGCCCCGCGCCGTCCCCGGCGCCGCCGCCGGGCCATCCGGCCTGGTGCTGATCGACATCGACGCCCACGCCGACCGGGTGCCCGCCGACCTGGCCACCGGACTCCTGCCCGGCATCGACCTGGCCGCCGAACCGCTGCCCCGGGCCGCCTGGGACCACCCTGGCCGGTACCGCGACGGCCGCGACAGCATCCGCCTGCTCGCCGCCGTCCGCGGCGGCCCGAGCCCGTGGCCCGCCAGCGCGGCGCACCAGCCCGTCACCGCGGCCACCCCGACCGGCGGCCGGCACCTGTGGTACCGCGCCCCCAGCCCCGGGCTGCGCCAGGCCCTCGCCGACCCAGCCGGGCGGCACGGCCTGGCCTGGCAAGTCGACCTCAAGGCCGGCTGGTCCTACGGCGTCGCCCCCGGCGCCATCACCCGCGCCGGCCCCTACGGCGTGTTGTCCGGCGACCATGCCCGGCCCGGGCACATGCCCGCCTGGCTCGCCGCCGAGGTCACCCGCGCCTGCCAGCCTCCACCGGCAGCGGCCACGCCCGCCACCCCGCAGCCCACGGCGGCGGTGCCCGGCCGGGGCGCGGCCTACCTCACCGCGGTCATCGACCGCGGCGCCACGCGTCTCGCTGGCATGCGGGACGGGCGCAAGCGCGCGCTAGCCGCCCTCGCCTACCAGGCCGGCGGGCTCCTGGACTGGTCCGCCCTTGACCTGGCCGAGGTCACCGGCCGGCTCACCGCGGCGGGGACCGGCAGCGGGCTACGGGCCGCCGACGCCCGCCGCATCGTTACCCGCGCGCTCGCCAACGGGCTCGCCGAGCCACTTCATCCGCCGCCCGCACCCGGCCGCGTCGGCCAGGCAGCCTGACCCAGCCGAGTACGCGGGCGGTCCCGGCACCCACGAGGAAGCAGGCCGGGACCGCCCGCACTCCACAAGGAGGGAAAACCCATCATGACCGTGAACGCGAAAGCCAGGCGCGCTACTGACCAGCTTGACGACAAGCTGACCGTCGCCGATATCTGCGCCGACCTGGGCATCAGCCGCCGGACCTTCTACGAATGGCGGATGAAAGGGACAGCGCCGGAGTGCATCCCGCTGCCGAACGGCGAGCTGCGCGTCACCGTGCCTGAGTACCAGCGGTGGCTGAACTCGCGGAAGAAGGCCGCCTGATGGACGACGTAACCACCTACGACGCCCGGGTCTACAAGACCAACGT
>WNGL01007401.1_pt1 | contig 12892 bp, 9 predicted proteins | sample 5400591 | NCBI WGS metagenome assembly WNGL01 (sample SAMN13153377, study PRJNA577476) | soil metagenome | isolation source: 80 cm soil or saprolite under Garry oak tree replicate 1 | place: USA:California | collected 2016-06-15
TGCCATCCACCGTAAAACTTCCGCACATGGGTTGGAACCAGATAGCGTCAAATCGTCAATCTCAATTGCTCGCCGGAATCGATGCCAGTGCATACTTCTATTTTGCACATTCGTTTGCCGGGCCGGACTCAAACGGCTCTACTACGGCCACTTGCTTTCACGGAGCTCCTTTTGCTGCCGTTGTGGAAACGCAAAATATTTACGGCGTGCAGTTTCATCCGGAGAAAAGCGGCGATTCCGGCTCTCGCCTGCTTCAGAATTTCCTGAGGATTGCGACATGAGTCTCGCGCACCGCATTATTCCCTGCCTCGATACCGACGGAGAGCGCGTGGTCAAGGGCGTGAACTTTGTTGGTTTGCGCGACGCGGGTGATCCCGTGGCCCTGGCCGCGCGCTACAACAAAGAAGGCGCCGATGAACTGGTCGTCCTCGATATTGCAGCTTCGCGGGACCACCGGCCAACTTTTTTGGAGACCATCCGCCGGGTCGCAGCGGAACTTTCCATCCCGCTCACGGCGGGAGGCGGCGTTCGAACGCTGGAGGATGGCCGCGCCGTTGTGCGAGCCGGTGCAGACAAAGTCACGGTGAACACCGCCGCCGTCGAGCGGCCGGAACTCATTTCCGAACTTTCGCGCGAATTTGGCGCGCAGGCCGTAGTCCTGGCTATCGATGCAAAGCGCAACGGCGGCCACTGGGATGTAATGGTCCGCGGCGGGCGCGAGTCAGCGAATCGAGATGCGATCCAATGGGCGAAGAGCGGAGTCAGCCTGGGCGCAGGCGAGATTCTTCTTACTTCCGTCGACCGCGACGGAACACGGGTAGGGTTCGACACCGAACTAACCGCAGCGATCTCCAAAGCCGTGTCCGTTCCCGTGATCGCCTCCGGCGGCGCCAAATTGCCGGAGCATTTTGTTCAGATCTTCAAGGAAGGCGCCGCGGATGCCGCACTAGCCGCGTCAATTTTTCACGATGGCGCGCAGCCTATTCGCACGCTGAAGGAGTTTCTCTCCGCGAGCGGCATCGAGGTCCGCTTTCCGTGCTGATTCCCTGCATCGATCTGCAGGACGGACAAGCCGTTCAATTGGTGCATGGCCGCAAACGTGAACTCGCCGTTGCCGACGTCTTTGGCCTCCTTCGAAGATTCAGCAAGTATCCGTGGCTGCATATCATCGATCTTAACGCCGCCATGGGGAAAGGATCGAACGACGAACTCGTCCGCGCGCTTTGCGCACAGGCGCGAATTGAATTTGGAATGAAAGTCCGCGTAGGCGGTGGGATTCGCACCGTTCTGTGCGCCAAGAAAATTGCTGCATGGGGAGCAACCCAAATTGTCATTGGAAGCGCTGTTTTCCGCGAGGGAAGGGTGAATTTGCGCTTTCTGCGACAGCTCATTCGAGAAGTGAGCCGCAAGCGCATCGTCATTGCGCTGGACACTCTGCAAGGTCGAATTACCATCCACGGGTGGCGACAGCGCGTCGCCCTTCAAGCAGAAAAAGTGATGGCGCAGCTCGAGCCATTTTGTGCGGGCTTTTTGTGCACGGACGTGGACCGCGAAGGCACGATGACCGGCGCAAACCTGAAATGGTTCCAGAAGTTGCGCGGCGCAACCGGCCATCCCATCATTGCGGCCGGTGGCATTCGAACGAAACGCGAGATCGCGGCTCTCGAAAAGATCGGCTTGGACGCCGCCGTTGGCATGGCCTTGTACAAAAACTACCTTCGTTGATTTCTATCCAGTTTGGAGGAAGCCGCCGACGTCAGCGGAGATACGCATCGGTGATGTATTGCTGCACCATCCGTTGCGTGTTGAAGAACGAGCCGTTGATGGCGATGGCGTGCTGCATGACCTCGAGGAACTTGTGGCGTTCGCTGTAGTACAAAGGAAGAATCACGCTTTCCAATTTCGAATACAGCGATTCCACTTCCGCTTGATTGTCTGTCTCTGAACCGTTGCCAGAGCCGCGGCGCGATTCTCCAATCGACCAGCCCGTCACTCCTTCGATGTGCCCCTCGACCCACCAGCCATCCAAAATGCTTAAACTGGGCACGCCGTTGAGCGCGGCTTTCATACCGCTGGTGCCGGAAGCTTCGAGCGGAAACTGCGGCGTGTTGAGCCAGAGGTCCACGCCGGAAGTCATCTTCCCGCCCAAATCCAGGTTGTAATCGTCCAAAAACACTGTGGAAACATTTTTCCGCAGCGCTTTTTTCGCTTTGTAAATCCGGCGTATGATGTCTTTCCCGCCCGAGTCATTCGGATGAGCTTTCCCCGCAAAAATAATCTGAAAGTGGCCGGCGTCCTTGGCAATCTGACGCAGGCGATCGAGGTCGGAAAGAATCAGGTCCGCGCGTTTGTAACCCGTGGCGCGCCGCGCGAAACCAATCGTAAAAACCTCGGGGTCAAGGTGGAGGCCGGTCTTCTTGCGAACCTCTTCGAGCAGTTCGTGCTTGGCCATGAGATGCGCGGACCAGACATCTTCCGCAGGCAGGCCCAGCGCGCTCCGCAAACTGAAGTTGTCCTCGCGCCACGAAGGGATGTAGCGGTCAAAGAGTTGCCGGAATGCGGGGCAGGTCCATGTTCCGGCGTGAACGCCATTGGTGATGGCGTGGATAGGCACTTCGGGAAACATCTGGCGGGAAGTTTCGCCGTGTTGTTTGGCCACACCGTTGACGTAGGTGCTCAGGTTCAACGCAAGCTGCGTCATGTTCACCGAAGCCCCGCTGCGAGCCGCATCCAGCAAGCCGGAAACACTTTGCTCTGCCTGCAGAATCCTTTTCACCAAGTCCGCGGCCGAGGCATCACTCAAGTCGAAAAAGTTGATCTGCTCCGGGAACACCCGTGTGAGGTACTCCATCGGGAACCGGTCGTGCCCTGCGGGAACTGGCGTATGCGTGGTGAAAACGCATTTCCCGCGGACTTTCTCGATGTCTTCGCCGCGGATGGAAGTGCGGCCCGCCTTCTGCGCTTCTTCGCCAAGCAATTCCAAGGAAAGAAGAGCTGCGTGGCCTTCATTCATGTGGAACCGCGTGAGTTCGTTGTAACCCAACGCACGCAGCATGCGCACGCCCCCAACGCCGAGCACCACTTCCTGGCAAAGCCGGTAGTAGGAATCTCCTCCATACAAAGAGCCGGTAAGATTGCGATCGAACTCCGTGTTCGAGGGCAGGTCGGCGTCCAAGAAGTACACCGGCACTTCAAATCCGTGAACGCCCTTCACCGAGTAGCGCCAGCAACGCAGTTCGAGGCGGCGGTTTTCAATGGGGACGCTGGCGCGCGCCGGTTCTTCAGTTAGAAAGTCTTCGACACGCCAGGTAACCGGTTCTTCCGTTTGTGAGCCGTCTTCCGCAAGGCGCTGCGTGAAGTATCCCTTACGGTAAAGGAGCGATACGGCCACCATGGGGAGCCGCAAATCCGCGGCTGCGCGAATCGTATCGCCCGCCAGCACACCAAGCCCGCCGCTGTAGCTGGGCATGGCGTTCTCCAGCGCAATCTCCATCGAAAAGTAAGCAATGAATCTTTTTACTGAATTCTGCTGAGTCGACATCTCACTCGCTTTTGGTCAGGGATAGAGCCAGCGCCCTATCAGGAAAAGCTCCCTTTCGTAAAACTTCTATTTTCGGGGATAAGCACATCTCTCGCAAGCGCTGGCGTGGCTATTTTTACCCTTCGGTTTCCACAAAGTCTTGGCGCGCGTCGCCGGAATTCCCAGGCATACCAGTGAACAAGAAGCCCATTTGTGCGAGCAAATCCCGGATACTTATAATTCCAGGCTCCGCACCTTTTATGACTTCCGAGCACGTAGCCAAGAGCATTTGAGGGGCACGACACGTCGTGCCCCTCAGAGAAGTTCGCGAGCGGGCAGTGAGCCCTCGCGCTTGTCAGAGAGCGACGTCGCTCGCCGTCTTGCTCAGGTCTAGAACTCGAAGCGCACCGACAACTGCGCCTGCCGTGGATCGCCTACGCCCTCACGCAAGAAGCCATTGAAGTCGAAAAGCGCAGGGGAGCTAAAGGGGTTGATGTTGTTCTTGTTGTTGAAAGTGTTGAACATCTCGATTTTGGGGATCAGTTTCATCCGCTCGCCAAAGCTGAAAGGCCGCGCAACACCGAAGTCAAACGTGAAGAATGCATTGTCCTTTCGCAACGAATTCCGCGGCAGAACGACACCATTGACTATGCGAGGCTCTGGCGAAATCGGCTGGGCGGAATGGGCCTGCATCCTGGCGTTCGCATCGAAGCCCCAAGGGAGATTGCCAACCGTATAGAAGTTGAATTTGTGGCGTTCATCGCGATCAGAATAGCCATACTCTTGCGCGAGATTGTGCAAATCCACGTAGCGGAAGGTAAACGGGTCGCGCTCGTTGGAGTCGTCATCCCGGTCGACGGAGTAGGTGTAGTTTCCATCGAACAAGAAACGATGGCTCATGCGTTTGCGCATGCCCACCGTAAATCCGCGATAGAGTGACTTTGCCGAGCTCGCAGTGTCAGTCACTGTTCCCAAGTTTGGGAATGGGGCGTTGCCAACGTATGTAACCGTGTCTCCGGTAGCCGGGATCACGGACGTGGGACCAACATTGGGATTGATGAAACGGGTCAGATGGACGCCTTTTGACATAGTGAAATCCAGATACGCCGCGTAATCCCCGACGAGCTGCTGCTCATAGCCCACATTGGTTGTATAAATCCGGGGGTTTGCATAGCTCTTGCTAAAAACAGTGACGCCGGCTCCCACTAGAGGCAGCGTTGCAGGAGTCACAGGAACGGTTCCTGGATAATTGGGCGGATTACCACCGGCCGAGTTGAATCCGGTGAGGGCGACGATCTCCTGTTGCTGCACGCCATTCGTAGTAATCGGGCCGACTTGAGTGAGCATGTTCTGGCGTGCATTGAAAATCCCCCAACTAGCGCGAAGTGCAGACTTTCCATCACCTCGGAGGTCCCAGGCGAAGCCGACGCGTGGCTGAAATTCCTTGTATTGATTGGGCAGGAATCCCGTCGAATCGAAATTCGGATCGCTCAAATATTGGCCGTAAGAAGTCTTCGACGGAGGCACAACCGGGTCGGGAAACTTCTGAGCATCCCAACGCACGCCATAGTTAAAGGTGAAGTTGCGCCAGACCTTCCACGTGTCTTGCAAGAAGAGCGAATAATCTTCATTGGCGAAATTAGCTTTGCCGGACTGATCCAGGGTTTCGCCGGCAGTTGTCGGTCCGTGTTGCAAATAAAGGAAGAGCGGTCCACCCGAGGGCGATGTGCCGACGGGGCACGTTTGACTCGGACCAATGTAAGCGGCTGGGTTGAAACTTGCATCGTCGCACTCCACCGCAGTCGGTCCGAACCCGTTGCCCAAAGTCGCAGGAGATGCGTAATGGAGAAATCCGGTAACGCTGCTAAAAATGTAACGACCCGTGAAGAAGCCGCGGAAGATCTGATCGTTGCGGCTATGGACCCATTCGCCTCCGGCTTTCCACGTGTGCTTGCCATTAATTATAGAAAAATCATCCCGAATGTCGGTGCGGTAGAACAATTCATCGATCGTCGGTTCCAGGAAGAAAGGCTGGCCAAAACGAAAACTGGGACCGAAACCCATCGCGGTGTCTGGCACGCTGCTCGGACTGATGGCACCGCGTGGCCGATTTTCTCGTGCATAAGTGAAGTGCGCTTCATTGAGGGTATTGTTGGTTACCGTGTCTACCCAGTTCGTGCTGATTGCTTGAATCTTAGACGGGCCCTCAACTCCATTCGCGGTAGAGCCATACGTCGGCACATCAAAAGTCTGATTGGGGTTCTTGGACCAATCAAAATTGTAAGAGCCAAAAATCTGGTTCTTGGCATTTAGGTTGTAATCGACTCGTCCAAATATGGCCGCGTTTCTGACCTGGTGGATAACCGGAAGACCATCGTTTTCATTGAAATTGGTCTGCATGAAGTTCAGGAGAACTTGCCGCTGGCAGTCCCCGCTCGCCACGATCTGAGCGTCGGTAATGTTATTGTTGAAAACCGGGTTCGAAATGGCGCATGGCGTGCCAATAGGCACGCTTAGATTCGAGCGCGTCAGATTCTCGCGAATGCCCTCTCCGGCCGCAAAGAAAAACAGCTTATCTTTGGTAATAGGCCCACCGAGGCTGCCTCCAAACTGGTTGCGGCGGAAATCCTGCAGAGGCTTCCCATCCGAGGTAGCCGCAGTCAGTCCTTCGGTGCGGAAGTATTCGAATGCTGCCCCATGAATAGCATTCGTACCTGACTTGGTGACCACGTTGATCACGCCCCCCGCACTGCGGCCAAATTCCGCGTTCGCTCCGCTCGCGATAATCTGAAATTCCTTGACCGCTTCCAGCGTGATGTCAATCGCCGCGCGCTGCCCGCCCATCTGCTCGCCAAAAAAACCGTTATTGTAGTCGCCGCCGTCGAGGCTGATGTTGTTGAAGATTCCGCGCTGGCCGTTGATGTTGATTTCATCGCCATCGGGCCCCTGCGTGATGCTGACGCCGGGAGTTAGTGTGAGCAAATCCTCAAACTTGCGCCCCAGCACAGGCGTTGTCGCTACGGAAAGTTCATCCAACGTGGAAGATGATTCGGTCTTCGTCACCTCGACCACCGGAACGTCCGTGACGACAATTTGCTGCGCAACCGAAGAAACTTTCATGGTTACTGGGATATTGATCGTCTGCCCGACCGTCAGATTCACATTCTGCTGCAGAACGGTGGCGAAACCGGACTTGCTGATGGTGAGTGTGTAGCGTCCCGGAGCAAGGCTTAGAAACGCAAAATGGCCGTCCGTGTTTGTAGTATCCGTCTGGGTGAAATTCGTGTCCAGATTCTTTGCTTCTACTGAGGCGCCCGCTACGCTTCCGCCCTTTTCATCGAGGACGTCGCCCTGCACGGTTCCCGAAGTAATTTGCGCTTGCCCCCAAGCGGTTGAGGCAAGGCATAGCCCAAGTGCCAACACAAAGCAGGCACACAACAGTTTTTTCATGTTCTCTCCCTCAGACTTCACACCCCGTTTTCGTCGAGCCTAGGAGACTCTCTCAGGAGAGAGGCGGCTTGCGAAAACATTTGCAGGAAACGAGTTTAGGCCCAGTCCCTTTTAAAACACAAGGGGAGCGCCTGTGGAAACTTTCAAATTTGGCCTTAACATTTTCCATGTAATCCATTTGTCCTAGGAGAACGGCGCACAGTTGGCCACCCGTCCGCAGGCGAATTGTCAGTTATACTCCCGACTGTGAACGCGCCTCTCGATGGAATCCGGGTTGTCGAACTGACCGAAGCCCTCGCCGGCCCTTATTGCGCGATGCTGCTTGGCGATCTGGGCGCCGATGTCATCAAGGTCGAGCGCCCCGGCACCGGCGATCAATCGCGGACGTGGGGGCCGCCTTTCGTTGGCGGCGAATCCGCCTATTTTCTCGCCGCAAATCGCAACAAGCGCTCCATCGCTCTCGACTATGATGATCCACGCGGCGGAGAAGCTTTTCAAAAACTTCTCGCCACCGCCGACGTTTTCCTTCACAACCAGCCTTCCCGTACATCGCTTCAAAAGCGAGGAATTGACGCGGAAACACTCTGCGCCCAACATCCTCGCGTCGTCTATTGCAGCATCACGGGCTACGGCTTCACGGGTCCCAAAGCGGAGATGCCCGGCTACGACATCCTCGCCCAAGCGGAATCCGGGGTCATGAGCTTCACCGGCGAGCCTTCGGGCGGTCCGATGCGCTATCCCATTGCTATCGCGGACATGACTTGCGGAATGTATGCCGCCATGGGAATTCTCGCCGCGCTTTTCAACCGGGAAAAAACCGGGCGCGGCCAGGTTCTCGACATGGCCCTTTTTGATTCGCAATTGACGTGGCTCGCCAACGTTGGTAGCAGCTATTTGAACGCAGGCGCGTCTCCGCAGCGTTGGGGCAACGCCCACCCGAACATCGTCCCTTATGAAGTTTTTCGAGGCAGCGATGACCGATATTTCGTCGTGGGAGTTGGAACCGATGCACTGTGGAGGAAATTTGTGGTTGCTCTTGGAGTGCAAGAGGAAGTCGGCAATGATGCCCGTTTTGCAAGCAACGCTGACCGCATCAAGCACCGCGCGATTCTCGTGCCTCAATTGCAAAACATTTTTTCGCGGCAGACCGCCGCGGCCTGGCTCGATAAATTTGCCGCCATAGAAATCCCCGCCGCGCCAATCAACACGGTGGCTGAAGCCCTAAGCACCGCACAAACTCAGGCAAGAGGATTGATCATTCAGTTTGAACACCCGGCCATCGGCACAGCCAAGAGCATCGCCAACCCGATTCGCCTTTCGGCGACGCCCGTGAGGTACTGCCTGCCGCCGCCCCTCTTGGGCGAACACACCGCCGAAATCCTCCGCAGCCTGGGCTACTCCGAACAAGACATTCGCGCAAATGACCGCCGAATGCGCGACTTGAGCGCACTCCAGCGAGACTAATAGAGGGACGGCCGCCCCGAGCCCCCAAGCAAGCTTGAATTCATGTTAGCGATAGTGTGGGTGCCTTCTTTGCCGCCCCAGGAGAAGAGCAGATACACTTGGGGGAAACCGCCGGCCCGAAGTGTAAGACCTGTCGAGAAACTATGCGCGAGATGGCTGAAGCCGATATTCCCACGGGTGAGCGCTACCTTTGCTTGATCCGCCATGAAACTGAATCCGAGCGGTCCCCAGATGGAGTGCTCAAAGCTGCCCCGTAGTAGAAGAACGTTCGGGGCACGGAAACGATAGTCTTGATAGCTGCCCAACGATGGGCTGCCATTGATGTCCGAACCGCCGAGCGTCTGCTGAAAATAGAACGGTACAACGCCAGAAGCGGACGTGATCGACTCAGAGAGCGAAAGGCGAATCCCGATGGCGCCGTCTAGATTTCGGGAGAAAGATACAGGTGGACACTTTGCTGCGCCTGGAGCGGGCGCACATTCGTCTGGACCATTCGCATCCTTTGGAGCGTACGACTGTGGGGCGTAGAACTTCGTGTGGCTGTATAGCTGGAAACTGTGCCCCAGGTCCACCGTCCAGCGCAGAAAGGAGTAATGAGAATTCGAGGGTGCGAAGAACTGCTGGAAGCTCGCCAGGTAGTTCAACTGCAAGAGATCACCGAACAGCACCGGCTTGATGCGAACACCCTCGCCAAGCTGCGCAAATGCTGGTTGGGTAGCCAACCCGGGCGCGGTCGCCTCGGTGTACAGTTGCTCGATCGACGGTGTGGATGTCCCGTGGTTGCCCCGGAGACTTACGAAGCGACCGTTCACCTCTCCGAGGAGCGCAAGGTTCAACTTCCGAATCGCCGCTAACTCGTGCACCGGCTTGATCGCGCTCGCCCCTACAATGGTCTCCTGCATTCCGAATAGTGACTTTCCCGCCAGCGTCGAATCCGGTCCAAGCCCAAAGAAATTCAGCTTGTTCAAAGAGATCGATTCCGCGTAAAGATTGAAAACTGTGTACGGGTGAACCGCCAGAGTAGGCTTGCCTGCAGTGCCGCTGGGACCGACCACAACACGGATTCGCTGAGCCGGCGTATGGATAATCTTCATATACCCGCCTGCTCGCCAAGAACCATTTGTGGAGCCGACCGCATCAAAGTTCCAGCTAAGCCGCCAGTTCTCATTGGGTGTGTAATGTGTAACGAAGGCCCCGCCCAATCCGAAGCCGTTCTGGGGAGCGATACTGCCTGCCGCGATATGAAGCGGATGATCCGTAAACAGCTCCACTCCGCATCCCGCGACTGTCTTAAACCCGAATTTGCCGCATGCCTCGCTGAAATGCTCCGACTCGCGTCGGAAGTCCGCATGCAACGCACTTTCTTGGGCCGAAACTACAGTTCCTGCCGCGAGCCAAACCAGAATTAGCACACTCCAACGCATATCGCCCCCCGCTGAAAAACACCTGCATAGCTTCCCGTGCAGCAGGTTTCTTGACCCAAGTCCACTCTCAAGAGTTGTGTGACCTGGACGCTTTCGATCGCTTTTGCGCGCAGATCGTGACTACGGATCCGGTTCGTAGAATGACACTTCATATTCCTCTTCCTTAGGTAAATCGCGAAATGCATAATGGCTTTTTCTGTCTGTCAAGGTTTCGGCTACTATGCACTTCGTTCGTGCGTGCACCAAATATACGGGCACGCCTTCACCGACAAGACGGCCTTCCACTCGATGGTCGTCCTCCAAATTGACATTGCCCTTGGGTTGGTCTTGCAAAAAGAAAACAGTCGAACCACCCGGGCCCGGCCCAACAGTGGCCGTCTGCACTTCTGGTTTGTAGTCACGCTCATCGCACACCACGATGTCATACGCACCCGGCTGGAGGCCGTCTATTTTGTAACTGTAGGATTTGGCTGTATGGTTAAAGTACTTACCACTGAGTATTATTGGCCTCACCTTCGCACCATCAAACTTCGGGATCGCGCGCACCTTAAGGGGCTTCTTCGTGGTCTCTTTGTCCGGGGTATGGACCTCTACCGTAACTGCGGGGGATTGCGCGTGTGCGATACTCGTACCTGTCCACACAATGACGAGCACCCACAGCCGACCACAGAACGTGCGACCTTTAGCGCCGCTTCCCCAATGTTTACTTTTCATTTGAACTCCGGGATTTTCTTGAGCTCTTTGTGGACGCCCGCCCAAGTATCCGTCTTCGGGCAGTGTTCCTTCATTCCTCCAACGAAGCTTTTTGAGCCGTCATTGGACCAAGCAGAAAGAAACTGCGCCGCTCCGAAAGCCATGTCTGGCCCTTGCTGCACGCAGTTTTCCGCGTTGGAGCCGAAAGTCTCCTTTAATTTGAAGAGTAACCCGTTGCTCTCCTTGTCAGACAAGGGGCGCGGGTCCTCACTTTCGATATCCGCAAACCATTCAAGCACCCCAAGTCGCAAGAAGGCATTATCATAGTACTCGATCATTTTTTCTGTGAGCTTCCCACGGTCGACGGTCTCAGCCAAGTACATCCGCTTGGCGACTCTCACGCCGCCGTCCCGAAGGTCGGCATCGTCAGCACCGAGCACGATCTTTACTGCGGGCAACGCCTGCTCTCCGTACGCAGCCAGTTTCATCGCTTCTATGGTTTTCGCGTTATCGTCCTTCTGCTGGGCAACCTCAGAGACAAGCTTGCCCAGCATTTCGGCCGATGCACTGGCAGATGTCCTCTCGTTGAACTTATCGGTGTAATGGAAGACCAGATAAGAAATGAAAACCGCCGCAAGCGGGGTCAGTGCGGGTATGTAATCTTTCAGAATCCGGGTCCCTATTGATCTCGGCATGCTGGCAACCCTCTGCGGAAGACCGCTAACCTCTAGGTCTTCGCTTTACATTGGACAGGCGTTTGGCCGAACCCTTACGTTTTCGCTTAGGACTCTCTTCTCCTGCACCTCTGGGTTCGACTCCGTGCGCTTTATGCAGCGCTTGCGTCACCAGCCGGATGTAATCGGCTGCCTCGCCCTCGGTCTTAATGGCATTAATGTAAATACTGGTCTGTAGGCGCGCCGGCAGCCGGAGCTCGGCCTCCTGCAGATGTCGAATCTGATTCTTCAAAAGCGTGGAAACCGGCCGATTCGGGTTCATCGCGCTCTTCGGTGGTTTAGGCACTGGAATGAGGGTCATCTCATCGCTCCTTGGGCAGACTCCGCCGCCACAATCCTATCCGCTAAAATCAGGACAATCCGTCCGCATCGTATCCAGCGTGATCAAATCTAGGAACGTCTCTGCCGCCTTCTCTCGCGGAGAACGCGAATCGTAGTCTCCAAGAAAATGCTCCGTCACCGTCGCCGGAATCGAAGCATGCTCGAAGACGCGGCCATCCACGACGGTGGCTTTCGGAATCCACGGAGACACAAGCACCGCCGGCACGCGCACACCGAGGCGATCGAATCGGAACTCCTGCCCCGTAGTAGTGTCATTTGGCGAAGCAACGAATCCGTCCGGCAGACACGGCGGAGGCGCCACATGGTCGTAGATGCCGCCGTGCTCGTCATAAACGACCAAAAGCACCGTCGACTTCCACAAGTCGGGGTTCCCTTTAATCGCGTTGTATATGGTCGCAATGAACACCTCTCCCGCCTGGACGTGGTGGTCGGGATGCTGATCCGAAGCCAACTCTTCCCCGTTATCGCCGTCGTGATCGTTGTAGTTCGGCTCGACAAAGCAGTAGTCGGGAAGTTGGCCTTTCCCGCAATCGTCCAAGAACTGCTGGTAAGTCCCAAACAGTTCTGGCTGATGCTGCAGCAGATTCACAATCTCCATGGTGGAGCTGGTTTGATCGTAGTAGTACAGTTTCGCGGTGTGCTTCGGAGTCGCCCGAATCAGCCGGTCGTAAATGCTCAGGTAGGGCTCATTCACATAGAACAAATCCATCCCCACCTTGCCAAACGAAGTCCCATAGTGCGCAAACGCCCGATTGCAAATGGTCGGTCCTGGAATCGACGAGAACCATCTATTGAACACCGCAAACTCGGTCGCTAACGTCGTCAGCACGGGCAGCCTGTCGGGGGTGAAGTAGTACATGATTTTCTGAGAGTGCCCGACATCTTTCCGCTGACTGAAATAGCTTTTGATGAAGCCCTGCATGTTGGCGACACGCCCGTTCCCTGGGGCTGCGCCCCCGAAAATCTGCAAGTCAACACCAGGGAAGTGATGGTCTGGATCAGGGTCAAGCTGTCCCTGGAACTCCGCGAGCGGCTGAACGGGAACCATCTGGCCCGCAGTGTCAGGGTTTTGTTGCGTCCCGTCCAAACCGTCGATCCGATTATCTTGCGCCATCAGCGCGCCCAACATGTGGTCAAACGAGCGGTTTTCCATCATGAGCACGACGATGTGCTTGAGGTTATCTAATCCGGCTGGTGGCATGGTCCCCCCACGGCTATCCAGGATTTGCGTGATTCTCTGGAGAGTAGTGACACTGAAACCTGAA
>WNGL01007402.1_pt1 | contig 12892 bp, 12 predicted proteins | sample 5400591 | NCBI WGS metagenome assembly WNGL01 (sample SAMN13153377, study PRJNA577476) | soil metagenome | isolation source: 80 cm soil or saprolite under Garry oak tree replicate 1 | place: USA:California | collected 2016-06-15
CGATGTCACGCCGCTTTCGCTTGGCATCGAAGTCGCAGGGGGAGTGACCGACAAAATTATTCTGCGCAACTCCACCATTCCTGCCTCGGCGACGCAACACTACACTACGCAAGTCGACGGACAGGCCAACGTGGCGATTCACGTTTTGCAAGGCGAGCGCGAATTGGCCAGAGATTGCCGTTCTCTCGCGCGCTTCGATCTCAGAGGCATTCCACCGATGGCAGCGGGCATGGCTCGTATCGAGGTCAAGTTTCTCATCGACGCCAACGGCATCCTGCATGTTTCGGCACGTGAGCAGCGCAGCGGCAAGGAATCCGAGATCGAAGTTCAACCCAGTTACGGACTCACCGACGAGCAGGTCGAAGCCATGATCCTTGATTCCTTCGACAACGCCGAAGAGGATTTCCGCCGTCGCCAGGTCATCGAGGCCCGCAGCGAAGGCGACACAATCCTGGCCGCGCTCGACAAAGGTAAGAAGAGTCCAGCCTGGGGTCAGCTCACGACCAACGAAAAGAAACAGATCGCAAAAATGGAAAAGGCGCTGACTGCGGTGAAGAGCGAGGACGATTACCATGCGATCCGCAAGGCAATCGAGGCCCTGAACCAGGGAACGACGCGGCTCGCCGAGTTGATGATGGACAGCGCCGTTTCAACAGCGCTCAAAGGCAAGACGATGGAGCAGGCGGACCTGGGCGAAGGCCCGTCCGCGCCGCATCCAGTCGCGAAAGCAGAGTTCGAATAACCAGTTCGAAATAAGTTAGGAGCAGTCATGGCAGAAGATAAAACACATGGAGCGGGCACCATGACCGAAGACGCGCCTGCCGGCGAAAACACAGTGCAGGTTACATTCTTGCCCGAGGGCAAGACCGTTCAGTTCGAGCACGGCAAACTGCCGTACGAACACCACGGAAAACAGGAGTCCCTGCTCGACATCGCGCTCAATTACGGCGTCACTCTCGACCACGCCTGCGGCGGGAATTGCGCCTGCACCACCTGCCACGTCTGGGTGAAAGAAGGCACCGAGAATCTCTCCGAAATGGACGACGACGAAGCCGACCGTCTGGACATGGCCGCTGACCTGCAATTAAACTCTCGTCTGGGCTGCCAGGCACAGATCACGAAACCGGGTAAGGTGGTTGTGGAGATTCCTGCATGGAACCGAAATTACGTGTCAGAAGAACACTGAAAAACAGCAGGCGGCAGTCAGCCCTCGAGCAAATGCTGTCGGAAGATAATTGTCGCAGTGAACAACCTGGGTTCCGCAAGGGGCACCGCAAATTCCGTAGTTGACTGAATGCTGATTGCTTCGCACAGGAGCTTACAATGCCAAAATCTCTCACCTGGGACGACCCCCAAGACATCGGCATTCTTCTTTCTGAGACTCACCCCGAGATCGATCCACTCTCCGTCCGCTTTACTGATCTGCACCGCTATGTGACCGAACTTCCGGGCTTCACGGGCGATCCGAGAACTTCGAACGAGGGCAAGCTCGAAGCGATCCAGATGGCGTGGCACGAAGAAGTTCAAGACCGCACTCGGGGATGACCCTGAAAACTTTTACATCTTCGTGACAATTGTCGCGCTGCGGTAACTTAGTCTCTCAGGAATGCAGGATGTCAGCTCACCTGGGTGACTGACTTCCACTCTCTCTCCAACTACCGAGGGCATGGCGCTTGCCGTGCCCTCTTTTTATTTTTGCTGGTCCTTATTAAATCAGTCTCGTAAATCGAGCTTTCAATATCAACTTTGAACGCCATGCCTGCAAAAAGTTAGCCGACGTTTGCGGGGACTGGGTCTTCCATGCTGGCTTCGCGTAGAAATTTTGCGGCTTCTTCCGGGGGGGTGGGATTGATGTAGAAGCCGGTGCCCCACTCGAATCCCGCGGTCTTGGTCAGCTTAGGCATGAACTCGATGTGCCAGTGATAGTGGTCGTTGGTTGGGTCCTGCGCAGGCGACGTATGGATCACCAGGTTGTAGGGCGGATTGTCCAGCACCCGGTCAGCCTTGACAAGCAAATTCTTGAGCGCACGAGCCAGGTTTTCGAACATGTGCGATGAGGAATTCTCGAACGCCGATTCGTGCTGCTTGGGCAATATCCAGGTTTCGAAGGGAAACCGGGGCGCATAGGGCGCAAGGGTTAGGAAGTCTTCGTTCTCACTCACGACACGGATTCCGTTTTCCGTCTCCTGGCGGATGATGTCGCAGAAGACGCAACGCTCCTTATAAAGGAAGTATTGCTTCGATCCCTCGAGTTCCTGCGTCACATTAATGGGCAAAATCGGCAGGGCAATGAGCTGGGAGTGGGCGTGTTCGAGCGACGCTCCCGCCGCTTCGCCGTGGTTCTTGAAGATCAAGATGTACTTGAACCGCCGGTCTTTTTTCAGGTCCAGTATGCGATCACGGAAGGTCCACAAGACGTCTTCAATGCGCTTGGGAGGAAGGGTAGCCATGCTGGCGGTATGATCGGGCGTTTCGATAATGACCTCATGCGCGCCGATCCCGTTCATTTTGTCGAACATGCCTTCGGCCTGACGGCTCAGATTACCCTCAATCCCGAGCGCCGGGAATTTATTGGGTACAACGCGGACTGTCCAGCCAGGTGTGTCGCGCTGTAGGGCCGGGCCACCATTTGGATTTGGCCGGTAGGCCTGAATTTCGGGTGGCGTCTTGGTCTCGTTGCCATAGCAAAAGGGACAAAAGCCACCTTTGATCTTCATATTTTCCCGGACAAAGTCGGTGGGACGCTTGGCGCGGTCGGTTGAGATGATTACCCACCGGCCAACGATCGGATCCTTTCTCAGCTCAGGCACGCACTAAATCCTTTCAATGGGGACCCACAAACTTTCTATTTTACGCCGAGAGGGAGGCGTTAGGAAAGACTTCGATCTGCCGTTCTGCCGTCGGACTTTCGATTTTTTCATAATATACGCTCACCACGTCGAGCCTCCACTGGCACGAAGGTGGAATCCGACTTCGGTACTCGCGCGCGACTGCGGCAGTTACATAGGGCTGGCGAGGATATGTGTGGTTAAAAGCGGAGGAGGTTGCGCGCAATGGGAGGGCTGGCCCATGCTTCCAGTGCCACCGAAAGGCTGCCCCCTCCATCGCGGTTTTCGACGGATGGGAATTCCTACGGCGTCCGGCTCGAAAACCGAAATCGCTGCACCACATTCACGAATCGTCAGGTCGCGAAAATCGCGAGACGGGGGGGCCGCCGGCAGCGCAGCGTATAGGGCATCAGCCCGCCGATGACTATTGCTTCACCGGAGTTGCAGACACCCTGGCCAGGGCGCTTTTCAATTCTTCAGGTTTGAACCCGAAGGGGCCGGGTTTGCTCTTGTACGCGACATGGCCGGTCGCATCGATCAAATAAATGCGATCCGGCCATGCTGTGTATGTCTGCTCCGTGGAGTTGCCAAATTCATCGAGGAGCGCGGGAATTTCGATTCCCAGCTTGCGCACGCAAGCGCCAGCGACGAAGGCTCGCTCCTCTTCACTTTTGGGACTAGCAAATACGACCTTGTCCCTGATATTGCTCTGCATCTGCCACACATCACTGGGATGCGCTTCCGTAATGTAGACGACCAAAAACGCGACCTGATTTCCGTATTGCTGGTAGAGCTGGTTGAGGGCGGGAACCTCCCGCCGGAAGGGAGGTCAGGTGTAACTTCCGAATACGAGAACCACTGGCCGCCGTTGCGCCGCAAAAGCCGAGAACCGTATCTGAGAACTTTTGTCGAGCTTCATCAGCGAAAAGTCGGGGGCGAGATCGCCAACTTGCAAGCTGCCGGCGCGCGCCTGCGTCCACAAAGTTTCAAATGGAAGGACAACAAATGCGATGGGAGCCGGTACCCTAGTCATGAACCGAGCAAACGTCTCGGGGGGTTGGCGCATTACCTCGAACAATGCGCCACAAGTAAGGATCCACAAAAGGGCGAGCGCACCGAATGTTCTGACCAATGCCCTTTTCACGGATGTAAGTGTTGTGTTCAATACCTTTTCGAGCATTGCTTGAACTCCATTCCAGAAATTCAGCGCGTGAAGGCGCGTAGATATCGCCGCACTTACGGCATGCCTGAAGGCATGCCCTGATACGAATCTTACTTCCGCTACGGGCCGAATTTACTTCCACCACGGGATGAACCTTACTGCCGCCTCGGGCTGCTAGAGGTTCTTCGAACCTGCAGACCTAGAACAGAAACTTCAGCGCTACCTGGATGACTCGCGGGCCAAGGTCGGAATGGATGCTTCCGAAGGTGGGCGAGCTGATGTCGCTGTTGGGGAGCCCTAGATTCGTGTGGTTCCAGAAATTGAAGAGCTCAGCTCGGAACTGGAACTCCTTCCCTTCCGTGACCTGAATGTTCTTGAGGGCGGAGAAATCCCAGTTCGAGTATCCGGGACCTTGCACCACGTTACGGCCTTCATTGCCGAACTGCTCAACCGGAGAGTTCGGGTCTTGAGTTAGGCGCTGGAAGGCGCTGGTCTTGAACCATTGCTGTGCCGTGTGCGGTCCGGAATTCGGATTCCCCATCAGGTTCGGCCGGTTGCTGGAAAAGCCGGAGATCTCCGGCGCGCTGCCTTGCAGGGAAACATCAGCCGGGTCGAATACCGTAAATGGCGTGCCACTCATCAGGGTGGCGATGCCGTTGAATTGCCAGTTGCCGAGTGCGTGCTCATACCAGGTGTGAGCCTGTCTCCAGAAGGGAACGCTCCATTGATAACTCAGCACCAGGCGGTGGCGGGCATCGAACATGGAACGGCCGCGCTCGGCGGGTAGATTGAAGGGATTCTGCGCCAGATCGTTCTCGCCTGCAACCGGCTGCGAGGCTGAGCCGGTGATGTTGAAGGAAGAAACGTCGTCGATGGATTTTGAGTAAGTGTAGGAGGCAACGAAAAAGAGCCCGTGGCCGAAGCGTTTACGCAGGCTGGATTCGAGGGCGTTGTAGCTAGAGTTTGCGATGCCGGCGATCTCACCTACGGAACCATAAACGCAGGCCGTCGGCGACTGAGCCAGCGTACAGCCGGAATAGAGCCGGCGCTGATTGACATTGTTTTCGGTGGCGAGAGCGTTGCCGCTAGAATCAAAACCGGGGTAATAGACGGCGGGGTTGGCTTCAATGAATCGCGGCAGTTTGACGCCGGTGGTTCCCACGTAGCCGATCTCGAATAGCCAGTCGGCGCCAAAGGAGCGTTGGATATTCAAATTCCAGTCTTGCGCGTAAGGCAGGCGCAACTGGGGAGAAACTGCCAATAGCGTCATGGGTTCGGAAAATGACGGACCGAAGGGGCTCGCGCCGTTGAATGGGTCGGCAAAGTTCGGGAAATTTACCTGCGGAGTTTGGAGGTAGGGCGGCGCACTGATCGGGTCTTGCAACGGGCCGCCCTGGCCGGTGTAGTACGGCTCGTAGAAAATGCCGTAGGCGGCGCTGACCAGCAATTTGCCGCTGCCGGTGGGGTCCAAGGCAAGGCCAACTCGGGGAGCAAAGGCGGTTTTTTGGGTTGCAATCAAGCCAGCGGGCACGCCCGGATCGCCGGGATAGAGCAGTCCAGCGGGAGCATTGGGAAATATTTTGGATTGCGCACCGGGGACGAAAAGATTCTGCCGATTATGGAGTTCAGTATTGGGAGAGGGTAATTCGTAGCGCAGGCCCAGGTTCAGCGTCAGCCGCGACGTGACCTTATAGGTATCCTGACCGTAGAAGTTGAGGGCCTGGCCACGGATGTGGCGCGACAAATCTCCTCCACCCTGCAAGAAAAACACGGGTTGGCCGGCAAGAAAATTGGCGAAGCCATCGCTGTAGGGAAATGGCGCGAACACAAAGAATCCGTTGGAGGCGATGCCCTGCACGGCATTGATCTGGTCGTGGCGGAAGCCTCCGCCAAACTTGATTTCATTGCGGCTAAGAACCCAGCTTAGAGAGCCAGAAAAGTCGAAGGTGTTCTGATACGTGTCGCGCGGGCCGGTGATGGGATCTCCGACCGAGGCATAACCCGCTACCTGGATGAACGGCGGCCCGGCAGCGGCCGTTAACGTTGGCTGGTACTGGAAACCTAAGGCCGATGGCGATTCGTGATTTACATGCTGGTCGAAAAGAAACTTGTTACGCAGATAAGAGAAACGGGCAACGCCGATGATGGCGGGCGAAAAGACATGAGTCTCTTGTGCGACAAAGTTCTGGGCACGATCATCTTCTCCGACCGGGAAGCCGGGAACATTCGCTCCTGAGGTGGAGAGCGGATCGTTAGTGGGGCCTGCGCTAAACATGTAGCGGAAATTCAGAGTGTCGGCACGTGAAAGGTAGTGATCGAATCGCAGTCCGAACTGATCGTTGGTGACGCTCTTTGATTGAGTCGCGACAAATGCGTTTGGGCCGTTGTTGGGTAGAGGGAAAAACGCGAGAACGTTTTGCGCAAGCGGATTGATTGGAGTGACTTGGTTGCCCGGAACTGGAACCATTTGGCCGGTCGAAAAATCAAAAACAAAGAGGCCACCCGGCAACTGCGAAAAGTTGCCTTGCCGCTCGTCCAGGGAAGGCACGGTGGCATTGACGGTTTCACCCTGGCGGTTGCGGAAGCCCTCGTAGTATGCGAAAAAGAAAGTCTTGTCCTTTATGATCGGGCCGCCGAATGTTCCGCCGAATTGATTCTGCTTGAGGGGCTGAACCGCGTGGGCAGAAAAGTCGCTGGCATCCATGGCGTCGTTTCGGAGAAATTCCCACAGAGCGCCATGCCATGAATTGGTGCCGGAGCGTGTGACGATATTGGTGGTGGAACCAGTGCTTTGGCCGAATTCGGCATTGGCGTTGTGGGTGAGTATGCGGAACTCCGAGATAGCGTCGATGGGGGGCTTGAGCACAAAGCCGGCATCCACCGCGTTGACATTGTTGGCTCCATCGATGAGGAAGTTGTTCGATTCCGGCCTCTGTCCGTCGACGGAATATGCCTGGCCGTCGCGCAGCGAGCCGCCTGCCTGTTTGAGTCCAGCAGTCAAGGGAACAACTCCTGGTTGGAGCAGTCCGAGCTGGGAGAAGTTACGACCGTCCAATGGAAGCTCGAGAAGTTCGTGCTCGAGCACAGCTTTGCCCAGGCTGCTGACCGTGGTCTGAATGAGTTCCGCATCGGCTCGCACCTGTACCTGCTGAGTTTCCTGCCCCAGCATGAGACGGACAGAAACTGTCGCCGTCTCGTTCACATTCAGCGAGATTCCCTCCTGAAGATATTGCTGGAAGCCTTTGGCAGCGACTTCTAACTGGTAATGCCCGACGGGTAGCTCGACCAGCAGATAATTCCCGCTATGGTCGGTGGTTGCGGTCCGGGTCAGTCCGGTTTCCGACTGCTTCGCAGTGACGGTGGCCGATTGAACCACAGCGCCAGTGGGATCCGACACTGTCCCACGGATATTGCCCGTAATCTGCTGTGCGACAGCAGCACTCAAACCTGCGGAGATCGCCACCAAGAAGCAGGCCAGGCGTATAAAGCTCGTCATAGTTTCCCCAATTTCTTTCTCACATTGCGCTTTGACATAGGGCGAAAAACTTTCGCACCCAAGAACAAGTGATCAGGATGCCGGGAGCAATCTCACTCCTGCTAAAGTGCGGCGATTATAGGGAGGCGGTGGGGAAGATCAATAATATGAAAGTAGTATGTACGATGAAGAAACCAGTTTGCATGAGGCGCTTCGGCTGGCCGCCGGGCGATCCTCAGAAATAAAATCATCTGTACTCGAAGCACAAACGCGGCACTGGCCCTTAGCAGCTAGAGGTTTGATGCGCTGCTCCAAGGCGCCGATGGCCATGTAAGCTTCAGCGGGATCTTTGCTTCCCGTCCAAGGGCTATGACCTCCGTCACTTGAGGCCGCTTGTAGCAAGAACGTAAGCTACAAGAGAGCAAGGAGTACCCCCCTGGACAACCCCGCTAAGGTTCCCGTTCCCAACACTGTTTCTGCCAAACCGATCCCAGCGGCATCCTTGCTTTCGGCAATGTTGCGTGCTTCAACCCGTGTAAGCGACCTGATTTTTTCGCCCGGCACTCTGCCGCACATCGAGGAGAGCGGCAAGTTGCTTCCGGTCAAAATCACCGGATTACCGCCGCTGACCCCCCAAGACACCCGCCGTATCGCCGAGGAACTTATCGGCGGCAACGAGCAGGCGTTGACGGCGCTCCGAGAGCAGGGATCGTGCGACGTTTCCTACAGTCTGCCCGGTGAATGCCGGTTTCGGGTCAATGTATTCGTGCAGCGCGGAAGCCACGCCATCGTAATGCGGGTCGTTCCCAAAAACATTCCCACTTTCGCCGAACTGAAGTTGCCCGAGCAACTGGCCGACATCACCAATCTGAAAAACGGTATTGTGCTGATCACCGGACCGACCGGCTCGGGAAAGTCCTCCACCATGGCCGCGATTCTCGACAGAATCAACGAAACCCACGCGTATCACATCATCACCATCGAAGATCCGGTGGAATTCATGCATCGGCACAAGCGATCGATCATTCATCAGCGGGAACTGCACAGTGACACGCCCAGCTTCGCGCTCGCGCTGAGGGCGGCGTTGCGCCAGGCGCCAAAGGTGATCCTGGTGGGCGAGATGCGAGATAAAGAAACCATTGAGATCGCGCTCGAAGCCGCCGAAACTGGCCATCTTGTTCTCTCCACGCTGCACACCATTGACGCCTCGAAGACAGTTGAGCGCATCGTGGGCGTATTCCCCATGGCGGAGCAGCATGTCATTCGCAACCGGCTGGCAAAAAGCTTCCGTTACATCGTTTCGCAGCGCCTGATCCCGGCAAAAGATGGCAAAAGCCGGGTGGCGGTTCTGGAAATCCTAAAGGCGACGGTGCGCACCCGGGAATATCTCGAAAAAGGCGAACAGGACGGCAAGACCCTGCTGGACGCCATGCGAGACGCCGACACGGAGGGCATGCAGCACTTCGATGGCGGTATCGAGCAGCTAATTCGCGCTGGTGCAATCGAACTGGACACCGGACTGGCCTATGCCACCAACCCCGGCAATTTACGACTGCACCTGGCCGACATTGCTGGAGAACCGCCGCCCGAGGCGCCCCCGCCGCCTGCGCAGAATGCGGATCGCGAACCCGAAATGGTAATTGGGTAGAAGCTTAGGCTCCCACCCTCGTATGCCTGCCAATGAGAACCGCAGCGTCTATACGCCTACCAGCTTGATGCACTCTTCAAGTACGTCGACGGCAACGTCGGCTTCCTCTTTGGTGACGACCAGCGGCGGGCAAATGCGAACCGTGCTGGGGCCACATCCCAGGAAAAGCACGCCGCGCTCGAAAGCCAGCCCGACGATGCGGTCGCGCTCGGCGGCGGCATATTCTTTGGTGGCTTTGTCTTTCACGATTTCGACGCCGAGCATCAGGCCTCGACCTCGAACGTCGCCTACCAACTTCAGTTTCGAAGGCCAGTCTGCCATGCGCTTGAGCATGTGATTGCCCACCTTGGTTGAGTTCTCGAGCAGGCGCTCCTTCTCTATCACGTCAAGCGTAGCCAGCCCGGCTGCGATACAAACTGGATTGCCTCCAAAGGTTGAAGCGTGCGAGCCGGGGACCCAGTCCATGATTTCGGCGCGGGTCATGGTGATGCCCAGCGGCATTCCGGAAGCGATGCCTTTGGCCATGCAAACCATGTCAGGCTCGACCCCGGTGTGCTGGACTGCCCACCACTTGCCGGTGCGCGCGATGCCGCTCTGGACTTCATCCACGACAAGGAGAATTCCATGACGGTCGCAAATGCGGCGCAGCTCCTCCATGAAGATGTTCGGAGCGACTACGTATCCGCCTTCGCCCTGGATAGGCTCGACGAAGATCGCGGCGACTTCCTCTGGCGGGAGGGTGGTCTTGAACACCTTCTCTTCCAGGAAGCGCGCGCAGCCCAGCGCGAAGGCATCGGCTTCCTGCCGGCCGCCGCTGCATCCGCGGTACACATCGGGATAGCGAATATGGGTCACGCCGGGGACGAACGGAGCGAAGCGGCGATGCTGCTGGGGCTTCGAAGCGGTGAGTGAAACCGCGCCCATCGTCCGTCCGTGGAACGCGCCGAAGAACGCGATGATGTTCTGCCGCTTGGTGTGATAGCGCGCCAGCTTCAGGGCGCACTCGATGGCTTCGGCACCAGAGTTGCCGTAGTAGATCTTGTGCGGTCCCGGCATGGGCGCGATCTTTGAGAGACGCTCGGCGAGTTGCACCATGTTCTCGTAGTAGAAGTCGGTGCCGGACATGTGGATCAGCTCACCGGCTTGCTTCTGGATGGCAGCGACGACATGGGGATGGCAGTGGCCGGTGGAGGTCACGGCGATGCCGGCGGAGAAATCGAAGAACTCATTGCCGTCGACGTCGGTGACGACGATGCCGCGTCCGCTCTTGGCCACCAGCGGATACGAACGGGTGTAGGACGGCGAAATATATTTCTCATCGCCGGCGAGGATGCGCTTGGCGTTGGGGCCGGGCAGGGCGGTCTTGAGCTTGGGACCGAAGGTCTTTGTTTCGTGAGCGGCGGGCGCGGTCATGGTCTTGGTGGTCATGAAGTCCTCCGAAAGAGTCGTGGGGGTTAGTTGGTTGGTCGCTGGCCAGTCACACTGAGGATGGGTGCGCAATGTGACCAACAACCGGAACTTGCGATCAGGAGGATTAGGAAGCTAGTCGCTACCGAACAGGCTGGGACGCAGACGCGATGGCAGGACAGACCGATAGCGCCGCGGACACACGAGGCAGTCGAGCCAGCACTCGGGCAGATGCGAATTGGGATTTTTGCACAGCATCGGTAACGGTCGGCATTACTGATTGATTATAGCTTGAAGCGGTCAACTTCGTAACCCCCAATTTCGCAACCGGAACAGGATAGACGCAGGCTTCAAGCGTGCCGAACTCTACGCACCTCAGCCCGAGCAGCGACATTCTCCATCCCTGTGAGGTCGCCTTGCCCTAGTAAAAGTAGTTTCATGAAGCGCAATCCTAATCCGAAGGGATCCCTTCACAAGCATTCACTTCGTTTGGCGGCATTGGCAGTCGTGGTTCTCTTGATCGTGCTCTACCGTCTCGGCTGCTTGCTCTCGGCTGAGCCCTTTTCGTAGAGGTCCGGTCTAACCCTATACCCACATTGGGGCGTTCTTTGGGAACGCTATCGCGGACTGGACTGGAGTTTTGACAACCGTTGTAATGACCAAACACCCGTTCCGCCCGCGCATCTGGGTGCAAACATCCATCGCGGCCTTCATCAGCCTCACGATCGCCCTCTACTTCTGGATCGACTCGCGCTATCCCGTTTTGCTCAAGAAACTCCACAGCGGCAGGGGGATTCAGACCAAGGGTGCTCTGAGTTTTGATGCGCTCATGCCGGTGACGCCTGCCATGTCGCTGATAACGCGCATCGGACACACGACGATGAATTGGACCAACCGCATCGGCATGACCTTCGGCATCTGCTTTGGCGCGGCTATGCTGACGCTGCTTTCGACGTTGCCTCGAATACGCTTCAAGAGCGCCGCGGGAAATACTCTGCTGGGCATGGTGGCAGGCGTACCGCTCGCTATTTGCGCAAATTGCGTTGCTCCCATCGGCCGGAGTCTGTTTGTCGCGGGGGGCGAGCCCGAATACGGTTCTGGCAACCATGATCAGCTCGCCGACGCTGAATGTCGTGGTGCTGGCGATGGTCTTCGCATTATTTCCGCTGCCTATCGCGTTAGTGCGGATAGTGGTTCCGCTGGTGCTGTTAGCTTTGGTGCCAGTCATCGTTCGTAAGACAGCGCCAGCGGCTTGGATTTCGCGTACAGGGAACACATCGCTCGTCGATAAGAACGGATGGTGGCAACCGCTGGGCTTCACGCTGAAAAGCTATCTGAAGAACTTTGCGGTCCTCACTGTGGCGACCGTTCCGCTGATGGTGGTCGCGGCGTCTCTGGGCGCTTTGATCGTAGAGGTCCTTCCCGTCAATCACATTCCCACGACTGTCAGCCTGGTTGGCGTTGTTGCCGTGGCATCGGCCGGCACCTTTGTGCCGGTACCCATGGCGTTCGACGTTGCCATCGCATTCTTGCTCATGACGCGCGGAGTTCCAACGCCATACGTCGTCACGCTGCTTTGCACGTGGGGCGCATTCAGTGTTTACCCAATGCTGATTCTGGGACGCACCATCTCCTGGCGCACCGCAACAGCCCTGTTTGGCTCCGTGATGCTGCTCGGGATCGCAGCGGGGTACGGCGTTAATCCAGCACGCCCTCTAACATGAGAGCCATCGCGGAGATACTAGGAATTCGAAGCCTTTTTTTTGACTTCCCGCAGACCTGGCCTTAGCATTGCTCCACCACGAGGAGTGGAGACCTTTCCTTGCTCGAGCAGACCATCTCCCATTACCGGATCATCGAGAAGCTCGGTGGCGGCGGCATGGGGGTGGTTTATAAGGCTGAAGATACACGCCTCGGCCGCTTCGTCGCGTTGAAATTTCTTCCTGAGGACCTTTCCCGGGATCGGCAGGCGCTAGAGCGTTTCCGCCGCGAAGCGAAGGCCGCTTCCGCTCTCAACCATCCCAACATCTGCACCATTTACGACATTGGCGAGCAAGACGGACGCGCTTTTCTCGTCATGGAATTTCTTGACGGGGCGACGCTCAAGCACCTGATTGCCGGCCGTCCCATGGAGTTGGAAACCATCCTGCCGCTGGGTATTGAGATTGCTGACGCGCTCGATGCGGCGCACAGTGAAGGCATAGTCCATCGCGACATCAAGCCGGCGAACATTTTTGTGACCAAGCGCGGTCACGCGAAGATCCTTGATTTCGGGTTGGCCAAGGTTAAGTCCCCCCCTGGCAAAGCCAGTGAAGTGCCCGACGTCACCGCACCGCAGAGCGCGCTCATAGAAGAACATTTGACCAGTCCCG
>WNGL01007404.1_pt1 | contig 12892 bp, 9 predicted proteins | sample 5400591 | NCBI WGS metagenome assembly WNGL01 (sample SAMN13153377, study PRJNA577476) | soil metagenome | isolation source: 80 cm soil or saprolite under Garry oak tree replicate 1 | place: USA:California | collected 2016-06-15
CCCTGAAATCGGACAGTTGATCAATCTAAAACTGCTTGACCTGAGAAACAATCCTCTCACCGCTCTCCCTCCTGAAATCAAACAGTTGACCAACTGCTACATCCAAAGGTAGTAAGAAAAATCCACCATATTTTTTAACTATCCTAATGGCAAGCCATCGGTTATACTGTAAAATGGATAACCCCGAAACAGACCCAAATAAAATAGTATTGCCTGGACAAGAAAAAATGAGAAAAGCACGAACAGCTCCCGCGAATTTCGTAGCCATCAAGCCCTCTTAGGAGGCCAATTCGTAGAAAATGAGCCCTTCCTTGCACGGAATGCTTTTCTTTGCTATACTTTGTATAGTAGCATTCCGAAGGATAGGATAGTAGAAGAATTTGAGCTACCCTACCCTCGTGTAATTTCAACATCCACATATCGTCACTACCGGGTTGCAGTAGTAGACTTGAAGGGGAAAGCAGGAGTGCAGAGGACGCAGTCCTTTGCCGGGGTCTGGGGGGTCCCCAGTTTTTCCACCCACAATTCCCCTCAAGGATGCAGAGTTCGTATGTTGTGCTACGGCATACGTAGACTTCTACCTACCCGGATTCATTTCGTCATGCGTCTATTCATCTGTTCATTTGCCTGAATAAATAAGAGGGAGGACTTTGCATATGCAGCAATACATTGACCTGCTCATCGACGCCCTCCTTGATGAGGGTTTTACTGTGGAGGAGGCAAGCAGACTGATTCAATTGCGCGCAGAGCATGAAGAACGACTGGCGACTGAAGAAACGAATTACCATCGTTTTATACGCTGGTTGGTCGAACATGGTCGCTTAAGCGATTGGAAATAATAGTCCTTGCGAGTTTCCTGGCCAGTGTAGTACAATACAAGTATGACAGGGGAAGGCAGTATCCGCACTCCAACTTCGACATCTTGCCTCACCTGAGGTGAGATGAAACTTGTAACAAAAATCGACCTGTATTGTACATTCTGACAATGGAAGCAAAGCGGTTGGAACGGCGTGGCATGTTGTGCTACGCCGTTTCCACATTTCTCGTGTTTACATAGCTCCGGCACCCACAACGGATGCCACTAAATGTAGTGGTAGGGCTTGCCCCTACCAGGTTATCTACTCTACCAGGTTATATACTAGGTTATATACCAGATTATCTACCAGGTAACCTACCAGGTTATCTACAAGGAGGGCCTCAAATGAAAGCGGTTGTTATGGCCGGTGGGGAAGGATCGAGGCTACGACCATTGACGATTCGACGCCCGAAGCCCATGGTACCCATTGTTGGCAAGCCAGTCATGGAACATATCCTCAACCTTCTTAAACGCCACGGCATCACTGAAGTCGTTGTCACTGTCCAGTATTTAGCAAGCAACATTGAAGATTATTTTGGCAATGGTTCACAGTTCGGTATGCGCATTAGCTATTCGCGGGAAGACGTGCCACTAGGCACAGCAGGTAGTGTAAAAAACGCAGAAGATCAACTCACCGAACCATTTATCGTGATCAGTGGCGACGCACTGACGGACTATAATCTAACAGACATCATTAAATTTCACGAAGAGAAGCAGTCGATGGCCACTCTCCTGCTTGCGCACGTGCCTAATCCACTGGAGTATGGTGTGATCATCACCAATGAGGAAGGCCGAATTACGCAGTTCCTGGAAAAGCCAAGCTGGGGTGAAGTCTTTAGTGACACCATCAATACAGGCATCTATGTCCTCAACCCAAAGATTTTCTCGTACTTTGAGAAAAACAAACCGTTCGACTTTAGCCAGGAATTGTTCCCCATGATGCTCAGACAGGGCGACCCTATTTATGGCTACGTGGCCAGCAGTGGCTATTGGTGCGACGTGGGAAACCTGCCTGAATATATGCGGGCGAACGCCGATGTCCTACAAGGACGCGTTAATGTCGAGATTGCGGCGAAGAATATTGGCGGCAACATCTGGTGTGAAGAAGGAGTTGAGATAGCAGAGGACTCCCAATTGTATGGACCGATGTACCTGGCCCATGATTGCAGGATCAAAGCGGGGGCCATCATACATGGACCCAGCACAATTGGTCACTATAGCATCGTTGATGAGCGGGCGCAGGTTGATCGCAGTATTGTCTGGAACAATTCCTATATCGGTGAGCGGGCCGAATTGCGCGGAGCCATCGTAGGCTCTTCTACCAGTATCAAAAGTAAAGCGGTCATGTTTGAGGGCTCGGTGATTGGCGATAAATCCATCATACAAGAAGGGGCAATCATCCAACCCAATGTCAAGATCTGGCCCGATAAAGAAATTGAGGCAGGCGCCGTTATCCATACCAGCATCATCTGGGGGTCTCAGGGACGCCGTGGTTTGTTTAGCCGCTTCGGGGTAACCGGCCTGGTCAATGTTGATTTGACGCCTGAATTTGCCACGCAACTTGGTGGTGCCTACGGCGCTATTTTGCCGAAAGGGTCTATTGTCTGCATCAATCGCGATTCACAGCAGCGTACTCCACGCATGATTAAGCGTGCCATCATTTCTGGCCTGCCCTCAGCTGGCGTTAATGTACATGATATCAACCAGGTTCCTATTCCTGTGGCGCGCTATTTTATTCGCAACACCGATGCAATTGGTGGCGTACATGTGCGCCTCTCACCGCACGACAAACGCGTTATTGATATCAAGTTCTTTGACCAGTATGGGTTAGACATCAATAAGACGACGGAACGGAAACTTGAAAATCTTTTCTTCCGTGAAGATTTCCGCCGCGTCGATGTGGACGAGGTGGGTGCGATTGAAGTGCTAGAAAATTCCTATGTGCTTAATCGTTACCTGGAAGGGTTTGCGAAAGTCGTTGACTACAACCTTGTACGCAAACGTAAATTTCAGCTGGTAGTTGACTATGCTAATGGCAGCACGCTCCAACTCCTTCCCGGGATTTTCAATCGTTTGGGATGTGAATTGATTGTCCTCAACACGAGTCTAGACGATGCTCGCTCCTCACGTCCACTGGAGGAGATAGAAAAAGATATGCAGCGCCTGGCCACGATTACGGCTGATCTGAATGCAGACATGGGCATACGTATTGATCCAGGCGGCGAGAGCATATCGGTAGTAGATGATCGAGGTCGCATTCTCGATGGTATGAAGATGCTGGCAGTAATGACCAGCCTGTTCTTGCGCTACCATCAAGGTGGCACGGTGGCAGCTCCTGTGACTGCTCCCAGCGCGCTACAACAGCTTGCCCAGCGCTACAATGGGCATATTCAACACACCAAGGTTCTCCGCCATGCCATGATGATTGCAGCCAGCCGTGAAGGAGTTGTACTGGTAGGAGATGGCCAGGGCGGCTTTGTTTTCCCTGAGCTTCAACCGGCCTTCGATGGTATGCTCGCAATTGCGAAGTTGCTTGAACTGCTGGCAACTTTCCAGTTGCACCTTTCGGAGGTGGTGGATGATTTGCCTGCGTACTATTTGAGTAGTACACGCGTGACCTGTCCATGGGAACATAAAGGCAAGGTGATGCGTATTCTCAGTGAGCAGTATCGCGAACGGCGTTCAAAACCGATTGATGGGATCAAGATCGATCTTGGCAAAGAGTGGGTTCTGGTCTTGCCCGATGCCGATCGACCCCTTTTCCACGTAGTTGCGGAATCTGTCTCGAATGACGAGGCTCAGGCCCTGGCCGAGAAATATGCACGCGTGGTGAGTGGCCTGCAGCAGTAAAAGGGATATGGCAAGGATTCCTTCCTGAGACAGCCATATGAGCCGCTCAAACAGTAAATACTTCTTTTATATGATGCTGATCGCTAGAGGGGGAAGGTGCAGGATAGGTGCAAAAATTACCCACAGTCCAAAGATGCTCTAAAAGAGAACTTATGACATCTCTTGCAAATGCGGCAATAGTTGAGTATACTTGTGACTGTGAGATAGAATGGTTACCCGCATGAGAGGTGCTCTGCGCTTAGACAGATCTCACCAGGAGAAAAGAGTATGGCGATTGCTGCTGCGACGCTTGCACATGTTCCTTATGAAATCACGGGTCCAACTCCAGTACAGGTGTACCATGCGCCTCCTGTATTTGCCTACGACTGGAATGCCGCAAGGGTGACAACAGCCACCAGTCCAAGTACCGCGGGAAGAACGAAGGTGACGCTCACCTTAAACCCTGCTGGGGATACCATTTTTCTTCCGTTCCAACAAAATGAAGTCCATTCTGTCTACCTCGCAACGGCGGCAATACTGGCAGCAGGAGGGGGGGTAACAGGCTTTCTCACCCCGAATCTCTCTGGATGCCGTATCTACATCGACAAAGTTGTGGGGACAAACGATCTTGTCATCTACCACGCGAACGCACTGGCGAGTGGTCCTTATCCCGGGCCCTATAATCCGCTGAACCTGGATAAGGAGACTGGCATCCGGGTTGGGGCATTAGATACTCAGTATAGGAATTCCAAGGCCTACTGGACGGCACCTGCCCCTGGGCCAGCACTGAACCTCACAAATGTTAGTGGGCTGGGCGCAACGACCTATTACACGAGCGCGGTGAAGAAAGTGCAGAGCGAACAGGCTGCTGGCAGAACAAGCGTGGATTTCTGGGGCGGTACCTCCGTGGTCGGACAACTGATGGGTGGGGTCTGGCAAATATGGTGGCAAACGTACGGGGATAGCACATATACAGGGAAAACGGTAGCAGGCGTGAATATGCAAGTTCTGGCAAGCGGCCAATTGCGTACGTAATGAGTGGCCTGGAGCAGGAGTACAGGACGTTTCCTATACTCCTGCTCTTTTTCGCTTACAGAGTGATGGATTTTTACACGTATCCTGGGCCTCCCTCAATATAGGTATCTGAAGTAGGACTAAGATCCTGACGAAAATGTGCAGGAAGCCCAGATCAAGCTCAGGGTGTGAACTGAAATAGGATTCACTTCACAGAATGGTGTCTGTATCTGGGGTCAGCATATCTAAACCTGCTTTCTGTACGCTAAGCGTTTTGTCAAGGAGACGAGGCTGAAATTTTGTACGCTAAGCTAGGCCCGTGAGGATTTGGCTGTGAAATCCCAGGTGTAGTCGCCTGTCAGGCCGATATGCTCCCAATCCATTGGCGAGAGATGGCGCAATTGCTCAGCAGTCATCTCCACCCCTTCACTCTTCAACTCCTCAATAGCCCGAGCCAGTTCCAGGGTATTCCAGAGGATGATGGCCGCCACGACCAGGTTGAGCCCCTGGGCACGTTGCTGCTGCTGGGCGTGCGAACGATCCTGCACTCTCCCGTGCCGATAGAAAAAGACGGCACGTGCCAGCGCGTTGCGCGCCTCTCCCTTGTTCAGGCCAACCTGTACCCGTCGACGCAGTTCAAGACTCTGGAACCACTCAAGGGTAAACAGCGTCTTCTCGACGCGCCCCACCTCACGTAACGCCCAGGCCAGCCCATTCTGGCGCGGATAGGAGGCCAGTTTGCGCAGCATGAGTGAGGCGGTGACCGTTCCCAAGCGCAGGGCTTCTTCCGAAACCGGATCTCCACGACGCTTCGCATCGGCCCGCAGGTCCTCCCGTCGTTGCTCAGCCACCTCTTTGGGCACCCGTAGCAGCAACAAGCGCATCGGCAGCCGTTCGCTGGCTCCCACGAGCACCTGCAGTTCCTTCATCTGGCCCACCCGCGGCGGCAGCAACGTGGTGTTCACATGCAGGCGCTTGCCTTCTCGCGTGAACAGGGCAATGCCTGCCTTCAAGCGCGAGAGGGTGTAGCCTCCTGCCTGCTGGCGTGCTGCCATCTGCCGTAGATTGAAGTAGCCCAAATCGGTGATCAGCAGGCTAGCGGGCACCACCTCCTCGTCCTTGAACGGACTGGCCTGGTCCGAACTGCGTCCATCGGTCAACTGGGGTCCCTGGATCTGTCCTCGCTTGAGCTCGAAGCCGCGTATGCAGTTTAACGGCCGCTGCCGTATGGGCTTGCGTGCCGCCGCAGCCTCGCCACACCTGGGCCAACTCATCAGGTAAAGCAATGCTACTACTATCTTCCAACAGCACCATGCTGAAGCGCAGCAGCAACTTGACGGGGACATCATGGGCCGCTTGCACCACCACCGTGCTCATCTCTTCCAACACCCGATGCAAGAAGTGGGCACACGGCTCGGTAAATCGCTTGTGCACCACCGTGTCCGAGACGCTGACGTCGCCCAGTTGAGCGGTGGAGGCCAACTGCTCCAAACTCGCATCGGGATGTTGCTGCCAGCCAAACACCAGTGTTTGCAGCAACGCCGCTCCCGTGAACTTGGTCACGCGGATGACACAGCCCGTTTCTTTCGCTAAGGCATTGGCACGCTCCTGCAGGATCTGCTGCAACTGCTCACCGACATATGCTACACTACTCATGGCAAGGCTCCTTTCTGTCACCAAAACACGTTTCAGATCATGTGTGTCTATCATGTCAGATTGAACCTTGCTTTGTCATCCTCCTTAAGTTGGTGCGCATGGGTTGGCCCTTGTGGTCGACCGTCCGGTGTCCAGTCTACACCCATCCCTCTCTTTGAAATGTAGTGGCGGCCCTTGCGGCCGCCAGGTGTTATACGAGGACTGGGGCTGCGATACGACTTTCACTTTGGGCAACTTCGACTGGGGCCAACGCTGGCACCGGCAAGCCATACCAGCGTTCACATGCAAGCTGTACCCCAGTAGTAAAGTCAACCTGGGGACGCCAACCCAGCACTTGCCTGGCAAGACTGTTGTCCAGGACTATTGATGATGGTTCGACCAGCGAATTGGAGATGTAGACAGGTTCGATCTCGGTCTGTAGAAGATAGGCGACAGTTGTATAGAACTGCTTTAAAGTATTTCCCTGGCCCGAACTGATGTGCAATGTCTGATTGCGCGCGCGTTCTAAAGCGCATATGTTGGCACTCACGACATCATCTATAAATATATGGTCGCGTATCTCATCCGCCGCACCACGGATGACTGGGCGTCGTCCTGCTAACAACATAGCTACAAAATGACTCAAAGGATGCTGGGCCAGGTCGCTCGCGGTTTCACCATAGACTTCCGCGTAACGGAAGATAGTGTGCGCCAGGCCATACTGGCGAGTGTAGTAACGGACGTACCATTCGCCAGCAGCTTTACTAATATCGTGAGATTTATGGGGACAGAGCGGAGCATCTTCTCCTACAGATATCTGCCCAGGATTCGTCTTCCCCACACCCCCTGAACTCCTGTACAGGCTATTTCCACCTGAGGCAAAGATAATCTTACCAACCGACGCGGCAACACAACTATCCAGTACATTCAACAGACCGCGTATATGAACATCTGCATCGGCTAATGACGGTTCTTCTAACGGATAAGCGCTCTGGCGCTGTACAACATGATGGCTAACTATATCGGGACGCTCTTTTTGCAAAAGTGTTTGAAGTTTTGCATCACGAATATCGAGCTGGTAGAAGCGCGCCCGGGAGTCAAGGGCCTCACGAGACCCATTTACGAGGGTATCGATGACGAGCACATCATGGCCAGCATTCAAATATGCCTTTGTTAGATAGGAACCAATAAAACCTGCACCACCTGTAACTGCTATTTTCATTGGGTGAAATATCCTCTCTCTATCGTCATTGAAAGAAAGGCGAGCATGGTTGAGTCTCCAATTCGATCACCTTTTTTATAGTATAATATTGCGACCTATAGACATATCTAAGCATCCTGTAAGGGTAGAGCCAGGCACCCGTAAACGGGAACCTGGCTCTACACCCCTTAGACGTAAGGGGGTCTGGGGAACGCTGTCTGGGGGACAGTGTGAAGGGGCCCCAGTTTCTCCTCCTCCTCGCTCTACTCCTCTTAGACGTAAGGGGGTGCAGGGGGCGAAGTCCCCTGCCGGGGTCTGGGGTGCCCCCAGTTTCTCCTCCTCCTCGCTCGCCGCCGCAGGCGGCACAGAGAAACTAACAAAGTAGGAATAGAAAGCGTGTTACTCGGGGAGATGGGGACTTCTCAGTAACTTATCGAGTGTAGACTTTTTGACACGATACGCCTGACGTTTACCTCTGTGCGGCAGCGTAATCGCTTCCAGAGCACCGCTTTTGATCCACCTTCTGACAGTGGTATCATCTACACGCAAACGACGAGCAACTTCACGGACAGTCAACAGTTCTTCCTCTACCATCGCAGTTTCTCCTACGCCATGCAAAGTGGCACTATGACGAGACATATTTTTCTCCTTTTAACAACAATCCTTATCTACTCAGAATATTCTAAGGCGTGCTAGACTAGCATTGTTAAGAACAAGAGCTTGTTCGTTTTTTTAACGCTGCAAACGCCCTGTAGTTATAAGGCGGTACAAAGAAAAAAACGATATATCACTGCTTGCTACTTAACTATACTATACATCTCGGCACAAACATACTAAAATGAAACTAACAGGAAAGTGACAAATATGGTAACTCCATGGCTACTTTAAAAGAGACCCCATTCCCTGTAACCGTTTCAGCATAATATAATGAGAATAGACAAAAGAAAGGGCTCCAATGTCCAGTATTAAATTAATTATTAGTGATTTACATCTTACCGGTGGTCAAAGTGCCCTGCAAGGCTTTAGCGACGCGCAGCAGGCTGCCCTGGAAGGACTTACCGCAGCGGCCTATAGTGGCGAGCCACTGGGTCGGGCTGATGACGTTGAACTCATCATCAATGGTGATGCTCTTGACTTCCTGGCAACCTCACCCTACGACACGCAAGGCGCCAGTGATGTTCCTACGGCCCTGGAAAAGCTGAACAAAATTATTGCTGCTCATGGCCCTTTCTTTGAAATGCTGCGTCATTTTATTGCTACTCAAGGACGCCACGTAACCTTCATAACGGGTAATCACGATATCGAACTGTGTTTTGAGGAGGTGCGAGCGCAGCTTCGCGAGACCATTGGCGTAGCAGTAAACGATAGCAGGATATTCTTTTGCCCAACACGCTTCTACCGGCCGTTACCGGATGTCTATATTGAGCACGGCAATCATTACGACTTCTGGAATCATTGTATTAGTGGTCTGTGGGATGAACAAGGACAACCGTTGGATCTTCGTCCCAGCACGATTACCTTACCCTTTGGCTCGTACTATTGGCAGCATGCAGCCCACTCTATCAGCCTCGAATACGCCTATTTTGATCATTTTGAGCCTTCTATGAACAGTTTACGGCAAATAGCCCTTCTTTGCCTGCTCAATCCTGGCATTGTCATGGAATCAGCGAGATTGACCTTGCAAATGCTTTCTGAGCCTCGCCCGGCATTGACAAACCTTGCTCCAGGTGAAGAACGAATACCTGTTAAGCTATTCGAGCAGGCGACAATTGATTTTGCGGATTTTCAACAAGACATGATGGCACGCAAAAAGGACTGGATTGAGCCAGGGAGTCAGGATAAGAGCCAGGCACAAGCAAATACGATGACCGAGTACGCCATGTTGCAAGAAGCCCTTACGTTGCCCCTGATTGAGGCGGTTGCAGCAATCTGTACACCAACAATCTATCAAATGGGAGAAAGTGTGGCGAGAGGTATGCATGCAGTCCTGGCAAATAATCCCAACCTCCGCTACGCTATCGCCGGACATACACACATGGTGCGCATCGATTCTGTGAGCGACGGAGCACAGAGTTATCTGAATACAGCCAGTTGGACGAAACGCCTGGCCCTACCTGCCCCTGGCGAGGTTAATGCTGCCCTGGTGGAATGGCTGCGTCAGCCTGACTGGAGGCATATTCCCCTGCGAGACGTAACACAGCTCACCTTTGCCCTGGTGAGCGAACATCTGCCAGGGGAGCCATCAAGCGCGAGTCTATGTGTATGGGAAGGTGGTTTAAAAGGCAGCTATCGTGTATTAGCATAAATGGGGGTGCAGGGGGCGAAGCCCCTTGCCGGGGGCGCGGGGGTGCCCCCCGAAAATCTCCCCTTTTTATACAGTAGGAAAAAAATATGACAACAAAAAACATTGGTGAGCAAGAGTCTGAGGCCCTCTCAACCGAAGCCTCTAGAATAGAGAGCGCTTCCGAAACGAAGCGCAAAAAATTGGTATTGATCGACGGGCACGCCATGATTCACCGCGCCTTTCACGCTGTACCAGAACAACTTACAAGTAGTACCGGTGAACCGGTCAATGCCACTTTTGGCTTCACGTCTATGCTTATGAAAGCTCTCACCGAGGAGAAGCCCGAGTATATAGCGATGACCTTTGATCGGCCTGCACCTACCTTCCGGCACCAGCAATTTGCCGAATATAAAGCTCATCGACCGACCTTGCCCGATAACATGAGGCCACAGTTTAGGCGTATTCACGAACTCGTCCAGGCCTTTGGTATTCCTATCTATGAAAAAGATGGCTTTGAGGCTGACGATGTGCTGGGAACCCTATCCGTGCAGGCAACGCAACAGGGTGTGCAGAGCATTATCTACACGGGAGATATGGATACCTTGCAGCTCGTGAATAAGCATGTCACGGTCAAGGTGGCAAAGCGGGGCATTACAGAGATCACAGAATACGACGAAGATGCAGTGAAGGCCCGCTATGGATTGACACCCGAAAAACTTCCAGACTTCAAGGCGCTGGTAGGAGATAAATCCGATAATATCCCGGGCGTGCCCGGCATAGGTGAGAAAACTGCCAGCAAACTCATCGCCGATTATGGAAGTCTACAGGGCGTCCTTGCACACCTCCACGAGCTAAAACCGAAAGAGCAGAAGCTGATAGGCGAAAATAGCGAGCAAGCAAAGGAGAGTAAATTTCTTGCCACTATTGTGCTGGATGCTCCAGTACAACTTGACCTGGAGGCCTGTCGCATTGAGCACTTAAACCGCGACAAGGTACTGGCAATCTTTCGTGAATTGGAGTTTCGCACGATGGTTGAGAGAGTGCTGGCGCTTTTCCGCGACCTGGGAATAGCGCCACCAGGTGAAGGTACAAGCAATACAGCCAACGGCAAAGAGCAAGAGAGGGCAGCCGCTGCTTCTGCCCCGGCCTCACGCAAGAAGCAAGAGCCGGTACCAGAACAGGATGAAGATTTACTGCTGGCCCCTCCTCTCGGCATTGTGCCAATTCTGACACCACCTCCTCCGCCAGGCTCAGTTGGCTCAGACACACAATTCATTACCTCTGACAGGCTAGAGGAGGAGGGCGCGATAAATCTCGCCCCTACGACTCCTGGTCCCGTACAGATGGATCTCTTCGACATGCCTGAAGCAAGCCAGGAAGTAGTGCGCAAACTGCGCCTGCCGAGTGTTTCCAGGGATCCACAAGAGGCGCCACTACGGCTTATTGAAGAGGGAAGCTCGAAAAAGACCAGTACGATGATCGTGAATAGTGAAGATGCATTGCAGGTACTTATCAAAAGTATGTATGATGCCGGGAAGTTTGCCTTTGACACAGAGACAACTTCCGAAGATCCATGGCATGCAAGCCTGGTTGGTATCTCGTGCTCCATGGCCGCTGGCGAGGCGTATTATATCCCCGTGGGACACATCCAGACCATTGATAGCCAGGATCCAGGTACGCAATTACCACTGGCATATGTGCTGGAAAAGTTACGTCCTCTCCTCGAAGATGCGAGGATAGAGAAGTACATGCATAATGCCAAGTTCGATATGTTGATCCTGGCACGTTATGGCATTAAAGTTCGCGGGCTTGCCCTTGACACGATGGTAGGAGCCTACTTAACAGATCCAGGAAGGCGTGGGCTTGGACTCAAAGATCAGGCTTTCCAGCGCCTGGGTATTGTGATGACGCCCATCTCCGAGCTGATTGGCACTGGTAGCAAAACGATTAGCATGGCCCAGGTACCGGTACGGTTCGCTGCCGACTATGCAGGAGCCGATGCCGATATGACGCTGCGCCTGGTTGAACCAATTCGCGATGAGTTGCGGCGCCACAACCTGTTAGATCTCTACAACAGTATTGAGTTGCCCCTGACACCCGTCTTATTACAGATGGAGTTGTATGGTGTGGCCCTTGATGCCGGATTTCTTTCCGAGCTGGAGAAGAAACTCAGCGAACAGATTCGTAAGCTGGAAACAGAAATTTATGCTTCTGTCGGGCACCAGTTCAATATCAACTCCACGAAGCAACTTGGCGATATCCTCTTCGGAGAGCTTAAACTGCCATCCGGCAAGAAGACAAAGACGGGCTATTCCGTCAGCGCCGACGTCATCGAGGGCCTGCGAGGGAAACACCCCATGGTCGATTCTTTGTTGGAGTATCGCCAACTCACCAAGCTCAAATCAACCTACGTTGATGGCTTGCTGGCACTGATGGATCCTGTAACGGGGCGGGTGCATACATTGTTCAACCAGGCGATTTCCTCCGGCGGGCGTTTATCATCAAGTAACCCCAACCTCCAGAACATCCCTGTGCGAACAGAGGTGGGACGGCAGATCCGGCGGGCCTTCATTGCTGATCCAAGCTATGTACTGCTCACCGCCGACTACTCACAGTTCGAGTTACGCATTCTGGCGCACATTACACATGAGCCGCGCCTGGTTGAAGCATTCAGCAAAGGTGAGGATATTCATACAATAACGGCGGCAACCCTCTTCAACATTCCTGAATCACAGGTGACCAAAGATCAGCGCAGGCTGGCAAAGACGGTCGTCTATGCTGTGCTTTACGGGCAATCGCCTTTCGGGCTGGCACAAATTACAGGCATGACTAATAGTGAAGCATCAGACTTCATAAAACGCTATCATGAGACGTTTCCAAACATCAAAAACTATGTTGATAGTACCCTCAACCAGGCACGCAAGCAGGGGTATGTTAACACGCTTTTTGGGCGTAAACGCTTCTTCCCTGATATGCACTCTCTGCCTTTTGTCGAACGCCAGGCGCTCGAACGTGAAGCCATCAATATGCCAATTCAAGGGGCAAATGCCGATCTGATCAAGATTGCCATGAT
>WNGL01013937.1_pt1 | contig 12892 bp, 10 predicted proteins | sample 5400591 | NCBI WGS metagenome assembly WNGL01 (sample SAMN13153377, study PRJNA577476) | soil metagenome | isolation source: 80 cm soil or saprolite under Garry oak tree replicate 1 | place: USA:California | collected 2016-06-15
TCCCGGCACAACGCAAATCTATCTCTACAATCCGCAACCGCCCTACGCGATGGATTGGAATGGATGGGGCCCGCGCCTCTCGCTCGACTACGGCCTGAGCAAGCACACGACCGTCCACGCGGGCGGCGCCATCACAACGATTCTTCCGAATCTTTGGCTGCAAAATTACGTCACAGGGGCGTTCCCATTCGAGTTTCAACCGCTGGTGACAGCGCTTCCGGGTTTCCCGCTCAGCTTTCAAGATTCTGTCAATCCCCTTACACTTCCTCCGGTTTACACCAAGCAAGGGCAACTGCTTTTCCCCAACGGGAGCAGCAGCAACGTTCCCGCGAACACACCGATGGACGTGCAACGATTCCAAAACGATTTGGCGGCGTTGACACCTGGCAGTCAAGTGCAACTGTTCTCGGCCATCAGCGTGGATCCCTATCTTCGCAACGGGTATATCGCTACGCAGACGCTGGGCGTCGACCAGGATTTGGGAAGCGTGAAAGTGAGCGCTTCCTATGTGGGCACTGCGGGAGTTCGCCTGGCGAGCGTACTTGCGCCGAACGGCTACGGAGGGGCTTCACCGGCTTTCGCGCGCTTCACGCAGTTCAATGCGTCTGGGCAGGCCACCGGCGGATTTGGCCCGGAGATGGTGATGTCGAGCGACGCGCATTCGAGCTACCACGCGCTGCAAGCGAGCGCGAGCCAGAACACGCCGCGCAGGGGCCTCAGTTTTCAGGCCAGCTACACTTTCTCAAAAAGCATTGACGACACCAGCGCCGTTCCCGGCGGGATTTCCGGAACTCCTGGAGTGGTTTTGCAAACGTTGCCGCAGGATCCGTTCCATCCCGAAAAGGACCGAGGGCCTTCGACCTTCGATGTGCGGCACGTATTCGCCGTGAGCCTGATTCAAAGATTGCCGCTGGAGCGCGTGCGTTTTTTCCAGCCGCTCGGCAAAACGCTCACGCGCGGATGGCAGTTTCTGAATATCACCACACTGACCTCGGGCTCTCCCTTTTCCGTCTATTCCGGAATCCAGCAAACGGGAGTGGGCGCTGGCGGAACGGACCGGCCCGATCTCGTGGCGCTACCTGATTTTTCAACGAGCCGCCCGGTGCGTGAAGACTATTTCGGCAAAGGGGCAGCCAACAGCTCCTTCTTTCAGATTCCGATCAATGTTCCGGGCGGGACCGGCCCCAACCAAGGCCTTTTCGGAACGCTCGGGCGCGACACGTTTCGCGGGCCGGCGTTCCGCCAATTCGATATGGCCCTGATTAAGGACACGGCCTTTGGCCGCCGCGGAAATGGCGAATTCGCAAACCTGCAATTCCGCGCCGAGCTCTTCAACATCTTCAACGATGTGAATTTTGGCTTGCCGTCGAACATCGTTCTCGGTAGCGGCTTTGGCATCATTAGCAAAACGGCAGGGCCATCGCGGCAGATTCAATTTTCGTTGAAACTGAACTATTGACATGCCCACAATCGCAATCTGTAAATAAGTGTCTGGCCTACGCGAATTGCGGCTGTGAAGACCTAAGCGCCTTGTTTTCAAGGGATTCCGAAAGGGCCCTCTTCTCTACCTGTCCCCCTAAAAAAATACCCGTTCGTGCGGTCAGTGAAACTGCCCGTCCGAAGGGCTTCGTGACCCCTCGGACACAGATGCACGCCTGTACCATTGCCGCCAACCACGGCTCCATCTACGGTACTAGTGAGGGAGTCCTATTGCGCCCACTGAGCCCATTAAGATTGAGGATGCCCCGCGGCGGCACATGAAATCCGATCCAAAAACAACGGCCGGACGCGCCTTCGTAAGAAGCCTGAACATTCTGCTGAAGTACGCCCGCCTGTACGGCTATGAGCACGCCCGCACCGTTGAACAGTTAAAAATTGCCTTCGACGAACTGCACACCGCCATTCCCCCGGGATCGGAGGGCGGACTCCTACTGGGAGCCACAGGTTCTCAGCTTCTGCTGGACGGCGTGCCGCTGGAGGGCGCGCCGGCCGAAAAACAATTTGCCCTGTTGCTCTCCGCGGCGGGGCTGGCGAGCGTCCAGTTTTTTAGTACCGTCACCCGGGAAGAGCTCGCGCGGTTCGCATTGGCCTTTCCCGCAGGAAAGGTCAAGCCCTCAGAACTCGCCCAACAATTGAAGGCCGCTCTTGCGGGAATGCAAGGAATCCACATCAACGAAATTTGCTTCGTGGCCACGGATTCCCGCTTAAAACAATCCACGATTGCCGCGCAACTGGCCACCGCCTCCCTCGGAAACGACCAAGAGCACATGAAAGAGTGGCTCAATGATCCCAAAAAGTTGCTGGAATTGATTGCTGCGGCGCAAGGCTCCAAAGGCGCTGGCACGATTGGAGCCGGACCCGGCGCTGCCGATACAACGGATGCGAGCCAGCCCGGGGCTGGTATGACGACGACCGGGTGCGGCGTCGGCGGCGAAACGGATGGCGTCTTTCTAGGACTGAGAGGCGGAGGGGGCGGGCAGTCTCAAGGAGAGGGGCACTCCCCAGGACCATCCGAAGACCAAATCCTTAAGATACTGGGCGCGCTGACGAATCTCGGAAAAACCGGAATAGGCGAGGGCGGCGCAGGCTTGGCGGGTCTTCAGGAGCAGGTGGCGCAGATGCCGGGCAATGCGCAAGACCTGCTGCGACAGGCGCTCACGACACTGGCAGCGCGGTCGCCGAACGCCAGACCAGACGAATCCGTTCTCGTGCAGCTCGCCGAACATCTCGCCATTCGCTTTGCGCTCGAACGTTTCGAGCGCGGAGAAATAAAAGTCAATGCGGTTCGCCAAATGCTGGACCGCATGCACCAGGAAATCGACAATCTGCGCAAGATCCTGGGCGCGCATGAAGACAAGATGAGCGAAGGCGGAATGCTCTTCGAGTCTCACCGCGAGATCCTGGACCGCCAGTTTTGGGCCGCCGTTCCAGAGCGTGGAAAACATCAAATCCTGCTTTCTTCGGAAGCCTGGTGCATTCCCCCGCACAACGTGCAGTCGTACGTGAGAGAGCTCATCGGAAAAGGAAACGTCGCCGAAGCGATCAGCATTCTGAAAAACTACGCTGCGTGCGTCGAAAGCGAAGATCCCGAAGCCCGTAAGAAGACCGCAATGGGACTCGCCGAGTTGTCCGAAGTTTATGCCAAGGCCGACCCCAAACTGCTCAGCGTGGCGCTGAAGCACGTCGGCCTGCGGCTCAATGTCGAGCAGGATGGAGAAATTCAAGGGCTGGTGAGCGCTGCTTTTGTCCGCCTGAGCCAGCAATCGGCGACCGGTCGGCATTTCCAGGCGATGGAGCAGGCGCTGGAATTGACCAACGGCATCGAGGCCCAAAGGCCGGGCGTCGGGAGAAACCTGCGCGGCAAGATGGGCATCGAGGAACGCATACCGGAATTTGTGGAAGAAGCCCTGCGCGCGCGCCAGGTCGCGGCAGGACTTACCAGAGTCCTGAAAATGCTGCCGCAGACCACCATGGAGCAGCTGGCCATCCGCTTCAATCGCTGCAGCTTGCGTGATGAATCCGAACACGTTGCGAATCTCGCCTCCGACCTCGGCGAGGAAGCCGTGCAATATCTGCGCAGCACGGTGCGCGGCGGACCGGTGAAGGAAGCCGCGGAGATGGTTGGCCTGCTGAGCCGGCTGGATCCGCAATCGCTGATGGTTTTTCTGCCGAGCCGCATGAAGGATTTTTCGAGCGCGGCCCAAGACCGCGTGGCGCGCCAGGTTTCCGCAAGCGGCGCTGCGAGAAGGTGCCACATCCTGCTGGAGTTGCTCGATCACGTGGATCCGCTCGTGATGCCGCTGGTCATTGACGAAATCGGCGTGACCGGTGACCGCGAGGCGCTTGGCAAGCTGCTAACCATTGCCGACGGCGATTTGCCCGTCGGGGGCGCGGAATTTTTGCGCGTAAAAGCCATCGAGGCCCTGGGCCGCATTCATGCGCCGGAAAGAGCGGCATCAGCGAAGAAGACCTGATGCTTGCGCCGCTCGAGGTTCCCGCGCAGTCGCGCTTCGTTCGCCAGCGCCGGCACCAGCGCGTCCGGCTGCAAAAGCCCGTTCGCGCCATTAGCCTGAATCTCAAAGAAAGTTGCTGGCTGGAGATTAAGACCGCCAGCCTGAGCGGCGGCCTCGCCACCATCAGCCGTCACCTCGCTCCTGGAACTCCCGTTCAATTGCGCTTGCAAGTTGGCCTCCGCCAGATGCAAGCCACCGCCATGATGCGCGACTATCGCGCCCAGGAAATGGCCTTCGAAATCGTGGATATGAATCTCGAAGAACGCAGCAAATACCGCCGTCTTCTGGCCGGCCATCTTTCCCACACCGCCGCCGCGACCGAGACGCCCGCCGCCAGAGCCGACCTCGCCCCTGTCAAGTAACCCTTTCGAGTGAAGGCGGAGCGTTCCAGACGGACAGAAGCCGCTACGCTACTGCAGAATTTCAAGCAGGGATGCTCTCGGCGAGTCGCACGCAGTTCCGCCCAGACTCTTTGGCGCGGTAGAGTGCCCCGTCTGCGGCTTCGAGCACCAGTTCCGGTGTGGAAAGCTTCTTCGAGTTCTCAGCAACGCCGATGCTAATGGTGATGGTTACGGACTTGGCCGGCCCCGGCTCCGGCGCATGCTCAGGTTTTTTGTCAGGATCCCTGGGTCCTCGCAGACGGAAGCCGCTCGCAGCAATCGCCTCACGCAGCGACTCCACAAGGGGCCGCGCTTCCATCGCGGAGCGCCCGGGAAACACCACGGTGAACTCTTCCCCACCGTAGCGGAAAGCGCGTGCTCCGCCTCGCACCCGGGAAATCATCGAGGCGACGAACTTGAGCACCTGGTCGCCCGCATCGTGCCCATAAGTATCGTTGAAAGCTTTGAAGTGGTCCACGTCGCACATGGCGACGGCATAGCGGTCGCCAAGGTGCGACATGAGCTCTTTGAGAGTTCGCCGCCCGGGCAGTCCTGTCAGTTCATCGCGGTGGGCCACCTCATAGCCGTGCTCAAGCGCCTCGTAGAACAGGATCAGGCCCGCAGTTCCGAAGTAAAACAGTGTCTCCTCGCTCTTTCCTGTCTGCCGCAACCCCACAAATGCGGCTACCAGCGCCAAGAGCAGTCCCGCCTCAACTCTTGTGCGCCGGAACATCGCCAGACCCAGCAGCGTGAGCGCTGCGGCTGCAAACGAAAGCTGTTGGCCAAGTGGAATCCAGCTCGGGCCGGCAGCGTCCTGGCCCCAGCGCAGGAAAGCCTCCAGGGGGCCCCCTCGTATTTCCCCCAGCATAACCACGCCGGTACTCTCGACCACGATCAAAGCTATCTTTAAGAGGCCGCTGGGCGTCACTGTGCCGCGCTCGCTGAGAGACGCAAAGAGAGCGATGTTTAGAGGGAGAAGAAAAGCTGCCGCCAATTTCGAAACGTCCGCGGAGGCTGGTAGTGTCCCTAAACCCCAAATGACCAGGCCGAGTACAAGAGCAGAAAACAACACGCGACCTTGGCTGTAATACCAACTGAGCAGCCCGGCTACCGCCAGGGCCGCGAAGCAGAAGAAGCGAGCGTAGGGAGCAACCGTCAGGCGCGCTGGCTCCACCTGCGTCAGCCCCCAGGTCGCAAGGAGCAGCCAGGCGCCCGGCGTAATCAGGCGGGCTAGCCAGCGAACTGTCGCGAAGTGGCGCGGCATCTTTTTCTCACCATAGCAGTTTTCTCGTCAGAGCAGAGACACCAAGTCATGAGGTTTATAGTTCCTGATAATGCCGGCGATATCCTGGTCGCGGCGCGGAGGAACCGGCTCAAGTGGATTGCCGGCGAAGTAGAAGTAAGACTGCCAGGCCCCATCCGATTAGGCCAAACCAGACGCTTGGCCGCGAGACAATTTTTGCCAGCCGGCTCACCGGACTGGGCTGAGCCAAAGACCCACTTTCGCCCTGCGATTCCGAGGCTTGCGTACCCGAGGTCTTGGGATCTTCTGGCGACTTCGCATTTGCCTTGGACAGTTCCGCTCGGGTCTCTTCCAGTTCGGCGCGAACCTTTGCCAGCTCGTCCTCCAGTTGGCGAATCAAGTTGCCCCCTAGGACGCCAAGGGCAAGCGCGCGCGCGTTTTCCGCAATCTGCGCGGCCGTGCGCGCAGGCTGCACAACATTGTTGCCTTTGGGATGTTTCTTGTAGGCGCTCTCCGCCTGTACAAGGAAACCCTTCGCGCGCGTAAGGGTTGCGCGAGTATGTTTCTCTTCTTCGACCTCCGCGGCTCCCGAGGAACGCTCAAGTCTCAGGATGCCTGACCGGGATGCCAGTTCCACGGCCTTTCTTGCCTGCAGCAGGTCGCTGGGCGCAGCCTCCACGTCAGTTGCAGTCGAATCATAATCGGTGTAGTGGGTGGAGAAGGACAGGTTTGCTTTTTTGTGCGCGACTTTTTTCTCCGTCCCCTCCTTGCGCGCCTCCTCGTCTATGCTGTAGAGAACCACCTGCGGGCTTGGATCGACCACGGCGAAGTCTGGTTCCGCAGTCACCATGAGCCAGAAAGCCTGGTAGGGCGTTCTCGCGTTGATGTTGATGGGTTTTTGGCCCGCCGCACTGATTTCGCCGAGGTTCGACGCTTTTCCATCCCCCGATACCGCCCATAGGACGTAGGTCAGAAAATCCTTGCCGAATTGCTGCGCAGGTTTTAGGCCGGCGATATTTCCGCGGTTGATGTCGATCTCCAAGAACCCCGGCCGACGCTTCCGGATAAAGAACAGCGACGAAGAACCGGAGGCGCTCTGGATCTTCAGCTTGATGTGGGCCTCGCGCGCAAGACTCGTTCCCCCCAGCGATACCTCGGTCGGTTTCGATAGATCACTGTAGGTCAGGATTTGGCCATCGGGCTCTCTTACTTGAATGACCTTGAACTGGCCTGGCTCCTCGACCGCGCCGCGCCGTTGCGCGGTCAGCGGCATGGCGCTCACAACGAGCAGCCAGCAGCTGATGAGCCGCATCCATCGCAACCATGTCACGACGATTCCCTCTTAGGCTTGCCGCACTTAGTCTTAGTTCCATCCTAGGCAGAACGAGTGGCAAGGGCAACGCGAACTACTTTGCAGGGACTCGTTACGGTAATCAGCCATCTTTACACCACCGCGCGGGCGTACAAGGCGCTCTTCCTCCAACCTATGCATTCAAACTTACTAGCAAGTAGAATTACTTTCGGTTCGCCCGCGACTTGGGCAGAATCCCGATGGGCACTGATGATCGGCTACGATGTGGTGAACCCAGAGAAATGGCGAGAAGCGTAGGTTACGGCTTGGCCGTGGAGATGATGAACCGTTTGTGTTCGGCAGTTGCCTTCGTCCTGACATTCACTTTTGGGGCGCAGGCTCAATCGCTCGGTTCGCGAAACGAAACAGCAATCAAAGCACGGCTTGCAGCGTACTCGGAGGCGAGGCAGCGGGGCGACCAGAAGTTGCTTTCGTTGACGCGCAGTACTACAGCTCCTCGGTGGAACCCGATGGTCATGCTTTCTACGTCACGGTCAAACGCGGCGATAACTGGCTCATTCGTGTGACACGCACTGCTCGTTTTGTACCTTCATCCCGATAGCGCTCTTTGCCGTCCAGCCTAATGGCGGCAAGGTCAATGGGTCTGTGGCAGATACGTCGGAAGTTTCGCTGGCGACATGGCGCGTGAGGGCACAGCTGGAAAAAAGGCCAACGAGAAGCGTGTGTGATTTCAAGTTAGACTTCAGGAATGGCCGATTCCGGTTTATTACCATCTAATCCGGAAACTACGGGCGGAAGGTCTTTCGATTCTTCTGCCGCGCCGTTTCGAGGTCGTCCGATTGCTTCTTCTGAAGCTCAGCTTCCCGTTTGGGGGCTTCTTGCTTGTCTAGTTCCACCGCCTGCACTGCGGCGAGCTCCGCTGCTGCATTGACCCTCTTGGAATAAATGGTGAATCCCAAACCATCAGTGAATGAAGAGCGCACAAGATTTATGGAAAATTGCGCATCCTCCCACGACGCGACGGATTTTTGTTTCCCGTCATATGTGGTGTCCGCCCCTACGCCAATCTCCGGCGGGACAATTGTGGCCGGACCGTACTTCGCTGAAATGGCTCTCACCATATCTCCCTCAGTGAGCCCTGCTGTGGAGGATGAATCGTAAGTCACTGAAATCTTGTAGAGCTCGCCATTATAGAAAGAGAAGAGAATCTGTTCGACGCTGTCCGATCGGAGGGACGTCCCGGGGATGTTCGGGGGCCACCAAGTCAGCGCCTGAATTAGCGCTGGACGGCCATGAATCATCTTTACGTCGGCCATCTTTTGGCCAGTGCGTTCCAGCAATGTGGCCAAATTCATTCCCAAGGTAAAGTGCCGATACTTAGAAAAGTCCTGTGCGCGGAGCAATGGCGCCGCAAGAAGCAGGACAGCAAGACCAAGAATCGAAGTGCGCATCATCTTCATTTTCATTTCTCCCGCTAATTCCTGAATTTGGGCTTTCCATTGGCCGCGTGACGTTTAGAGCTGCCGGGCATACATCCTTTTGCCGTTCACGAAGCCCGCGGCCAGCGTCAGAAGGACTGCACCAATCATGGCAACGAGAGTCGTAATGATGGTTCCCCCGTATCCACTGATCCCTGCGGACCGCATCAGGAGCCCGCCCGCCACTGCTCCGCCGATACCCATCACAAGATCCATGAACGGACCGTAGGCATCACCCTTCAGAATCTTCCCGGCCAGCCAGCCGGCGACCAATCCGATCATCATCCACCAGAGTAATTGCATACATTTCTCCTTATCCCAAATCTGCCAGTCGTTTTTCGGCGACTGGATTAGTTGTCGTCCTTCTTCGGCGAAGACTCTTGGTTGACTGAGCCAGTCGGTGAGATCTTCTCACTATGGACAAACGAGGTTCTTCCTTGCTGTGGCTCTTCATCCCGTACAGCTCGCGGTCCGCCGTGCGAAGCAAGGCTTCGATCGTTTTGCCATCCCGCGGGTAGATAGCCACTCCAATGCTTGCAGTAAATGCTGGCTGCTCACTATCCGCTGCTATCCGGCTCCGAATGCGGGACGCGACCAACCCTGCGGCTGCGGCCGTTGTCTCGGGCAAGATGACGGCAAACTCGTCGCCCCCGTATCGCGCGGCTGTATCGATAGCTCGGCAATTGACGTGAAGTATATCGGCCAGGCGGCACAGCGCCCGGCTGCCGCCCAGGTGGCCGTAGCCGTCGTTGATCTTCTTCAGCCCATCCAAGTCCAGCAGGAGAATGGCGAACGGTCGCCCCGTACGCCCCGATCGTTCGATCTCCGCGTGGAGAACGTCGAGCAGTCGACGGTAATTGCCTAGACCCGTGAGGGGGTCGGTAATCGCCAAGAGTTGTGCCTGCGATTCCGCTTGTTTGCGCTCCGTCAGGTCGAAAGCCGAAATCAGGCTGCTCGGTTCGCCGTCAAAATCAATCGGTGTTGCGGTGATATCAAGCCAACGTTCCTCGTGATTTCTTGTAAGAATCCTGACTTCATCTCGCGAACCGGGACCCATCTCCTCTCCATGCTCGGGCCCACGCTTTATGACTGGTTGCCGTGTATCAGCGTGGACAAGATCCCAGAAGTTCATGGATAAGAGTTCTTCTCGCCCGTAGCCGGTCATGACCTCGGCGGCATGATTTACAAAGCGCAGCTGCTTGCCCTGAATTACGAATATCGCAGTCGCAATAGCTTCAGCCAGAGCGCGGAAGGTCGCCTCCTGGCCTAATACCTCCTGCCCTAAAGGCGCATCTGCGGCCCGTTCGCTGATTTTCGTAAGCATTGGAAATCTCGTGGGCTCTAGCTGGGGGCGGACTTCCGTCCGCCCCCGCGTAACGCGAAGGGTCCTATCCGCCTCACGCCGCCACGGCGACGGGCCTTTGGATCGTTGAATTGAGGACTTCGTACGTCTGTACTCGAGGCGCACCCTCAATCACGGACGCAAGCATCTTCGTCACTTCTGGATAACCTTCGCGGTTGTAGGCTTCCGCATGTTCCGCGGTCTCCCACAAGCTGAAAGAATGAACTTCCTTGCCGCTTGGATATAGGAAGGTGATTTCGTCGAGGAACCCAGCCTGCCTGCGCAGCAGGGGGATCACTTCGCCCTCAATTTTCTTCTTGAATTCCGCCGCGCCGTTGGCCTTCAAGTGTACCGATACTTTGCGTGCAAACATGTCAACCTCCTTGGTTGGCTGGCCAGGGGGGATTCAGATAACCTGTCTTGGTTTAGATGGCCTGACACTCCCTCAGTTGGCTTAACCAGCATAGGTTAATTCACTTGACCTGTCAAGTACAATCTGAGAGTATTTTCCAGGCTTAATCAGCCACAGTTAATCGAGCGGGAAACCCCGATGGACATCAGCTTAGTGATCAAACAGCGGCTGGAGGAACTGGGCCTGGAGCAGCGAGATCTCGCGGCCGCCGCCCAGGTTACGGAGTCCTACATTTCGCAGCTGCTGACCGGAAAAAAATTGCCCCCAGAACCTAACCGCTCAGACATCTACGACAAGATGGGGAAATTCTTGAAACTGCCCGCCGGCAAGCTCACGAAGCTGGCGGAACATCAGCGCAAGGAAGCATTGAAGCGAAATCTGGAGGACCCACCCAAGCCCCTGTTCAAAGAAGTTCGAGAGTTGATTCTCCGCAAGTGCGCACTTGGCAAAGAAAAACAAATACGAGTGATTTTTGAAAAGCAGCCCTTCGGCGAACTCGAGCGCCTCGTTACACAAAAACTTCTGGATGTCGTCAAGAGAATCGCTAAAGATGAATTGCAAAATGAAACCTGGCTCCACTCCGTGGCGCGGCTCAACCGCAAAACCTACCGCGCGATGCGCGTCAGCATCCTCGAGTTCCTGGACACGGATGTCTTCAACGTATCAGTTGAGAACTGCGGTTCCTTCCTGGATCCGCTAATCGAATCCTGGGATATCGATCTCGCCACCTTCGGCATGGAGATCGTTTTGAATCGGAGACTCTTTCCGGGTTACGCAAAGAAATTTCAGTTTGTCGAAAGCGAATCCGCCAAATCCGGGGAAGAGCCGGGGCTGAAAGAATTCCTTCGGCACCAATCTGTGAGCGGTAATGCAACCGAGGATGAAATTGAGTTCCTGAAGAGGTTGCGGTTCAACGGCAAGCACCCAACGCCACTTTACTATTACCGTGAATTGCAAAACCTCAGGGACCCACTCCATTTTCGCGCGCCCCTGGGCCGGACTCAGCGAAAAAACACGCTGCGCCAGTCGCAGCCTTCTGGGTCCGTCGTCCCCATGCATAAACACCAGGAAGCGGCTGGCATTGAGCAACAACTTCAGCTAAGCAGCAGAAGAACTGCAATCCAGCGCTGGGCAGACAACAGAGGCGGCTCGAACAAAAAACAAAAAGGAAAGCCATTGAAGGCTTCGCCAGCTAGAACGAAGAGGCTTTTCTGACCGAGCACATCAACGTCCAGTTCGTTGGTTTCGAAGCCAAAGCGCTTGTATCTGAGTACAGGTTCCTTGTCGGGCAGCCCTTGAACGAGCGCTGCGAATTTACCCTAACCTTCGTAGTCTAGCGCGTCCCTGCCATTTCGTAGGTCCAGCCTGCCCGCCGGTTCTGTTTCTTTCATTTTCCTCTTGACAAGGAAGGTACGTCCCTGGTAAGCTACTTCCCGTTAAGAACTGCGCCCCGACTCCGGTCGGGGCCTTTTTCTTTTTCTGCTCCTTTTCTTGTAACTCCTGCAAAATCAACGCGCCGTTGTAGCGCCCGCTTTGCAAAGCGAGCGTTTTGCCTTCACCCTCCCCTGTCGGCTCAGAGCTGTCCGCAATTTATTTCTGCGTCCGGCCCTGCCCCGACCCGGTCGTGGTGTTGAATCTCTGCCTTTCTTCCGGCGTCTTTGGCTTTCTTTTGGCTGTCAGGTGCCGGCTCTGTGTCTCTGCTTTCTGCTTTCTGCTTTCTGCTTTTCTTCATCTCCATCACAGGATCAACCATGAAACCCAAAAAACTAGATACCACGCTTCTCTGGAAACAACTCGAGGACGTTCTCTACCCGCAGCTCGGCTTCTCCATCACCGACCGCGCCGTCTATTCTCATCTCTTCCGCTACAGCCGCCTCGAAGGCAAGCTCCAACTCCACTTCTCCATGCCCTGGCTCGCTCGCGGAGTCGGCCTGAGCACTGGCCCCGTCCGCGAATCCGTCCGCCGCCTCATCGCCCTGGGCGCGCTCCGCCTCGTTCATCGCAGCAAGTCCGGCCACGTCCTCGAAGTGCGCCTCCCCGACGAAATTCGCGCCGCTCGTCCCAGCGCAATCTCCATGGACGGCCTCTCGCCCGCCTCCCGCTCCGTCAACCAGCCGGTCAACCTCGAAGAGCTCGACTTCCTCAAGACCCGCGCCCTGCGCCAGTCCATCCACCTCCGCGAACGCGGCCACTGTTTCTATTGTCTGCGGCGAACCGACGCGCGCAGCCAGTGCCTCGATCATGTCCTGCCGCGCGTCAAGGCGGGCCTCAACTCCTACCGCAACTTGGTTTCCTGCTGCCTCGAATGCAATTCGCTGAAGGGCGAACGTCACGCCCCCGATTTTCTCCGCTGGCTCTTCCGCGACCGCCGCTTGACCGCCTCCGAACTCCACGCCGGTCTCCGCACCCTCGACGCCCTCGCCGCCGGCAAACTCCCCCCTCCCGTCCAACACCCCGACACTACCATCGGCCCTCCGGCTTTTTCTCGCCACTCGCCACCCGTTTACCCCGAGCCCCGAGGGGTTGGCGCTCCCAACCGCAAGGTCGCACCACACGCCCCCGCGAAGCCCCGCCTTCCCCTAGCCTGGATTATTCACGAATTTGCTAGCGAAAAAAGAAAAGGTGCTCTAAAAGATTGATGAACACTGGGTTTTTGGCGAACCCAGCATTCTCTTTCGGAGCACCGATACGTGACATCTCGTTATATACCAC
>WNGL01008680.1_pt1 | contig 12890 bp, 12 predicted proteins | sample 5400591 | NCBI WGS metagenome assembly WNGL01 (sample SAMN13153377, study PRJNA577476) | soil metagenome | isolation source: 80 cm soil or saprolite under Garry oak tree replicate 1 | place: USA:California | collected 2016-06-15
GACGGTGACCTCTGTATTACCTGACGTGACTTTCACGGCGCAGGAGGTCAAAATTTTCCTATCACGGGAAGGTGGTCGACCGGCGAACGCGTGGGTACGTTTCTTCTCTGCGCCGGACCCGCTGTTCGAACGAACGGCTGTCACGTTGCTACGGGGCTCCGGAGTAGCGCTTGATCCTGCTGCCAGCCAGCCGCCCCCCGGCACGCTGCCTGCCAGCCTTGCCGACGGTCATCGCCCTGGCCTGGTCTTCTTCGACCGCATGGACGCCGACCTCGCCGACGCGGTACGGCAATTCAGCGGCGCCGGCATCCGCCGTGTGCTCGCCATTGCCACGCCGACGGCGACGCTCGCTCCCGGCGACGCGTGGCGGCTGCTGTCCGAAGGCGCCTCGGACGTGTTCGCCTGGGACCACTCGGCCAGGCCCGCCGATGAAGTGGCGGCACGGCTGCAGCGCTGGACGGAAGTGGAAGAGATCCTTGAGTCCAGCGCGGTGCGCGACAACCTGGTGGGCGACAGTCCGGCCTGGTCCCGGGTGCTCCGCCAGATCATCGAGGTGGCGCGGTTCACCGACTGCTCGATCCTCGTCACCGGTGAGAGCGGCACGGGCAAGGAACTCACCGCGAATCTCGTGCACACCCTCGACCCCCGCAGTGACAAGGGCCGCCTGGTGGTGGCCGACTGCACGACGGTCGTGCCCACTCTGTCGGGAAGCGAGTTCTTCGGGCACGAGCGCGGCGCCTTTACCGGGGCGGTGTCACCGCGTGACGGCGCCTTCGCGCTTGCCGATGGCGGCACCCTGTTCCTCGATGAGGTGGGCGAACTGCCCACCCGGCTGCAGGCCGAACTGTTGCGGGTCATTCAGGAGGGCACGTACAAGCGAGTCGGCAGTGATACCTGGCGCACCACCCGGTTCCGGCTGATCTGTGCCACGAACCGGCGGCTGGACGAGGCACAGGCTCACGGAACCTTCCGTAAGGACCTTTACCACCGGATCGCCGCCTGGGTCTGCGAACTCCCGCCGTTGCGTGACCGCGTGGCGGACATACTCCCGCTGGCCCGCTATTTCCTCCGGCAGTTCAGCGCGAGCCTGGAGCCGCCGGATCTGGACCCGGCGGTCCGCCAGTTCCTGCTGGACCGCGAGTACCACGGGAACGTACGGGAGCTCCGCCAGGTCGTGCACCGGCTGCACACCAGGCACGTGGGCACGGGGCCGATCACCGTCGGCGACGTTCCCGACGACGAGCGGAGCGCCAGCACGGCGCGCGAAGATGGCTGGAAAGATGACTTCACCGGCTCCGTGCGGCGCGCGCTCTCGCACGGCGTGACCCTCCGGGAGATCGGCCGCGCCGCGCAGGACGCGGCCATCCAAATGGTGCTGACCGAAGAGGGCGGGAGCGTGAAGCGCGCGTCACAGCGGCTGGGAGTGAGCGACCGGGCCCTGCAGATGCGGCGCTCGGCCGCGCGGATCACCTCGGGCCGGGAGCCGCGCCAGGTCACCTCGGGCCCGGAGCCGCGCCAGGTCACCTCGGGCCCGGAGCCGCGCCAGGTCACCTCGGGCCGGTAGCCGCGCTGGGCTGGACCACCCAGGGGTCACCGCGGTCCGCGAGTGGCGGCTGGCCGCCCGCGAGACGCGGCACGTCCTGGGGTATCGCGGCGCGGCTTCCCGGCCGCCGCGGCCGCCCGGGCCGGGCCCGCGCGGTGAGTCGCAGCCAGTTCCCGGCCACGATCAGCCGCTCGGCCCCGGCTGGCAGGCCCAGTGCCCGGACCTTCGCGAGCTCGACCCCCGGGTGCAGCCAGGGCCCGTCGGTGCCGAAGAGGACCTTCGCCGGGCCCGCCCGGGCCACTGCCTCGGCCAGCAGGTCGAAGCGCCGGATGCCCGAGGTGTCGGTGTACACATTGGGGTGTGCCACGAGCTGTTCGATGACTGTCCGCTGGGCACCCCAGTCGTCAGCGAAACTGCCGAGGTGGGGGACGATGAACGCCACGTCCGGGTACTCGGTCGCGAGCAGCTCGACGGCGGTCGCCTCGCCCATCACGTCGTACAGGACCGGAACTGAGAACCTGCGGGCGGCCTCGCAGACCTCCCGGCTGATGCGCCCGTCGTGACGGTGCACCTTGATCCCGCAGAACCCCCAGTCCCGCACGGCGTGGCCGACCATCTGGTGCACCCGGCCCGCGTCGCGGGCCGGGTGCACCATCGCGTACCCGTAGAACTGGCCGGGCCGGGACGCCACGATCCCGGCCACCTCCCGGTTGGCCACGGCATAGTCCGAGTGGAACGCCGGGAACAGGACGGTGCGGGTGACCCCCGCGGCCCGGGCGCGCCGCAGGTACGCGCCAAGCGGCGCGCTGGTGTCCCACGGCCCGGTGAGGCCATCTCCGTGGCCGGCGTGGCAGTGGCTGTCAATGATCTCCATTGATCCTGGCCATTTCCGCGTAGAACAAGATCGACGCTGTTATTCCGGCCCGGAAGTTAGCCAGGCCGAACCGCTCATTGGCGGCATGTATCCGGTCGCCAGGGAGCGAATAGCCCATCAGCACGAGGGGGATCCCCAGCTCGTCCAGGCTCGCCACCGCGGAGATCGAGCCACCGGAGCGCATGAGCACGGGCTCCGCGCCGAAAACGGCGGCGAGCGCCCGGGCGGCAGCGGCCATGGCCGGGTGACCGGTGCCGGTCAGTACCGGCCGGACCCGCGCGCCGAAGGTCGCGGTCACCCGGACCCCTGGCGGGAGGAGGGCCCGGGGGACGGTCGTGGCGAGCCACGCCCGGAGCTGGCCGGCTATCTCCTCAGGCCGTTGCCGCGGCACCAGCCGGAGGTTCAACTCGACGACGGCCTCCGCGGGAATGACCGCCCGCGCCGCCGGGCCGGCGCCGCCCGCGCCGATCCCGTTGACGACAAGCGCGGGCCGCATCGTCGCCCGCTCGTACAGCGAGAATCCGCGTTCCCCCCAGCCAGCGGGGGCCGCGGCGGCGCGCAGGATGTCGGCGTCGGCAGGCGCGGCCAGCCGCCCGCTCGCCCGCTCGCCCTCGGACGGGGCCAGCACCCGGTCGTAGAACCCGGGAATGGCCACCCGCCCGGCCGGGTCATGGAGCCCGGCGACGATGACACAGGCAGCCTCGGCCGGGTTGGCCACTGCCCCGCCGAAGTGCCCCGCGTGCAGGTCCCGGCCGGGCCCCCGGACTCGGAGCCGGGCGGTCAGGACCCCGCGGAGGCCGGTGACCAGGGCAGGCACGCCGGCCCGGCGCATGGGAGTATCCGACACCACGGCGGCATCGGCCACCCGGGCGGGCTCGAACCCGGCCAGGAATCCTGCCAGGTGCGGGCCGCCTATCTCCTCCTCGCCCTCGAACACGCACACGACGTTGACCGGCAGCCGGCCCGCGGTCCGCAGGTACGACTCCATCGCCGCGACGTGCGCGAGGATCGGGCCCTTGTCGTCGGCGGTGCCACGGCCGTGCAGGCTCCCGCCCCGCAGCACCGGGCGGAAGGGCGGTGTGTCCCACTGCGCCGCGGGCCCCGGCGGCTGCACGTCATAGTGGCCGTAGACAAGCACGGTCGGGCGGCCCGGCGCCTTCCGCCACTCGCCGGTGACCACCGGATGCCCGCGGGTCGGGACGACCCCGACCCGGTCGAGGCCGGCTGACCGCATCCGGGACGCCAGCCATCCGGCGCACGCCGCCACGTCCCGCGCATGGTCAGGGTCGGCGCTGATGCTCGGGAAGCGGGCGAACCGGGCCAGGTCCGCCAGGAAGTCCCGCTGCCGGGACTGCGCGTACCTGAGCGCGCCGGCCGGCCCGGCGGCGCGCATCCCGCCGGCGGGCCCGCGCCGGAACATCCCGCTGGCACCAGCGCCGATGGGCGGAGCAGCCTGCGTCATGTCGTCATCTCCCGGCGCTCACCAGCCGGTCAGCCCGGGCTGCCGCGCGGTCCAGCGCCGCGACGGCCGCATCGACGTCGCTCACGGTATGACCGGCGGTGATGAGAAAGCTGACCACGGTGCCCCGCAGGCACTGCGGCCGGTGGAGCACCGGCCGGATGCCGAGGTGGAGCAGCGCCCGGTAAACCCCGGCCGGGTCGAGCGGGGGCGGCAGACTGACCGACTGAACGGGGAACCGGCCCATGGGAACCGGCAGTCCGGCATCGCGCAGCCCGCGCTGGAACCGGCCCACCAGGCCGGCCAGCCGCGTGCGCAGGCGCTCGCCGGCGACCTGGTTCACCGAGAGCGCCCGGGCGCCGGCGGCGATGTGCGCGAACGACGGCGGGCTGCAGTGCAGCCGCGTTTCGCTGCGCTCCTTGTAGCCATTGATGAACGAGGTACCGCCGCCCACCACCGTCACCGGGACGCCGAAGCCCTTGGCCAGCGAGCTCACCAGGATGATGTCCGGCCCGCGCACTCCGGCGTGCCGCAGTGAGCCACCGCCGCCATGCCCGTACCAGGTGCCCGCCCTGGGGTATCCCAGCACGCCCAGCGGCTGCGTGTCGTCTAGCACCAGTTCTCCGCCGAAGCTGCGGCATACCTCGAGATAGCCGCCCACGGGCGTGACGTGCCCGCAGCCGGGACACAGGCCATCGGTCACCATGACCGGCCGCAGCCCCCGGGCTCCGCCGCGGGCCAGGATACGGCGCAGGGCGCCTGGGTCATGGTGCGGCACGGTGGTGCAGGGGATGCCAAGCGCGGCTGCCCGCTCCACGCCCCAGCGGCTGATCGGATAGCTGGCCGCGTCCAGGTAAAGCGCGATGCCCGGCGCCCCCGCCCGGGTCACCATCCCGGACCTGACCACGAACAGGTCCCAGAAGGCGTGCAGCGTGGACGTGGCGAGCGCCGCCGCGTCGGTGCCGATGAGCCGTGCCAGGTCGGCGGCGAGGGCGCTGGCAGCCTCCGGTTCTGCCAGCGCCGCCGGAACCCCGCTGGTGAGCTGGGCCCACGGCGGCAAGCTGTGGCTCGCGTGCCGTAGGCCCAGGTAGCCGGAGGACGTGAAATCGATCACCACCCGTCACCAGCCGGCCGCATCAGCGCGTGGTCTGTTGCTGCCCGGAGGGGAGCTGTCTGAGTGGGCGCTGCCGGGCGGCCGTGATCTGCGGCCGGCCACCGGCGGCTGGGAGCTGCCGGGCGGCAGCGGCTGGGAGCTGCGGGGCGCCGGGGAGCCGCTGCTGCAGCAGCAGCGCCGGCATCGTGGCGTCGACACGGTCGGTAAGGTCCGCGCCGGTCACCGTCCGGTAGGCGTGAATGTATCCCTGGATCTCGGGCCGCCAGTAGCGCGCCCAGTTCGCCGCCTGATCGGGCTCGATAACGTTGGTCCACAGGCCGTAGCGGATCGACAGCAGCAGCTTCTCCCCGTGGATCGACAGATCACGGAAGTGCAGGATCGACGTGTCGGTCCACCCCTGCAGCGTCTTCATGCTCTCGACGTGGTCCATCCAGGGCTCCGGATAGTCCACCATGATGCGGCCGGGCAGGAACTCCCGCATCTCCGGCCGGGCCAGGAGCCACTCCATCATCAGGAACTCCTGACGAGCCGTCCAGGGCAGGTCACCGTATTGGTTGTGCGCGCCCTGGGTGAGCAGCAGGTGGACTTCCTTCAGCGCGTTCAGGACCGGGAACCCGTCGGCCATGACCGTGGTGTCGTCGTCCTCCTTGTAGAAGATGGAGCAGAGGCACAGCAGGTTGTGGAACGCCTCGATGAACTTCGACCGGCTGTCCACGCCGCGGATCTGGGGCACCGCCTTGCCGAGGAGCTGCAGCCCGTATTCGTGGTCGTACTCGTACGCCCTGCGGGGAATGGTCAGCCGGTGCTGCTCGTCCTGGACCCAGCCCCAGATGAGGTTGTTCAGCGGCCGCAGGGGATCGATCTCGAGCATGGCCAGCGGATCACGGTCCGTGGGACCCCGCCGGTTCTGGAACCGCCAGGCGACCGCGTTGATGCTCTGGACCAGCATCCCCTCCTCGAGCCAGTAGTTCCAGATCAGCTCCAGCAGGCAGGGGTTGGTGAGCTTGGCCCGCAGGATGCCATAGCAGTCCCTGGCCCTGCCCAGGCCGCCCGACCCGCGGATGGGGACATCCCCCAGCTTGAGCGCGATGATTTCCCGGAGATACGGGATCGTCTGGCTGCCGTCGACCCGCTGCAGGTAGGCCAGCCAGTTCTGCCGCATGGCGGCGGGCGACACGTTGCTGCCCAGGCGGATCGCCTGGCCCGGCGTATCCAATCCCGCGAAGCTCTCGTTCTCGAGGGTCGGGCCGGCGGCGCCGAGCATGACACCCGGGTCCACGACACAGCCGCAGTGGGCCATCATGAAGACCTCGGTCGCCACCTTGAGCAGTCGGTACGGTTCGATGTCCGGGAACGGGAGCGCGCGGTTGGCCTGCAGATTTTTGACCGCGACGCTTCTGTTCACGGCCGCGCGGCTGGCTGGCTCGTCGCCGCACATGATCGGGTCGATGAAGTCCAGGTAGCGGTTGAATCCGAGCGCGTTCGCGCTCTTCCTGATGATCACCCAGAGCATCTGGTCAGTCGTGGGCGGCACAAAGGCCCGTTGCATCGACACCGGGGCCGCCGGCTTCTGGTTGACCTTGAGTATGCGCGTAGCCATCGAGTGGCCCTCCTTAGTTTGGATTGAGGCAGCCGCTAAAGGGCTGAAATGCTAGACCAGCCTCAGGGAAACGCTGATGCCGTAATCACCGGGCTGGACCGAGGAGGTGTCGACCACTATCACCTTGCTGTGCTCGTCTCCTGGGGGTTGAATTGAGCACCCCCCCGTGTCCCAGAGCAGTTCGACGTTTGCTGGCAGGGGTGGCGTATACTCCGCCTCGAATGTAGCCTTCCCGCCCTGCAGCACGGACGACTCCGTGGCCTTGATATGCAGGCCGATTGCCTCTTCTATTTCTCCGAGTATTTTGTCTGCGTCCGCCTCGGCCTGTTCCGCAGCCAGCTGCTTCGCGGGGAGATCATCGCGGAGGCCCTTGATCTGCTCCTCCAAGTCTTCGATGTCTGACTGATATTGCCTGATCTGATTCTCATCGGTTGTTACTGCATGCTTGGTAGTTCCCAAGGCATTTTTGGCATCCAGAATCTGCTGCGGCGTTGGCATTGCCATCGGGACACGCTCCTTAGTTACTTATGCGGATGTCCTCGCCCTGGTGCCGAGGGCTCGCGGGCGGATTGGACGGACTGGTGCCCGCGGTTGGCGCGGGATGGCGGGCTGTCCGGTGCGGGCAGCCTGCGCCCGCGGTTGGTAGGGGGCCGCTGACCAGCCCGTCTGTCCCGGCCACGCCCGCCGTTGGCGCGGGGGTCCCGGCAGGCCGGCACGCCCCGCCGACGGGCGGATGAGCGCGCTGCCCGGAACGACCGATCCGGCCCGCCACTGCGGGCCGGCCGGGACTCTGGCGCCGGCTGGCCATTGCGGGCCGCCGATGCCAAGGGGCGCGGCGACACCGGCGGCGAGCGGCAAGCGGGCCATGCTTGCGTTGACGTCCAGGGTGCTGCGCAGTGCCCAGTAGGTGATCAGGTTCCCGAGCAGGCGGTTCTCCTTCTCGGGAGTGAGCAGGCCGCTGGCCCGCGCCTGGCCGAGAACCGCGAAAGCCAGCGTCGGCGGCGCCACACGCAGGCGTTCTGGGTTGGCCGCCCAGCGCCGGTAATGCGCCAGCAGTCGCCCGGGCGTCCGGCCCGGCATCCGGACAACCTCGCCCAGAGCCTGCCCGCGCAGCGCGAGCGGCCGGTGGCCGAGCACGGTCCGGACCAACTCGGGCATCGTGCTCTCCAGCCCGGCGACCGCGTCCGTCAGCTCGGGCCGCAGCCCCCGCGCGGGGTAGAACGACTCCCACACGTTGGCCAGCTGGCGCCATTGCGGGTTCGGGTACAGCGCGTCCCCGAACGCGCAACTGAGCTTGACCCGGATCCAGGCGAACGGGTGCGGGTCGTCGGCGTTCAGCCGGAACACGAACGCCCGCGGCAGGCTCACCACGCCGATCAGCCCGAGCGAGGACGAGATGCCCACCCGCGCCACCGACCAGACGTCGGCCACGATCTCCGAGATCCATCTCTCCCAGAGCAGCCACGCCCGTGCCGATGGCCCCCGCGACGCGTGCCGCCGCTGCTGCAGCGCTGGCCGGAGCGATTCCACCAGGCCAAGCAGCGCGGCGGCCTGATGGCCCACCTCGTGAACCAGCGACGAAGCGATGCCGTAGCCGATCATGCGTTCCCGCGGGATGCGGATGATCGCCACCGGGTTGTCGCCGCCGCCGGGCAGCCGGGTCCGGGCACGGCGGATGGCACCGCCGAGGCCACGGTGCAGGTAGCACACGATGGGCGGTGCGTCGAAGTACCCGCCGGGCAGCGCCAGCGCGTCCTGCGCCGCGATGTCGAGTCCCGAGAGCCATACCCCGGTCTCGCTTTCACTGCGCTGGGTGATCGCATCGGAGAACAGGTCCAGCTGCGACAGGGCCAGGTTGAACTGCAAGCGGAGGAACGTGAACTGCCGCTGCAGTTCCTCGGGCGCCGCCGCCGCCGCACCCGGACCTTGCAGCCACCGGATGAACCGATGGATCCGGCCGCGCAGGTCCCGCCGTCCGCGCATCAGGTACTGCTCGATACCTGTCTGTGCGGCCGGCGAGAGCGCTGCGGCCGGGAGCATGGTCTCTTGCAGGGCGAACGGCTTCACCCGGTCCAGCCGGGTGAGCAGCGCGCGAGCCTCCTGCTCGAGCATCCACGTCGCGAGGTGGCGTGCCTGCATGGTTCAGGCCCCGAAGACGATAATCTTCCGGCCGCGACGGATCCACCGCCCGGACATGGTGGGGCCATAGCTGGGGCCGTAGCCGGGGGCGCCGGCCCGCGCGGCTGGCGCAGGCGCAGCGGCTGCCGCGGGCGGAGCGGCCGGGCCGACTGGCGTGTACGGCTCGGGTTCCACGCCCCAGGGCTCCGGCGCGGGCTCGTAGCCACCCCACCACCATTGCCCGGGCTGGTACGGCCGCCGTCCCCCGCGCACGCCAGGACGCGGCACCCGCTGCACTCCGGGGCGCTGCGGCGGCATGCCCGGACGTGGCACCCGCTGCACGCCGGGACGCCCGTAGTACACCGGGCGGCCGGACGGCATCCGGCGGCCAGGGGGGACGCCAGCGGGCCGGCCGGGGCCGACCGGGCCGGGGCGCCGGTAGCCCGGCGCGCCCATGCGCACAGCGGGGTGGCCGTTCTGGCGCCGGGCCACGGCGGCCGGCGCCGTGGACTGGAGCGACTGCATCATCGCGCGGTACACACCCGGCGCATGCTGGCGCGCCGCCGCGGCGACGGCCGCCCGTGCCACCGTCCTCGGGCTGATGCCAGGCCGGGGCTGAGCCCTCGCGGCGTGCGCCGCGGACGTGGCGGCGAGGTTGACCAGCCGCCTGGCCACCTCGAACTCGGCCTGCTCCTGCGGCATGCTTTCCAGCTCGACCTCGAACAGCCCGCTGGCCATCGAGCCGAGCTTGCTGCCGAGTGCCGTGCCGATCCCGGGCGCCACCATCGATCCGAGGGCACCGCCGACCATCGGCAGCGCCTTTTTCGCGACATTCTTCAAGATCCCGCCGAGCGACTGACCGATGGGGGACTTGATGAAGCCGCCGACACCTCGGGCGACGCTCTTGAAGAGGTTGCCCAGGAACTGCTCCAGTTCCTGTTCATTGCCGATTTCCAGCAGCTCGGATGCCAGCTCCACCTCCTGCGCCTCGGACAGCGGAGTGCCGACCTCGCCGCCACCGATCAGCGAACCAATGGTTCCGAGGATGCCGTCAAGGAACTGTTCCGCCTCGCCGTACTCACTGGTCTCGCCGAACTCCCCGAACTCACCGCCGGTCTCCCCGAACTCGCCGAACTCCCCGAATTCACCGCCGGTCTCCCCGAACTCGCCGAACTCCCCGAACTCACCGCCGGTCTCCCCGAACTCACCGAACTCGGTCTCTCCCAGCTCGCCGAACTCGCCGAACTCGCCGAACTCGGTTTCGCCGAACTCGCTGGTCTCGCCGAACTCACCCAGCTCCGTCTCGTAGGTACTCATGTCTTGTCTCCTTCGAACTGCCTGTGATCTGAAGTCGGCGCCACGTCAGTCGCCGAACAGGACAATGGCCCGGCCGCGCCGGACCCATCGGCCGCTGCGTGGCCACAGCCTGGTGGAACGCCCCTGCAACCGCGGGAGCAGGCCGGGCGCGTAGGTGCGCGCCGCCCGCTGGACCGCGGCCCGTGCCGCCACCGGCCCGGGCACGCCCGGTGGGGCCATGGCTGCGTGCTGTACGGCGGAACTGGTGAACCTGACGAGCTGCCGGGAGACCTCGAACTCCCGGTCTTCGCCGCTCAGCCCTTCCAGCTCCAGGCCGAGTAGTGACCCGGCAGCCGTGCCGATGCGCGCGCCTGGTTCTCCGCCGCCTTCCGGGGAGACCCACTGCCCGATCGCCCGGCCGACCACCGGAAGCGCCTGCTTGGTGAGGTCCTTCAAGGAGTTCTTGAGCAAACCGCCGAGTGCCCGGCCCGTGTCCGATCTCACGAAACGCCCGAGGGCCCCCTGCGCCGAGCCGATCAAATCACCCAGGAACTGCTCTAGTTCCTCCTCGCTGGAGACCTCCAGAAGCTCGGCCGCGAGTTCCATCTCTCGCGGCTCGCCGAGCGGCGACTCGTGCCCCGGAGCCTGGCCGGCGTACTCATCGAAGCTGCCGGTTTCCTGAAACTCGCCGCTGCCGCCTGGGCCGGGTTCATCGGATCTGAATGACCCGAGTTCGTACCCTGCCGCGGCCTCAAGCTGCGTTCGGTCGATATCGTGCATACCCTGTCCTCCCGCGCCGAGAGCCGAGGCACGTGCCGGGCGTTCGTCGTCGGGAGCACACCGCCCGGCGCCTGCCCTCGGTAGGTCCTCAAGTGGCTCCGACTACCGGGCATGCAGGATCCGTGCCAGCCTCATGGCGGGGTGGGCCGGGGACCGAGCGCAAAAAGTTTCGGATTCCCACCCGGCAGGGCCGATCGGGGCGAAATTTGGTTCGCCGGGCCGCCCGCGGCCCGGCCGCGCATGACTAGCGCAGGCCAGCGGGCAGGATGCCGAGCCGGTCCCGGTATTTGGCGACCGTGCGCCGCGCGACGTCGTAGCCGCGCCGGCGCAGCAGCCCGGCCAGCTCCGAATCGGACAGCGGGCGTTCCTCGCTGGTGATGATCGTCGCAAGCTCGGTCCTGACCTGCAGTGAGCAGTCGAAGAAGTCGGCCACGGGCATGACCCTGCCCGTCGGCAGCAGAGCGAACTTCCCCGCTACGGCCCGGCTTACCGTCGACTCGCTGAGACACAGGGCCCGCGCGATGTCAGCACGGGTAAGCGCGGTCATCGACGCGGGGCCGTGCTGGATGAAGTCCCGCTGGCGCTCGACCAGGCACGTGCCGATCCGCCGGAGCGTGTTCCAGCGCCGTTCCAGTCTGGCGAGGAAGGCATCGGCCCTGCGGACCAGGGCGGGAACCGGGCTGCCGTCGCCGCCTGCCATGGCGGCATCGGCGGCCAGGCGCCACGCCGGATCGACACGGACCGCACAGCGAATCGCCTCGGCCAGGTCGACGGCGTAGTGACCAGGCTGGCCGGCCCGCTCCACGATGACCAGGTCGGGCAGCGCCGGTATCCGGCGTGGCCTGGACCAGCGTTCGGTGCAGACGCGTTCCGCCGGGGACGGAGTCAGCTCACGCTGGATAAACGCCCGGGCCTCCCGGACGTCGTCCGCCGCGACCCCGAGGTCCTGGGCAATGGCGGAGAAGCGGCCCTGCGCGAGCGCCGCCAGGTGCCCGGCGACGATCCGCCGGGCGAGCTGGACGGTGGCCTCGCGGCGCCCGGTACCCGCGTCCTGGCCCGGCTCCCGCGAGGGCCCGCTCGTCGCCCGGCACCAGGGTCAGCACGTCACGGAGGAGGAGATCCTCCTGCCGTTCCTCGGTGGCCAGGCCTGCCGCACCGTCGAGCCGGCCGGAGCCCGCGGGCCGGGCAGGGCGGCGAGCCAGCTCACCCGTCCCGCCGCTGCATACCGGACAGGCGGCGGCGCGCCCGCCACAGAACCCGCACGCGGACTCCTCGACGCGCTCCAGCGCCGGGTTGTCCTCAAGTTCCCGCACGACAGCCCGCTCCAGCTCCATGGACGGCAAGGCGAGCAGCTCCGCGAAAGCGACCAGCAAGGGTGACGGGCGCAGGTGCATGGCCGGATGCGGGACTAGCTCGAAGTTCAGCTGAGCAGCCATGCTTCCTCCCGGCCGGACCGTCACCAGGATTGCTGCAAGATTCGTGCCAGCCCGGTACGAGGGCCGGGCTACCTCCACCCAAGCGCATGGCGCCGCAGGCCCGATAGGGCGAAGGGGCCACAACTATGCGCCCTGGCCGGCCTGTCGCCGGGTGCACGAACTCCTCTCGTACGAGCGACCTTTCGAGCGGGACCGTTGACGCAACTAATTGGTTGCCATAAGGTGGCAACCAGTCAGTTGCTACTTGATGGAGGCAGCCATGGCGCCGGCGGTGTTCGGGTTCACCTGGCACATCTACGGGCTGCCCGGCGACGACCCGCGCCGCACTTACGTGGAGTTCACCCTCGAGCCGGCCGGGGCGGGCACCCGGTTGACGGTGGTGGAATCCGGGTTCGCCCAGCTGCCGCCGGACGCCCACCGCACCGCGTTCGACGGCAATGCCAAGGGCTGGGCGAGCGAGCTGGCCGGCTACCTCGATGCCGCCTGATCGTGAGGCGGTCGCCGAGCAGGTCTTCGCCGCGCTGGCCGACCCCCGCGACTGGGACGGCCCCCTCGTCGCGTTGAAGGACCACCTCGACGGGGCGGGCCATGCCAAGCTGACGACCGACAAGAAGGAGACAACCAGTGACCAGTCACAGGACCGGAACACGTGAAGGCTGGCTTGCCGCCC
>WNGL01019960.1_pt1 | contig 12889 bp, 12 predicted proteins | sample 5400591 | NCBI WGS metagenome assembly WNGL01 (sample SAMN13153377, study PRJNA577476) | soil metagenome | isolation source: 80 cm soil or saprolite under Garry oak tree replicate 1 | place: USA:California | collected 2016-06-15
ATTTCTGGATGCACAACGGATTTCTCCTGGTCGAAGGCGAGAAGATGAGCAAGAGCCTGGGCAACTTTTTCACTATCCGAGAGCTCCTTGAAAGCTGGCCAGGAGATGTACTTCGGCTGCAGATGCTTATGACGCACTATCGGCAGCCTCTCAACTGGACTGACGATCGTGCCATGCTTGCACGTAGTGAGTTAGAAGAGTGGGGCCACGTACTTGGGGCACACTACAATCTGCCAAATGATAAAAAGCCAGATACCATCGTCGAAGCGTTGTCTGACGACCTAAATACGCCCAATGCCATCGCTGCTCTCAGGGACCTTTGTTCGAGAGCAAAAAGGGGTGGCCTGAGCGAACTACTTGAGTTCGCCTCTGCATGTAAGTTCCTTGGCTTCCGAGAACTTAGTCGGCCCGGTCTTTTTCAGTTTGGTGTTCTTGCGATGAATGTCGGCAAGCACAATCTGTTCAAGTATTCGGAAACAGTAGAGAGGTTGCGTGCTGGGATTGCGAACAATGTGCCTGAGTCTGTCAGGTCAAGGTTGCTTTCTTCAATTCAGCGAGATGGGCTTGATGTGAGAATTGATCGTTACGGCACGGTAACGCTTATTCAGGGCGAGCAGGATGCGATTGAGAAAAGGATAAATCAGTTAGTCGCAGATCGTACGGCCGCGCGGGCGCGTAAGGACTGGAAAGAGGCCGACCGCATCCGCGACGAGCTTGCCGCCATGGGCATCGTGCTTAAGGATACCAAGGACGGGACCACGTGGGAGGTCGCGCGATGATGACGCTCGACCAGCGCGATCCCATTGTCATGGCAGATACGGGGCCGCTCATCCGCCTGGCGGCCGCTGGACTCCTGGACGGTCTTCGCTCTACCAATCGTCGGGTGGTCATCGTCGATCGTGTTGTGGCCGAAGCCACGGGCGATCCTAGCAAGCCGTTTGCCAAAGAGATTGCTGAGTGGATCGCGCGCAATCGTGATGCCATCGAATGCCCGCGGACTCTCGTCGGTCTCGCGATCGAGCACTTGGAGGCTGGCCCCCGTAATGCTGAAGAGCAACGGTTGCTGAAGGCGACTGCCCGGAATTCGGGCGAAACGGCGATCCGGGAATTTCTCGAAACTTGGGTTCCTGGAACTCCGGGCGCGCTCGTCGTTTACGAGGATGAAGACGTGCCACATATTCTGCAGACGACACGCGTTCCGTTGATGTTGATGACGACGCGCCGGTTCGCGCGACAACTCGCGGAGTGGGGCATCAATGTGGACGCAACTGCGGCGATCGAGGAAGTGGCAAAGCGGTTCAATACCCGTCCCTCAATGCTGGGGAGCATCGATCCCGAGCAATCCGTCGACTTTCGGCTCATGCCGAAGTTGGACCCGTAATTAGTTTCCTGCTGTGAGAAGCGCCATGTCCCGCGAACGGCTCTACCTCTTCGACACCACGCTGCGCGACGGCGCGCAGACGAACGGCGTCGACTTCACGCTCAATGACAAGCTCGCGATCGCCCGCATGCTCGACCAGCTGGGCATCGACTATGTCGAGGGCGGCTATCCCGGCGCCAACCCGACCGATACCCAGCTGTTCGCCGAGGAGCGCAACCTCGAAGCGACCTTCACCGCTTTCGGCATGGCGCGCCGGCCCGGCCGCTCGGCCTCGAACGATCCCGGCCTCGCGGCGCTCATCGAGGCCAAGGCCGACGCCATCTGCCTGGTCGCGAAATCGTGGGACTACCATGTGCGGGTCGCGCTCGAGACCACGCCCGAGGAAAATCTCGCCTCGATCCGCGACAGCGTGCGCGCCGCCAAAGCCAAGGGCCGCGAAGTGCTGCTCGACTGCGAGCATTTCTTCGATGGCTACAAGTCCAATCCGCAATTCGCGCTCGCCTGCGCCAGGGCGGCCTATGACGAGGGCGCGCGCTGGGTCGTGCTCTGCGACACCAATGGCGGGACGCTCCCGCACGAGGTGGAAAGGATCGTCGGCGAGGTGGTGCAGGTGATCCCGGGTGACCATGTCGGCATCCACGCCCACAATGACACCGAGCAGGGGGTGGCGAACTCGCTCGCCGCGGTGCGCGCCGGCGCGCGCCAGATCCAGGGCACGCTCAACGGCCTCGGCGAGCGCTGCGGCAATGCCAATCTCGTCTCCATCATTCCGACGCTGAAGCTCAAGCCGGAATTCGCGGACCGGTTCGACATCGGCGTGTCCGACGACAAGCTCAAGGATCTCGTCCATGTCTCGCGCGCGCTCGACGAGATGCTCAACCGCGCGCCCAACCGCCATGCGCCCTATGTGGGCGAGAGCGCGTTCGCGACCAAGGCCGGCATCCACGCCTCCGCCATCCTCAAGGACCCCGCGACCTACGAGCACGTCGCGCCCGAGATCGTCGGCAACCGGCGCAAGCTTTTGGTGTCGGATCAGTCGGGCAAGTCGAACGTGCTTGCCGGCCTCGAACGCGCGGAAATCGTTTCCGTGCTCGACGGCCTCGGTGTCAAAGTCGACAAGGATGATTTGCGTGTCGGGCAGCTGCTCGACCTCGTCAAGCAGCGCGAGGCCATCGGCTATGCCTACGAGGCGGCGGATGCCTCGTTTGCGCTGCTTGCCTGGCGCACGCTCGGGACCGTGCCGAAATATTTCGATGTCGAGAAATACGATGCGAATGTCGAACAACGATACAATGCGCGCGGCGAACGCGTCACCGTGGCGATGGCGATCGTCAAGGTGAAGATCGGCAATGACGAGCCGCTGATCTCGGCCGCAGAGGGCACCGGCCCGGTCCATGCCCTCGACCTCGCGCTGCGCAAGGACCTCGGCAAGTACCAGAGCTACATCAAGGGGCTCGAACTGACCGACTACCGGGTGCGCATCCTCAACGCCGGGACCGAGGCGGTGACCCGGGTCCTCATCGAGAGCCAGGACGAGACCGGCGAGCGGTGGACGACCGTCGGCGTCTCGCCCAACATCATCGACGCTTCGTTCCAGGCGCTGATGGATTCGGTCGTCTACAAGCTCGTCCGCTCGCGCGCGCCGGCGTAGCTTGCGTTAAGGACGAGAACGGGCAGGCCAATGCAAGCAACTGAATTGGCGGAAGAAACTTGGCCACCGCGGCGGCCTGGTCCGCCGCCCCGCACGACCAAGACGAATCCGCAGCAGCAGCTCGACCAGTTCCCCGATCTCGCCAGCCATCAGGCGATGCATGACATCGTGGCCGCTTGGCCCAACGTTATCAAGCGGCCTTCGCTGCGCGCCAGCCACGGCACGCTCGGGATGTTCCTGTCCGACGAAGAAGCACAGGGTCCGGCGGAGGCGTTCCTGCACGGCACCGAGTTCGCCCACCTCCATGCGCCGCCTGACGGCGCCTTGCACATGGTGTTGCCGCCCGAGATCCATCGCCGGGTGATCGAAACGGGTTGGGGCATCCCCCATCCGATGGCCGGCTTGCCGACAGTGTCGCCGCAAACGGTCATGATCTTTGCACCGCGCGATGCGGCCGAGCGCGCAGTTGTTACCAGACTCATCCATGTCGCCGAGCTCTATGCCCGAGGCCACGAAACGCTGCGTGGTTAACCGCCTTCAATGACGTTTGCGCGAATGTTCTTCGATCGTGTCGTAGGGTGGGCAAAGGCGCGTCCTCTTGCCTCTCCACCCACACGATCGCCGCCGCGCCTTTGCCCACCGCGCGGCTTACGCCATGAAGCATGTGCCGCGCCGCATGGTGGGCAAAGGCGCGCAGCGTGATGGTGGAAAGAGCGCAGCTCGCGATGCGCCTTTGCCCACCCTACGAGTTCTGTGACGTATTAGGAAGACGGAATGTCCATTCGGGAGCATCCCGGTAGACTCAGCACAAAGTCCGCACCGAACGCCTGGGACGGAGTAACCAACCCGAGTGCAGCCGGCAGCGAACTGATTCTGGAGGAGATTTCCAGGGCGCTATTCGCCGCGAAGTCGTAGCCATCCGGTGTGGATAAAGTTGCCTTGGAAGACCTCCCCGAACCGTCGATCGCTTCCGCCCAAATCGTGCCCCGGTGGCCAATTCTTTCGGCTTGGCTCGGTCCTTCTGGAAGACTGCGGACGATTGCCGCCAATCCTCTTTGTCCGATACGGCTTCGAAGCAATGGCCCGAACAGTTTTCCCAGAATATCCGCGGAACGGAGAAGTTTCGTGCGGCGGAAATAGACAGTGATGTTCCCTACGCCGGTGCTATGAAATGCAGTGGCAACGTCGCCCCACGAAACAGGAACACATGGTTCATCTCCAGAGCCGAAATCTATCCAGCGAGGCGACCGGTCGTCGAGGGCAACGATTGCTCCCGCCCGCCGGCACAATACAGGTTTCGAAACTTGGCGAATGGCGGTGCGCAAGGTACCTTGAGATGCGCTTTCCAGCCCGCGCAGCGCGATCACCAGCGAAGCCGGCCGCTCCAATTTGCCGGCCACGTAGGCCGCGAGGCAGTCAGTCGGAACCACATCAAAGCCAGCTCCCGGCACTGCGGTAATTCCAGCCCGCCGGATCTCCTCCTTTCGCGACCACATCGCCTCGAAGACTTCAATTTCACCCGTGATATCGACGTAGTTCGTCTGTGTGGCCAGGCACGCACTCAGCATCGGAGCGGAAGTAGCCGCGAATGGACCCGCCATGTGTACAACGCAGGCAATGTCCTTCAGGGCTTCAGCCAGTTGCCGAGCGTCATTGAGCCCGACCACGCGTGTCGGCAAATTCAGCCGAGCGCCCAATCCTGCGAGCGCGTCCTTGTTGCGGCCCGCGAGAACGATATCGAGTTTTTTTGCCGCCGCGAGTTGGGCCGCCAGGCGACCCGTGTAACCATAAGCTCCGTACAGCAAGAACCGCGTTTTGCTTCCCCTGCCGGGCATACCGTATCCGTCCGATTCGGTCGTTATCTAATGCACCCTGTTCATCACTGCTTGCTTACTATAAGGCATTGTCGTATATGTGCGCCATGAAGGTTGTCGCCACGCTCGGCTATGACCGCCGGGCGCGCAAGTTGTTTACGCCGATAGAGCGGGCTGTGGCGGAACTCGAAATCGCGCTGGCGCCGACTGCCTGGCCGGTGATCCGTGGCACCGGGGGTGCCCGCAAGGCGCGGGCAGCACGCGGGGGACGAGGCAAGAGCGGCGGAGTGCGGATCATCTACTTTGTCGTGAGCCGACGCGGCGTTATCTACCTGATCGATATTTATGCCAAGAGCGAGAAAGAGGACCTGACCGATGCCGAGAGGCGTGAAATCCGCAAGCTTGTCGTCGCGCTCGAAGCGGAAGGATAGCGCGCTTGGTCGCCGCCTTGTTGCTGGCCTCTCCGAAGCGTTGGCGCATGCGCGAGGCGAAATCGAGCTGCCGAGCTACACGGTGACGGTGCCGGATCGCGTGGATGTGGCGAAGCTCCGGCATCGGCTGGGGCTGTCGCAAAGCGCCTTCGCGCGTGCATTCGGCCTGGACGTGACCGCGATACATGCTTGGGAGCAAGGCCGCCGCCGTCCCGACCGCACCGCGCGCATCTTGCTAGCCGTCATTGCGAAAGAACCCGCCGCGGTGCGCCGCGCTCTCGCCGGGTCGCCCGCGGGATAGGATGTGCGCCGCGCTCTCGCCGGGTCGCCCGCGGGATAGGATGTTTCCCAGGTGGTTCTTTCGACCTCGATATCCGTGCTGGTCCGGCCACGTTGAAGGCAGCCAATTCATTCCAATGAGACGGTCCGGCTTCCTGGCGACGGTCTCGGCCACATGGTCAGCTGCCTTACATCTTCTCGGCCGCCGCTGCCGTCATCTCCTTCTCCGGCTCGGCCACGGCGCGCGCCGCCGCGGCGAGCTTCGGCAGGATGTCCTCGACTCGCGCGGCGACCAGGAGGTTGACCGTGAGGCCTGCGCGGATGAACTGAAGCTTCTCCATGTGCTCGATCAGGGCGCAGAGCGGGTCCCAGAAGCCGTCGATATTGGCGACGAGAATCGGCTTCTTGTGCCGGCCAAGCTGCGCCCAGGTGATCTGCTCGACCAGCTCTTCCAGGGTCCCGACGCCGCCCGGCAAGGCCACGAAGGCATCGGCGCGCTCGAACATGATGCGCTTGCGCTCGTGCATGTCGCGGGTGATGACCCGCTCCTGCGCGCGCAGCAGCATGTGCTCGCGGTTGACCAGAAAGTCGGGGATGACCCCGGTCACGATCCCGCCATGGTCGAGGACCGATTCCGCGAGCGCTCCCATGAGGCCGACCGACCCCCCGCCGTAAACCAGGCGGATTGCGTTCTCAGCCAGGATGCGGCCGAAGACGCGCGCCGCTTGGACGAAGGTCGGGTTGGTGCCGGGGCCGGAGGCGCAATAGACGCAAATCGATTTGAGTTGACTCATTAGGAGGATGTGGGCCGCGGGCGCGGGATCGTCAAGGCGCGAGCCTGTCCATCCTTGCCACACTTGCGTCGTCATTGCCGGGCTTGACCCGGCAATCCCTCTCTCCTTTCGCGAGAAGATTCATGCCCGGATCAAGCCCCATATGCGAAGTTAGGAGCGCCGCGGTCTCTTCTCCCTCTCCCCGCTTGCGGGGAGAGGGTCGGGGTGAGGGGGACTCTCCCGGTACTCAGCCTGTGGAGAATCCCCCTCACCCGGATTGCGCGCGAAAGACACGCGCAATCCGACCTCTCCCCGCAAGCGGGGAGAGGTAAAGGCCGGCGCCAGCAGGATGGTTGCAATCCGAAAATAGTTTATATGAATAGGGTTCCGACGGCGCCGGTTCGCGTGGCCCGTCTCGTGCCGGGCTTGCCGATGACCGATGCCCCGTTCCGATCGACCCGCGCCTTGAAGCGCGAACTCTCCGCCGACCGCGGCGAGGCGCTGATTTCGACCCTCATCGGGCTGCGGCCCTATATCTGGCCATCCGACCGCCGCGACCTCAAGCTGCGGGTCCTGGCGACCATGTTGCTGCTGCTGCTCGCCAAGCTTGCGACCATCGCGGTGCCGTTCACCTTCAAGTGGGCGACCGATGCGCTGGCCGGGCAGGGCAGCGCCCCGGTGGCGCCGTCCTCCTGGCTCGCCTGGGCGCTCACCGCGCCGATCCTGATGACCGTGGCCTATGGCGGCACCCGCATCCTGATGGCGGTGCTCACCCAGATGCGCGACGGCGTCTTCGCCCAGGTGGCGATGAACGCGGTGCGGCGGCTGGCCTATCGAACCTTCGAGCACATGCACCTCCTCTCGCTGCGCTTCCATCTCGAGCGCAAGACCGGCGGGCTGACCCGCGTGCTCGAGCGCGGCCGCAACGCGATCGAGACCATCGTGCGCATGGTGATCATGCAGCTCGTGCCGACCGCGATCGAGCTCGCCCTCATCATCGCCGTGCTGCTCTACCAGTTCGACTGGCGTTACGTCGCGATCGTCCTGGCGACGGTCGCCTGCTACATGGTGTTCACCTATCTTGCGACCGAGTGGCGCATCAACATCCGCCGCCGCATGAACGACAGCGACACCGACGCCAATGTCAAAGCGATCGACTCGCTGCTCAATTACGAGACCGTGAAATATTTCGTCGCCGAGGAGCGGGAGGCGAGGCGCTACGACCGCTCGATGGCGCGCTACGAGCAGGCGAGCGTCGAGGCCTACGTGTCGCTCGCCGTGCTCAATGCCGGGCAGGCGACGATCTTCACGATCGGGCTCGCCGCCGCCATGGTGCTGTGCGCCTATGGGATCAAGGACGGCACCCACACCGTCGGCGATTTCGTGATGATCAACGCGATGATGATCCAGCTCTACCAGCCGCTCAATTTCATGGGCATGGTCTATCGCGAGATCAAGCAGGCGGTGATCGACATCGAGACCATGTTCGCGATCCTTTCCCGCAAGCCGGAGATCGAGGACCGGCCCGACGCGAAGCCGCTCAAGGTCGGCGCCGCCACGATCCGGTTCGAGAACGTCTCGTTTGCTTACGAGCCGGCGCGCCAGATTCTCAAGGGCTTGAGCTTCGAGGTCCCGGCCGGCCGCACGGTCGCGATCGTCGGGCCGTCCGGCGCCGGCAAGTCGACCATCTCGCGGCTCCTGTTCCGCTTCTACGACGTGACCGGCGGCCGCATCGAGATCGACGGCCAGGATATCCGCGAGGTGACCCAGTCCTCGCTGCGGGCGGCGATCGGCATGGTCCCGCAGGACACCGTGCTGTTCAACGACACCATCCGCTACAACATCCGCTACGGCCGCTGGGAGGCGGGCGACGCCGAGGTCGAGGAGGCGGCGCGGCTCGCCCAGATCGACGGATTCATCCGCCTGGCGCCCAAGGGCTACGAGACCGAGGTCGGCGAGCGGGGCTTGAAGCTTTCGGGCGGCGAGAAGCAGCGCGTGGCGATCGCCCGCACGATCCTCAAGGGCCCGCCGATCCTCCTCCTCGACGAGGCCACCTCGGCGCTCGACAGCCACACCGAGAAGGAGATCCAGGACGCGCTCGACCGGGTGTCGCGCAACCGCACCACGCTCGTCATCGCCCACCGCCTCTCGACCATCGTGAGCGCCGACGAGATCATCGTCCTCGACCAGGGCGTGATCGCCGAGCGCGGCACCCACCATGGGCTGCTCGCCAAGGGCGGGCTCTACGCCAGCCTGTGGAACCGGCAGCGCGAAGCGGAAGCCGCGCGCGAAAAACTGGCGCTGATCGGGGAGGAGGCCGCCGCGCCCAACCGCAACCCGCCCACGGTCGAGGATGTGCTGGGCTCGGCCGCGATCGAGGCCGCCGCCGCGGCGGAGTGATACAATCGGCCCATGTCCGTCCTCGCCTCGATCCGCTCGCAGCTCGTGCCGATCAACCGGGAAGGCTACCCGTTCGTCGGAATGTTCGCGCTGGCCGCGCTGATCCTGTTCTGGATCTGGACCCCGCTCGGCTGGATCGCGACCGTGCTCACGATCTGGTGCGCGCTCTTCTTCCGCGACCCCGAGCGGGTGACGCCGGTGCGCGAGGGCATCGTGGTCGCGCCCGCCGACGGCAAGGTGGCCAAGATCATCAACGCGCTGCCGCCGAAGGAGCTCGCCCTCGGCGAGCGGCCGATGCCGCGGATCTCGATCTTCATGAGCGTGTTCGATTGCCACGTGAACCGCAGCCCGGTGACCGGCCGCATCGAGGACATCGTCTACAAGCCGGGGAGCTTCATCAATGCCGAGCTCGACAAGGCGAGCGAGGACAACGAGCGCAACTCGTTCGTGATCGCGACCGGGTCGACCCGCGTCGCTGTGGTGCAGATCGCCGGCCTCATCGCGCGGCGGATCGTGTGCTTCGTGCGCAAGGGCGCGACGGTGAGGGCCGGCGAGCGCATCGGCATGATCCGTTTCGGCTCGCGCGTCGACGTCTATCTGCCCGACGGGGTGCGGCCGCTGGTCGCCGAGGGCCAGACCGCGGTGGCGGGCGAAACGGTGATCGCGGACCTGCGCTCGGGCCTGCGTGAGCTGACGTTTCGGGTGGGGTAGGGCATCTTCAGCGCGTGGCGCGTAGGGCGCAATAAGCGAAGCGCATTGCGCCATCTTGTCTGAGCGGCCTGCAAACCAATTGCGGCTCCCGTTGCAAGCCTATGCGACCGGTGGGCTTCGAAGCGGCGCAATAAGCTATTGCGCCCTACGCGCTGAACTGGTCACCGAGCGAGCCGTGGACTTCCACCTCTCCCCGCTTGCGGGGAAAGGTCGGATTGCGCGCGTCTTTCGCGCGCAATCCGGGTGAGGGGGACTCTCCCAGCACTCAGTCTGTGGACGGTCCCCCTCACCCCAACCCTCTCAGCCGAAGTCGGATATATCCGACTTCGGCCACGTTTAAGAGCGGCCGAACTCGGGTAAACCCGAGTTCGGCTGCAAGCGGGGAGAGGGAGCGCACCGAGATCGCGGCAACACTGGCAATCCGCACGCGCAGATACACGCCATTCGTTGCGAAGGTCATGACGGGGCTTCAGCGTTGAAGGCGATTTCGATTAGACCAACCATCTTCACTGGATATTGACATACCGAACGTCGCGTCCGTTTACGTGTCCCCGAAAATCGGACTACGCGCTCTTTCCTGCGGGATTTCTTAGCGCTATGTTAGTTTCGTCGCGGCGAGCTGTTGAACCTGCTGCGTTGTCCGGCACGGCGGTTCCGGGCGCAACTTAGCATATTCCGCCCATCGTCCCTTTGGGACGGGATTGCGCAGGAGCCTGCCGCATGAATCATTTTGCTCGTTTTCTCGCTTTGACGTTCCTCGCCGCCTTCGCGAGCCTCGCCGCGCCCGTTATGGCGCAGCCTATCGACCCAAACGAACTCATCATCCTGACGACGACGACCACGCAGGATAGCGGAATCCTGCGCATCCTGACCGACGCTTTCGCCAAGAAATCCGGCCTGGCCGTGAAGCCAATCGTTGCCGGCAGCGGCGACATCTTGAAGCAAGGTGCTCGGGGGGAAGGCGACGTGCTGCTGACTCACTCGCCCGAGGCCGAGAAGGCCTGGATGGCCGAAGGAAACGGCACCTCGCACCGCCTTGTCATGTACAACGACTTTGTGATCATCGGTCAGGCCGCTGATCCCGCGAAGATCAAGGGTCTCAAGGCCGCCGACGCGCTGAGGCGCATCGCCGAGACCAAATCGCCGTTCGTCTCGCGCGGCGACCAGTCCGGCACGCACGTGCGCGAGCTTGCCACCTGGAAACAGGCCGGAATCGATCCGAAAGGTCAGCCCTGGTATCGCGAGACCGGGCAAGGCCAAGGCCTCACCATGGATGTCGCCTCGCAGTTCCAGGCTTATGCATTCACTGACCGGGGCACCTATCTCGTCCAAGCCAGGCGCATCGGCGTGCCGGTCCTTGTCGAAAACGACCCTGTCCTTTACAACATCTACCACGTCATGCCGGTGAACGCAGCCAAGTTCCGGAAGGTGAACGCCAGAGCGGGTCAGGCCTTTGCCGATTGGATCCTCTCGCCAGAAGGCCAAACTGTGATCGGGAACGTCGGCAAGGCGGAATACGGTCGCTCGCTATTCGTGCCGGCCGCGGGCAGGCGCGAGGAGGACTTGCTCGTCAACTAGAGTAAGCGGTCCGCACATGAGTCCGGGCTCCTGGGATTACTGGGCCGAGATCGGTCAGGGGTTCGTCGACGCAGTACTCCTGCTCGTGACCGGCGACCCCGAGACTTGGGCGATCATCCGCCAGTCGCTCCTGATTTCAATTTCTGCGACGCTCGCGAGCATGGTACTTGGCGTACCGCTCGGGGCTTGGCTCGCCCACGCAAGATTTCCCGGGCGCGGAGTTGTACTTGCAATTTGCAATACGGGTTTTGGACTTCCGCCGGTCGTTGTCGGCCTGGTCCTCTCGATCCTGCTCTTGCGGCATGGGCCGCTCGGCTACCTTAACCTGCGCTTCACACCGAGCGCGATGATCATCGGACAGTTCATCCTGAGTCTGCCGATCGTCATCAACCTTACGGTCGTTGCGCTTCAGCAGTTGAACCCGAAACTTAGGCTTCAAATCAGAGCGCTTGGCGCCTCGCGCTGGCAGACACTCTGGCTACTCGGCCGCGAAATTCGCCTGCCGTTACTCGTGGCCTATATGGCTGGCTTCGGCGCGGTCGTGTCGGAAGTCGGCGCGAGTCAGATGCTCGGCGGCAACCTCCCGGGCTCGACCCGCGTTTTGACCACGGCCATCGTCATGGAGACCGGCATGGGCCATTACGACCGTGCCATGGCCTATGGCATCGTCCTGCTCATGCTCGTGGCGCTCGTCGTTGGCTTGCTCACCTGGGCTCAACAAAATGATGGCCATCGGTGAACGACGCTCTCCTGCAAGCTTCAGGAATTAGTGTTCACCGCAATGGGCGGCTCACGCTTCAGCCGACCGATTTCGCTGTGCGCTCCCGCGAGACCGTCGGTATTTATGGTCCAAACGGCGCCGGCAAGAGCACGCTTCTGCAAGCGTTGGCAGGCCTCCTGCCGCTGTCGTCCGGTACGATCACGGTGCGCGGCCAGGTACTCGGCCAGGATCTGACTCCGTTCGCCTACCACCGCCGAATCGCGGCCGTCTTCCAAGAGCCGTTGCTCCTGCGCGGTACGGTCCTTCATAACGTGGGTCTGGGACTCGCGCTTCGGGGGGTCGGCAAGCCCGAGCGTGAAGCACGCGTCCGACCGGTGCTGGAGCAGCTCAAGATCGCCGACCTTGCCGATCGCACGGTCGGGATGCTGTCCGGAGGGGAGGCACAACGGGTAAGCTTGGCGCGGGCGCTAGTGCTCGATCCAGAGGTATTGTTTCTCGACGAACCCTTCGCCGCGCTCGACCAGCCCACGCGCCGGCGCCTCGTGCGGGAGTTTGCCGCACTCCTGCGTGCGCGGCGAATGGCGACGGTGTTTGTCACCCATGATGTCGCGGAGGCGTCCGTCCTGTGCGACCGTTGCGCCATCCTCGATGCAGGGGCCATTCTGCAGGATGAGCCGCCAGCACAGGTGCTCGAACGGCCACGGACGCAGCGGGTGGCCGAAATCGTCGGCCTTGAGAACGTCTGGGATGCTGAGATACGCGGGCAATGACCACGCTACGGCTCTGCGCGCCCTTGAGCCTATCTTCATTCCCCCGGAAAAGGCATTCAGCCGCGCCTGCGAGGCGATCACTGGGAAGTTCCTGTTCGATTTTGTCCCTAGACGAGCGATTCCAAGGAAACTTGTCGTTGCGAACCTAGCTAGTACCCGCTTTCATTGGAGCGTGAGTCGTGATTCAATCTCTGGATAATTCCCGAAGCAAGAGAGGTTCGGCTCACGCCGAAGGAGTGTGCGGTGCTTGAGGCACGGTGCCGCGCGCCGACCACGCCCCAACATCGCGAGGGTCACGCGTACACTGTGCAACGCGATTTACAATCAAGTCCAGGTGGGACACCATGGCAGCGGCCCAATGATGTTCTGCCGGTGACATG
>WNGL01007409.1_pt1 | contig 12884 bp, 7 predicted proteins | sample 5400591 | NCBI WGS metagenome assembly WNGL01 (sample SAMN13153377, study PRJNA577476) | soil metagenome | isolation source: 80 cm soil or saprolite under Garry oak tree replicate 1 | place: USA:California | collected 2016-06-15
GCTTCATCGGTGATGCCTGGGAACACGAGAAAGTTGCCGTTGAAAAAGGGAAGCGTTTCCAGGAACGGATTATCGAGCGGGTCTTCTTGCAAAGCTGCCCAGCCCTGGCTCAGCACCCCGGTGTTGCACCATTGATCCAGCCGGTGTGCGCTCGCATGTGGCCTGTGTGCCTCGTCGTCCTGGAGCGACGCGGCGATATGAGCGAGCACCTCCAGGCGAACGGCGCGATGAGCATTCGCTGGCAGGAGTTGTAACCCTCCCGCGGCGGCGAGGAGATCAACGGGGTCGTAGGGTGCGAGCTTTTCAGCGAATTGGACGAGCTGTGTCGGCTCGAACAGGTCTTCTGGCATGCATACATCACTTCCTTCCCGCATTCGACGCCCTTCCTGGCGGAGCTTCCAATCGCAGGATCACGGACAGGAGGCGCAAGAGGAAGCACTGTGTGTGCCTCCCGACGCGACTAGTGGCACGTCATGATCATTGCCTTCATGAGGAGAGAGTGAATGGTGGCTTCTCTTGCCTGTCCATTAGACGAAATTATGTCCCAGTATACTCGTTTGTGCCGACGGGCGCAACTCCCCAAAGCACTCAAGCGCCAGAGGCATGTGAGGAAAGCGCGGTGCGGTGGAGCAAGCAGCATGAGCACTCCTCATCGCACCCCTCCGTCATGCTCATGCAGACGTTCACCACTGCGACCCTATTTCCTGCTCTCTCTTCCCAGGTAGTGCATGAAAACCATCACCTTTGCCCACCGAAAAGCCATCTCCTAGAAAGAAGAGACTGAGAAAGAAGCCAGTTTCCCTCAAGACGATCATCAGCAGAAAGGCAGGATGAGACCGTGAGCATCTGGATAGATCTCCTCGTTGCCCCCAGAAGGCCTCGTCTGCCGGGTCGAAACCAATTTTGCGCTCTGGCAGCCGATCTGATCGACCAGGCCCTTGTCACCATGCTCTGTGCCATCCTTGGAGGGGCTATATCGGTGGAGTATCCGCTCGCAGTGGCAAACGTAGCCACGTCCTTCACCGGCGAAAAACCAGAGGCTCTCGACATCTATTATAAAGGGGAAGACCGCGTATCGTTGATCAAAACGCTTGCCGAGGTTCCCTATGGACAAACCGATCTATGCCTCTGGTTTGAGGGCTTCAACTGGCAGAATCCCAGCCTCGCCGCAAGTTTCGGGCGACAAGGCTACGCGAACGCTGATCTCCTGCTCTATGCCCTGGCTCAGCCGCGGCCTCTGCGGTGCTTTGATTGCTTTGCAGGCACACTTGGGGAGGAGCACACGATTCAGGTTTGCGTGCGCGCCACGGGCAATCGCGGCCCCTGGGGTATCGCTGGGACACCGCTGGAAGCGCTCCTCGCTCGCCATTTCGGTGTTGATGTGCTGGTCGATCGCTCCTACTCCTAGTATGTTGCCCCCTCTTCGGCTGCCACTTGCGCGCGGGCAGAATTTGACGCAAAAAGTTGGGTGAATCCCAACACCTATGTGACCGGTTTTCTGCTACTCTACATCGAGTGAATCGGGTGACTACCGCCGGCGGTGAAACAGGAGAGTCTGGCCTCGAAGGCATGCAGTTCTTTGTGGCAAAGGAACGTGAAGCGTCGAGGCAGAGCAACGAGAAAGACGCAAAGGCGATGAAAAGCAACAGCCAGGCATACTTCGAGAAGGTCTGCGCCAGGCGCATGCAGGCGTATCTGGCGATGGAGATGTCTCCCGACGAGGATCAGGAGCAAACAAAGCACCTGGCCCAATTGATGGCGGTGCTAGACCAGACTTGCCTTGATCTCTCGACTCAGCGACTGCTCACGACGAGCGATCTCCAGCGGGCGGAGCACTGGCGCCAGGAAACAGCGGTGATCCAGCCACCGCTTCCTGTTCCGCTCTGGCTCCAGCTGGAGGAGCCGCAACCCGCCTATGGGATGGAGCCGGGCGAAGGAGACGAATGGGCCGTCGCTGCCTTGTTCTTCCGCGCACCTATGAGCGCCGCCATGTTCCGGCACGCGCTTCTCCCTCCGCTTGCCAACCGACCGCTGCCAGAGGGGGTGAACCCACCGAACTGGTTCGAGTGGAGACTCGACGTCATCGACCCAAACGGGGACAGCTTCCACGAGTACAGTTACTACTACGACGAGCGAACCTGCCGGTGGCGAATCATGGAAACGCATCTGTGCCCCTGGGAGCTGTGTGCCAGGCGCGCTGACGAGGAACTGGGCTACGAGGTCGTCGTCCCCTGTGAGCAGTGCCAGCAGGCTCTGCACTACTACAGTCGCCTCCTCGCGACCGTCGTCAGGGAGAACCTGGGACAACCCCTCGCCCTCAAGAACGTGGCGTGGGAACGGCGCAAACAGGCAGCAACCCACGCGTACGCGCTGCGCGGGTCGGGCGGAAAAGACGAGCGAGAGGACCGTCTGCAGATCACATCGAAGCGCAAGCAGAACGGCGCCAGGACGTGGAGCATCAGGGCGCACCGTCCATTCTGGTTCGGCGTGACGATGGCCAACCTCGAAGGATCCAGCCGCTTGCTGCTCATCTACGATGCTAACGATTTCGACGCCAGGCAGGGACTCATCTCACTTTCGTCCATCGCCGCGGTGACCGAGGATGACGCGCGCGAGACGTCGCTTCTTCCCCCACCTGAACGGGGGTATGCGCAGTTCGGCGTCGCGGGGCTGCAGGTTGCCAACATGCGGTCCTCCGAGGGCAACCTCGCGCGGGTACGCTGGGTGTTCGCGCTGGAGTGGGAGAGGACTCGCCTGCCCTGGGAGACCCTGCTGCATTCTCTCGACACCCTGCGCCCTCCGCAGCTTGCCTTTCCGGAAGCGTATACCCTTCCAGTCCTGTTCGTGGCAGCCATGGCAGCGCTGCGCCCTCGCTCAACGATTCAACAGCGAGTCCAGTGCTGGGGTCCGCTGCTGGAGGAGGCGCAGCGAAAGCTTCAACCGCTGATCGATGTACTCTTCCTGGCCTGGGCAGCCGGTCCCACCTCTCAGGCCTCGGCGCATCGGCAGTTCGGCGAATGCATCCCGCGCATCGGAGAAGTCGCACAACGCATCCTCGACCGCTGCGCGGCTGCCTTTGGCCCGGACAGGATCGAGGAGCTGCGCAGGGCCTCGCGGCCCGAGTCCGCGCTGCTACGGCTCCTTGAGGAGATGAGCCGCCAGATCTGGCAAGCCGAGCAGGAGCGTCGCGAGAGGCTGCTCGCACACCTGGGAGAGGCCTTTTTGCAAGCACTCCTGCCCGTGGCGTGCTGGCGTGAGAGGAAAGAGCGAGTTGACTACCTGCCCGAACGCGGCTCCGCCCTGGAGGACCTGTACCGCTTCTGGCAGGGGCAGACAGGGCAGCAGGGCCTCCCAGGGCGGCTCAGGAGGAGCGCCGGTAATCGCCGCCGGCCAGGCGGGATTGGCACAAGCGGAGCGCATCACACACGCACGGATCCCGGCGATATGTGTAGAACAGGGCCTGGATAACGCAGGAGCACCATGGAAGAAGCAGCCCGGACATTTACCACCCTTTTCTCACGCGCTTTAGAGGAAAACTTCCCGGAGCGGCACTGTCGCGTCGTGCAGCTGCGCTATGGCTTGATAGACGGCAGATATCACACGCTCGAGCAGATCGCCGAACGCTATCACCTGACCCGCGAACGCATCCGCCAGATGGTCGCAAAATCCCTGCGCATTATCCGCATGCGCGGGAGAAAGAACCTGGCGCAGGGAAACACTACCCGGGCCTGCGCGGCACTGCTGCTGTACGTGCAGCAGCTCTTCAAGCAGGAAGAGCCCGGATACCTGGACCGGATGATCGCCTTCGCCCAGGGAGCACTGCCGCACCTTCCCCAGCAGAGCATCGCGCTGCCTCTGCTCGTTTCCCTGTTATGCCCGTTGGAGCAAGAGAGTGGCTGCCTCCGCGACCTGCTTGAGCGCTCCGCTCTGGAGGCTGCACGGGGGCTCGGACTGCTCGGCGAGGCATCCGGGTCAGAGCAGGATCTCCAGGACCTCGCAGCTGGCGAACAGCACGAGCAAGCAAGCGGGGCGAAGTGGCCGCAGGGGAAAAAGCCGGCACCCCCGTTCACCAAGCATCTCAGCCTCGCCCTCTTTCAGGCAGGGTTGTCTCTCCAGGAGATCGCCCGCAGCCGGGGGCTCAAGAGGCGGACGGTGGCCACCCACCTGAGCGAAGTGATCGAGGAAGGAGAAGAGGTCGCCTGGGAGCGCATCGTCTCAAGTCAGCAGTACGAACAAATCGTCGCCGCTTTTGAGCAGGTCGGGGAGAGGCGTATCCGGCAGGTCAAGAAGCTGCTGGGAGGGCAATTCTCCTACGATGCGATCAGGGTGGCAAGGGCGGTGTATCGCCGAAGGAACCGATGAAAGGAGAATCCATTCCCTATGACACAAACAACACAGACCATCACCATTCATATTGCGGCGGGGGTCGATGACGCCTCCGTCGCATACTGGTTCGTCAAGGAAGGGGAGCGGGTGCGGGAAAGGGATCCGCTTGTCACACTGCGTCACCCAAGCGGCGCCAGCTTTACCCTACGGGTCCCAAGGGGGAGCGCTCTCGACGGGGCGATCCTCCAACAGCGACTGCTGCCTGTAGGTTCTCCCGTCTCCCAGAATGCTGTCCTGATGGTATTGACCAGCACGACGATCGAAGCAGGAAGAGCCATCGTACCGCTCCGTGAGCCAGGGCAAGAGGCGTCCATAGAGGAAGACGAGAGGGGGGTTGCCCTCGTGTTCGTCACCTCCTCCCTCCCCAGGGACCTCCTTTTCAGATTAGCTCCAGGGTTCCGTCGGCTCTATTTCCGAAACTACCTGCCTATGGGGTGGCTCGAACTGGCCGCGTTCACCGTTCTGATGATCGCCGGAATCCTGTTGGTCTCTCACCTGACCGCGCAGATCTCGGCGGAAGGCGAGCCTTCCAAACAGACCGGCTGGTCCTGGTTCGGCGCGCTGTCTCCGTTCATCCCTTTCCTGGTGGGAGCCCTGTTAGCCCTTGCCATGATCGGCTTGCGCCAGGCGCTCATGCGGCGGCAGTACCTGAAGCTAGGCGGCAGGCGGTCGTACAGGTCAGGGAGGAAAAACCGGGCTGAATAGAGAGGGTAGCACCGCGCTCTTTTCCTTCTCGTACAGGTTTTAACCACACGCAGGCTAGGCCGCCTCAGCACACGCAGGACAAATACGCCGCCCGGGGGCAAGCAACAGGGTCCTTGTGAACGACCAGGGCGGGATTCGCTCACCTGTGAGGAAGCACCCTTATGCTAACGATCGTCTTGACTCATTCCAAGCCTTCAACTATACTGCCTTCAAAGAAGCGGGAAAAGGATGGGATGCGATCAAAGGGCCCCTCGCCGCCTGAAGCGACGAAAAAACGCGACCCATTTCATGAGGGGACTACCCGGCAACCCTCCCGTCATCTCCCACACCAATGCAGACGATGAATCCTCGCGCTGAGACCTGGGAAGAGCAAGCCGCGCGGATCTCGCAGCCGAACCTGGCAGAGGCGAGGAAGTTCGCTCTCCCCATCGCGCGCTCGATAACACACGAGGCTTTCAGGCACTGATGGCCAGCAGCTCGTAAATACGAGTTGCTGGCAGTGTGCGCGATCAGGAATACAGGGGAAAGGCAGTATGGACCAGGGCGTAGTCGAAGGTGAAACAGGCGAGCGTGCTGAACTCACCTTTATTATCGAGACGCAGCTCGCTGACGCCCATCCGGGTGTTATTCGGGTGCGTGAACTCCGCTCAGCATTGGATTGAACATTTGACTGCTAACCATGTAAAGCAAGCAGAATAAAAAGCGTGCTTCCTTTCAATCAAGAGAAAGGAGAGCAAGCTCAATCTTTCTGAATACCACGTAAACCTAAAAGCGGGAGCCTGTCAGATACCGCAAGGTAACTCCCTTCAGACGACAGGTATGTACGCTACCGCTTCTCTCGTTCCGAGAGTACACTCACAATCTCTATAACCTCTGCATCTGTAAGCAGGAGCGCGTTGTGCTGGCCACGGGGCGTGCGCAACGATCGGCCCCGAAAGCTTGGCGGCGCGATAGCTCGCCAGTCGAGGCGCAGGCGACCGACGTCCCGCCACTCGTCCTCAGCGGCGACGACGTAGCCAGTCAGATGAGGAAACTGCTGTTCCCGCTGGCACGCCCCGGCCACGATGCAACGGTTAAGTTGCTTTTCCTGGCAAAGGAACATCCGCTGGCACTTCCAGTTGTCGATTTCGTGGCCGTCCTCATCAAATTGGACGTAGACTCGGCCCCCCAGATCAATGGTCGTGAGGAATCGAGGGCTGTCGGTCCCATATCGGCGCAGCGTCTCCTGTTGAAGCGGCTTGCGCTTCCAGCTCACTTCGGCAAGCGGCTTCGGCTGTCGAGCCTCATGGTCTGTCAGCTCACGGACGATGACGTTGGGTCGGTCACCGAAGCGCTCAAGCGCATTGAGGTAGCTGATCTTCTCCCCGACTCTCATCCAACCCTTGACGAAGTAGCGCTGGTCCCTGGCGTAGTAGCCGAGGAAGACGACGTAACTTCCCGGTACAACGCTCCGCCTCGTCAGGGGTCGGCAGATACCCCAGGTCGGAATCGGAGGGCGAAAGTCGGGATCCAGGCCACAATCCACGACATCGTCGTGGACCTCTTGATCAGCGCGAAAGACGCACAAATAGTTGGGGTAGGGCAAGAATTCCTCCTTTTTCTCATAGTTTAGCACGGATGATGATATAGTCACAGACAGTTTTGTTGAGCGCCTGGCCGCTAAGCGCACAGGGCGCGGGCAAGTGAACGATTTAGAGGGCGTGGCTTGATCCCTTAAGGAGGCTCTGGCAATGCTTTTCCTATTTGGAGCTAATAGAATTAAGAATATGATCCCGCAAAGCGATTATTGCATGGTCGCCATGAGAACTCAAAGTGATTAACAGTGATAGGAATACCTTTTGTAATTCAGGATCGCTTGATATTTTCTGTTCCTGGTTCTCCCAGCATACGCGCAGAAATTCTGTAAGGCTCCCTTTGAGACCATTTTCTCTCCAGTGGTATTCCTTGAATGAACGGGTCGCATCCGCCAACCAGTATATGCCGGGGAGCAAGAGTCGCCTAGTCGCGGGTTGGACAGCAAACCTGGCAAAGTTGAGTGCAACACGCGGCATAACAAACCACCGCTCGGCTGCCATTGCATATACATCAGCCATTTTCCCGATTACGGAAGTGAATTTCTCATTGTCTCCGATAATTCTAAAGCCAGTCTCCAAACCAAGCAATTCACAGACTATGTTATCGAGGTCGTGAGTGCGATTCTTCTCCGGGTCCCAAAAAGGGTGACTTAGGGCATACCGGATCATTTCAATCCACATCTCTAAAAAAGATTCCGGAGAATTGACTGCAAAGACACCTCTGGTAAACCATCTGCTTAAAAAACGTTCCACCCAGTAATGTGCGGGAGTTCCGAGACCTAATATGGGTTTCCATAATGAATCCGGATTTTCCGCAGATGTCATACACGGAATTGCAGCCGCTACTTGTTCATAAATCCAATTGTCGAAGTCATTTGGAAAACTATCAATTTCTTGGTGAGCGGGGTCTTCGATGACGGGAACAGAAGCAAGCGAGAGGTAAAGAAGTTCCTTTATTAACGTGAGCCACTTAAGGCGCTCCGCAGGTGAAGTTGCGGACTTAATATCAATCCATGCAAATGCGTGACTAACAATAGCCAGGTCAAGGCCGGGGCGATTAGAACGCAGAACTTCACGCTTGCCTCTATATGTCTTGCGCAATTTGCGCCTTCCGGTTCCTAGCTCTGGAAATTCCTGAATGCGAAGTTTTTCAACCTCTGCCAAAGTAGTTGCGTTTATTTCCTGTAAGCTCGGTCGCTTAGCAGAAAGACTACTATCAACAAAGGATTTCAATAGTTCATTGTATTTTTTATCCCAATCAAGTTTCGCGTACTTTAGCCCATTGAAGGCGGCCCATTGGATGGCCAGATTTTGCAGCCGGTTAAAATCATCTCCCAATGTATCACGATATCGGAATGCCCGGCTCATTGTAAGTGTGGTCGTTTCATAATGAAATGCCGCTACTCCCATCGCGACCAAATATCTTGCAAACTGGTCGTTAGGATTCTCATTAAGCAACGTTACGCCACATTCCGCGATAAATGCGTCCCAATGCCGAGTTCCTTTAGAAATCTCAGAATCAAATCTTGCCCGTTCCGGTGGATTGCTTATAATTTCTTCCAACTTCCGGCGACACCATGCCATTCTGCCAGGTTCAGAAATGAGCCACGCTCTATGAAACGTAAGCAGTACTGCTATTCCGCCACATATCACATCTTCTATACTCAGAATCTGATACCCTGATTCTTTCGGTATCGTTGGTGGAGAATTATCGAGCACCTGTAGCTTCTCCCAGAGATAGAGGATCTGTTGCGGTGGGAGTGGTATACCTTTGTCTAAAATATCTCTGCACTGCCATGGCAAAATCATTAATTGCCGCTGCTCATTCGCCTGCCGTAACGATGGTTCATTCTCACGTTCTATTTCTTCCGGCCAGTGAAATTCCGCTTGAGAAACCCCATTTTCGGCGGGAGTAAGCGTATAATTGTCGGGATTGAAGCGCTCAATAAGGAGACGCAGATTATTGGGCTGGCCTTCTTCATCAAGTTGTTTGCTCCAGTCGGCACGTAATTCAGCGAAGAATGGCTGTAAGTCCTTAACCGAGAGCATAATCGTTATTGCCAGGCTTTGAAATAATAGAGTCCGATGGGGCAAACCATACCATTCCTTTGCCAAATCAATAAGGCTCGCTTGTTGCAATCCCCATGCTAATAATCCCGGCTCATAACTGCCTTTTTGTGCAATTATTTGCGTATCTAGGTAATACAGTTCCCATACAGCAAGCAGAGGCTTGAGTACTCCGAGGAATAATCCCGGATTTTTTTTGCCTACATCAAGTAAGAGTCCCGCAAAAGCCATGGATTCGCTTTCGGCAAGGACGCGCGATAGATAAGGCTGAATATCTATTCCCTGGTCAATTTGCTCATACAGCCATTTTTCCAAAGCCATTAAAGCGCAGGTAACTATGTGTGCGCTATGAGGCCAGCTATTGTGCCACTGAAAGGTGCGGTAATCGCCCAGCCATTTGCGTCGCTGCCCTTCTATGATAAATAGAGTTCCTTCAGTTCTCTTCCCATGATTGCCTTGACGTTCCAGCCACTTCATTTCCGCTTCCACCGAACAACGGGTTGCGAAGTTCACCAATCGTAAAATGAAGGAAAGACCTTGCTCAGGGGCATTGCGAAGGAATAATAAGAACGGGCCACAAAAATAGAATGGCGGATACCCGCCATTCCAGTACTCAATAATACCTTCATCGTCAGGACGGGAAGGGCTGTAAGGATTTTCATGATGTGGTTCTTCTATGCAGACGGCCAAAAGCACTTCCAAAGCAACTTCAGGCTTAGCCTGTACTAAAGCAGAAAACGCACCAGTATCAAGGCAGGCATTCCTAAAATCTTGAGTTATACGTTTGCGCGGGCCGTCTGGCCATGGTTTTTTCATAGAACCAAGAGGAGGAAAAATGGGCGAAAAAGCAGCACTTGCATTATGTGCTTCCCGTTTTCTCTCTTCTGCACTCTTACTGCGCGCTTCCTTTACCCGTGCTTTGACAGCCGGAGATAAGTTTCGCCGTTTTGCGAGTTCTAAGCAGAGTACGCTAACCTCTTCTGGAAGGTCAGGGGCTGCATAAAGAAGAGCCTCATATACAATTCGGTCTTTGCCATCACCGAAATAATTACCTTCTTCGTCCCGCGCTTGCTGCTCGCGGGCTATGGCTATGGCTAGTTCAGCCGCCTCCTGTCTCCATAAAAAGGGTTGCCCGTTACTATATTTGATGGGCATTTTTTCTAGCCACATACTGCATACTTTGGCTGCCCTGACTGGTGCGTGCCGAACGATCTCCTCTCTATGCGCATGAAGAAATGTCAGCATCGGCCCCCAGTATGGCCAGAAGGGCCTGCGAAAGGCATATTCCAGTCTTAGGGCCATTTCTGGAGTCTCGACAAGGGATAATTTTGATGAATCTGGAAGCGTAGCGGTAAAAAGAAACCTGTCGAGAAGCCGGGCAAGCAACTCTCCATTTTTTGACGCTAGCGCTGGCCAGACACGCTCTAGCAATTCAGCCGCATTATTTGCAAAAAAAAGTGATTCCAGGAGAAGATCGCGCAGGATTGTGCCTGCTTCTGAACCATCATCAAGCTGCGTTAATGACTTATGCCATACCTCGTCTCCATTTGACGATTTCTCCAAGAGTCTCTGGCCGTAAAGACGCGCTGCCCGGTGCCACCTGGGCATGGCAGCACGGTCGCGATGAGCAACTGAGGCGGTTGGCTCCTGTTCAACCAGTACCTTCATCCTTGCCCAATCGCCAAGCAGATCATGAGAGAAGCTCAAACGTTCGTCTCGACGGCGTAAAAGGTCGGATTTGATTAAAGTGTGTAAAGTATGCTGCTCGGCATGTCCTAATTGCCCAGGCGCAACACTTGTAGATAGAGTTTCAGCCTCAATAGTGGCGATGTGTTTAAGAAGCTGCGAACGGGCCAGGTTATCACTACCATCTCCTTCCACCCAATATTCCCATAGCCAGTCGATGAGGGTTGTAAGACTGAGCATTGTACTATCAAGAGCCTTCCCGCTTTGGGATGCTCTAATAACCCAATCTAATATCTTAAGATTAGTAAGTAGAGGACGAAACTCAGCGCGAAGAGATGCCCACCTGAGTTTAGGAAAATTAGCTAGAAGATTTCGGATTTCATTTTCGGAAGGGTGTCGGCTGATAGCTGTTTCATCAAAGGGAGGAAGTTCACAGCCTAGTCCTGCCAATCTCCTCATAATGCTCTCTGCTACTTCAAACTGAACAGTGAATAAAAAATGAACATGATCCATGGAAGAATTGGTACGCACTTCCTGGATTATTCGTGCCGTAAGCCGTAATGCCTGAGCGGGATACCCTTCAATACCATCAAAAACTACGAGACAAGAATGGGAAGCAGCTGACAGGGTTTCAACCAGCGCATGGTGCAAGCCCATTTGGTGTTCAAACTGAACAAAAGTATCATATGCCAGTATATTCGGAGTGAACCATATCACCTGATGGTAATTCGCCTGCGCAATTACCTTAGCTAAGGCGGATTTGCCGCTCCCCGATTCGCCAACAAGAAAGCATGTGTTATATTTTTCGAGATTGTCTTGAATAGTGGCTCGCTCTTCGTTCCTTTCTAAGGGAGGAAGCCCAGGAATTCCTGTGCGTACATCATTCATTGCTTCTTTGCTATAGCGGTCAAGGATATCCCAGTCAGATTGGTAGTCAGGATGCTCCCGAAAATCGAAAGCTCCACGTAGTATTGCCATCAGGCCAGCAAGATGAATAGAGCCGCCAGTGGGACGTTTCTCTGCGGCAAGTCCTACCAGTCTTTCCCATAATTCCAGAGCCTGTTTGGCATCGCCAGAGCGGAGAATATGCTGGCAGTCGCTCAGTGCCTTTATGCGATCCTGTGAGGTTGGGTTTTCATAATCAAAATCCAGTAATCGGATATGTCCGAGAAGACGGACGGTTTCGACTTCATCGGCCTTGCCATACTGCTTGAATTTTTGAGGACTATGAAATCCATTGAATAAGTTACGCTCAATGATTGAGGTTTGTGATCCTTCATCTTCCTCTGGGACTGAAAGCCTTGCAACTATGCGTTCTGGTGCTGGTATTGCGGACAAAATTTCGCGAAGAAGATCTGACCACGCGCTTTTTACTCCTGAGGCAATATCTCCAGTCACTAAAACTATAGCGTCATTGCTGTCTTTGAGTTTTCGTGAAGCGCCATCTCCAAACCATTGCGCCCATGCGATTTCTATAAAATTATCAGGAAAGCCAGATTCTGTGACTTGTTTATGGCTTTTAATTGAAAATCCTGCGGTTCTGTCGCCACTTGCCGTATTAAAAGAAATCACTTGATCGTCAGCAAACCAACCACTTTCCCTGGCCTGCCAATCAATGCGAAGGACTTTCCCAAAATCTGAGCCGAGACTGTTGGTTCCACTTAGGAGGTCGAGTAAGAATCTGGCTGCCACATGGTCTTCGTAGCGGAACCCGGCTCCACCAGTCAGTTCTACTGGCGCTTTCTTCTTTGTCATTTTCTACACATTAATTTTTATAATATGGTGTGTATTGTGGTATCGATGGGATAGGCGGTCTCCCCAAGTATAACATACGCTACAATGTAGTAAAACCGCAACAGAAGTTCATAAGCTTTTTCCTACTGTCTGGCACCTTGGCATCCCGCTTTATTCCTGCGACATAAGCGGGTAGCGCGAGGCGAGTCAATGACGAATTTTCCCCTGCCTGGCGGCATTCCTCGCGCAGCAAAATTCTATGACTTCTGGTAAATGACCCGAAATGTGGGCATATTTTGCCCTGAAACCTGCACATTTGCCAAGAGTCTTGAGCAAGACGACTGGTGGCAGGTGAAGAACCCGCTCTCCATGCAGATTGTCGCACACCGTTTTTGGAAATTCAGCGCTCATTATGTGTAAATCACGGACTGAAATGGGAGAAATCTGTCCAATTGGCCTGTCGTTCGTTTTCGCTCGAAAAGGTTCCATGTGCCAGATCACGAGCAGCCGGGCCCAAGAGGCCATCAAGACCCACGGGATGCGCAACGAGTTTGATCTGAGAAGTCGAACTGGCGTGAGAGCGTCCTTCCTGGCTCTCACGTTTGCCTGAGGCAGCAAGCCGTTGCTCCCTCCACGGCCTCTGACGCGGTTCATGGCGCTGCTCATGGCGCTTTCATGACGCTTCCTGTTTACAGTAGGAGTAGGGAGGGCGAGAGGCATGAGCCGGGCTTT
>WNGL01018962.1_pt1 | contig 12883 bp, 9 predicted proteins | sample 5400591 | NCBI WGS metagenome assembly WNGL01 (sample SAMN13153377, study PRJNA577476) | soil metagenome | isolation source: 80 cm soil or saprolite under Garry oak tree replicate 1 | place: USA:California | collected 2016-06-15
CTGCCATGTCCCGCGCTGCCATGCCCCGCGCTGCCATGTCCCTCGCACATGTTACAGAATCACAACAATATGTTACAGAATCTCAACGACGTTCGCTTGTTTCTTAACCGATCCCTTACTTGTTCTCCACACAGACTCAGCTTCTAGCTGGTAGAATTGCAGATGTAGAGAGAAATGTGACTGTATGGATGGACTGCCCTAAAGGGACCAAATGTAGGGACTGCAAGCAGCACGTATCAATGTGTTGCGTTCCCACTTTCTTCCCACAACAACTATGCATCGTTTCGATTAGGAGAATAGACTATGGTTCCTAGCATAAGCAGAAACAGCGAGCGACAGATGTCCGATTTAAATAGGTTATATAACAACTTGTTCCCAGAGAATGGCCTTTTAGAAACGATGGAGCAGATACGCCGCTTTGAGTTGCTCCGCTTAGCCTTTTTTGTGTTGAAGCTGCGTAAGCTCGAACAACGTATAGGCGGTGGGCAGGAGACAGCAGGAAGGGGAGAAATGGATGAGCAGGAGTTTCGACGTAGCCTGATGCGCCATGTCATCTTCCAGCAAGTGCTGACGCTTATTTCGCTGGATGCACGTGAGCAGGCATTGCAGATTATTGAGGCATGCCAAAAGTAAAAAGATGGTAACTCTTTAGGACTCCTCACCACTCGCGGTGGTTCGCAAAAGGTGTTTTGATGCTGGGCCGTTTGGCAGTCGCCGACTGCCAAACGGCCCAGCATCAAAACACCTTTTATCAATAGCCGGAATACGCATAGCGGTTTTGACGGGTGAAGATTTCACCGTTTATACGTACGATGACACCTTCTTTATTGAGGTTATTCCTCAATGTTTGCACATTAACATCGTTACTAACTAGAAGCATACGGGGAGCGATTTTACGCAGGTTAAACTCTTTAAACTTGCTGGACGAAGAAAGTTCGTCAGCCGCGGCTTCGCTGGAGACTTCGAGCAGCAGGACTTGGGAGATTTTGATGTCTTTGTAGAGCTTTACCCAATCACGCAGGGTATAGGCGACATTTTGTGGTATCTCTTTCTGGCTGCGTTCGCCGAGGATTTCCAATATCTCCTCTATATCATAACCAGCTTCGACGCCGCGCAACAGCGAAGCCTTGGTCATCGTCAGGCGACTGACCATTTCAACTTGATTCACCTGAGCAAATGGTAAGATGCTGTACAACGTAGGTATATCGGGTTGCAGCAAGAGCAGTTCAAAATTGGGCTGCACGATCAGTCCTTGAGAGCCAGATGTCATTGTGGAAGGAAGCTTCTCTTTAGTCGAGAGAACGGCAGCCCCTACATCGGTGAGCATGAAGAACTCAGGATTGACAGGTTTGCCAGCTTCGGGTTGTGAGGCTTGCTGGTAGCCGAGAGTCACCAGACCAAACTCATAGAGCGTAGATGCTAGCATCCCCGTGTAGACTTCACCTTCGCAGCTATTCCACTTAGCTCGCATAGCTGGAGTGGTACGACGATTGGCGGTACGCTGGCTATAATGGGGAGGGCGTAGCTCAAAGGGGTCCTTATCCCAGATTTTTTGTAGCAGCGAAGCGACGCTGTACCATTGCCCTGCTATACAATCTTTGAGGTGTTCAACTAGCGAAGCACGGGCCACAATCGGATTCCAGTAGTAGGGGTCCCACTGGTGAAAGTTTGCGCCATTGATATCCAGCCAGTGAAAGCTTTTCGTCCAACACTGCACCAGTTTGCGTGCCTGCTCCTCAAGGTGCAATTGTGCCCACTGTTCTAACTGTGCGCCGGGCTCGTAGCGTTGTTTCATGCCATCCATTGTGTTTTTGGAGAGCTGGATCAGGCCGAGTTCCTTAGCTATTTGAAAGATCATCTCGAGATATTCATTATTGTCACCCATGAAGCGGTAGCGCGGCTTGCCATGCAGGAGTGGCAGGATCATCTTGTTGGCGATACGTTTGGGAACAGTACCTGCCTGGGTTGGTTCGATATTTTGCTGGTAGACAGCACCGAGAATAATCGCCAGATCATAGATGGCAGAGGTATGGCCAGCATGTATGACTTCAGGCGGAGAAGCGAGAGGGACAAAGGCCAAAGGTACTTCTGCCTGGATTGGATGGAGAGCTGCCTGGCGCAGATTGTTATAGATATTCGAGGGTATAAAAAGTACGCGCTGTTGCCCGGAGAACGTGTCGAAAGCAATAGCGTATTCATCGAAGGTATGCAGGGCGTTGAGCAGTTTTGTATCATCATAGCCCGTGTGTTGACGTACCGCTTGCATGCTCACGCTGCCTCTCTGCTCACAGAGCCATTTGAAGAGATCATGCAGGGGCGGATCAAGCTGTTGCAACACTTCAAAAGCGGCCTGCGGGTCTAACAGTTCCGTCTCGATCATCTGACGCAGTTGGGTTGTGTTGTAGTAGCCAACGTTGGGCAGGTTGTAGTGAGTGGCAACGAGGTCCAGATTGCCATAATAAAACTGGTTCATGATTTTATCGAGCGTCATCTGGGAGCGATCAGACTTGGGTGAGAAAAACTCCTTTCCGGCAGTGTAGAGGGCATCGGCATTTTCTGGATAGGCGGCCAGCAAGATGACCTGCTCACTTATGGAGACGACCTTATTTTTGGTGCTACGCACAGCCGTCGGCTGTACACGCACAGTCGTCGTTTGCTCCTGAATGAGAAGATAGTGTTCAAGGTTGGCAATAGCTACTGCCAGTTGCGCCGGCGAAATCTGCGCTTTCTGCTGGATTACGTCGCGTCGTGTGCCACCGCGGGCAGAGTGATGCAACAGTTGATATAAGATGTCGCGCTCATTCTCGGAAAGATATTCCCAGACAAAACGGGCTGCGATAGGGTCTTTAATACGTTGGAACAGGATATCCTGACGCGAGGAGGAGCGGGTGTCAGTCAGCCCACGCATACCCCAGAGACGATATACTTCCTCAAGTTGTTGAGGCGTACAAAGTACTAATTCTTGTCGAAATGTTTTCATGATGTTCTGTTTCAAGAATTCCAGGGTGACCACGAGGATCCCCTGGAATGCTAAATGTAGGGGCGACCCTGGTGGTCGCCCTGAGCACAGTTATTCAGCCGAATATTGTTCGAGGTAGTGGATCACCTCACGTGTTAACTGACTTGGCGTTGAGGCACCGGCGGTAACAGCGACGCGCTTTTTGCCTTTGAGCCAGTCGGTGTTCAGTTGAGAAAGGTCTTCAATACGTACTGCCGGTACCCCGGCCAGTTCCTGAGATACCTGCACGAGGCGATTAGTATTGTTGCTGCGCGGGTCGCCAACGACGATAGTAAGGTCAGCTCCCTTGGCCTGGTCTGCCACCGCTTCCTGGCGCGTCTGGGTGGCGGCACAAATATCTATATGCACCTCGGCGTGCGGATAACGCGTCTTGATGTAGGCAATGACGCGGCGGGTATCCCACTGAGACAATGTGGTTTGGGTAGAGACGGCCAGTTTCTTTGTCTGCTCAGGCGTAAGTGCCAGGGCCTCGACGTCAGCTTCACTTTCGACCAGACTGATATGGCCCGGCACTTCGCCCAGCACGCCTTCCGGTTCAGGATGGCCCTTTTTGCCAATATAGAGAATGTAGTAGCCCTTGCTGACGAGATCGTGCACGAGATCATGAGTAACAGTCACATCGGGACAGGTGGCGTCAATACAATAGAGGCCACGCTCGCGTGCGCGTTGTTTGACAAGGGGTGAGACGCCATGAGCGGTAAAGATAACCGTACCCTCGGTGACTTGTTCCAGGATGCTAGCACGATCGGGGCCATCGAGGGTAATCACACCGAGATTGCTGAGTTCAGTAATGGCATGGCGATTGTGGACGATCTGCCCAATAATATAGATAGGCCGTGGTACAGTAGGATCTTTAGCAGTTTTACGAACTATTTGCAATGCATCAACTACGCCGTAGCAATAGCCACGTGGTGAGATTTTAATAACTTCCATCAGTTCCTCTAATATACTCTATCCATAGAAAGTTTTATTGCGAAGGTGAGGATACTCACACGTCGACATAGGAGCGTGCAACTCCTATAAACTCCGTTACATCTATCTGCACGGAGAAAATCTATCCTCTGTAGTTTACCATAAATGGGGTTGTTTTTGCATCTTGTCTACTGTTTTTTGCAACGCCTTCTTTGAAAGGCTGCGTTACCAAAAATTATTATAACGGGCAAAGTCCTGGTCGAAATTTGGCAAAAATATAGTGCAAGTCTTCAGGTGTGTAGAGACAGACAGCGGGGAGGAGTCCAGCCAGTTCTTCGACAGAGGGCTCGGCTTGCGATAAATCAAAGATGAGCAAGGGAGTACGCCGACCAATACATCCTTGAGCAATGGTAGCCGCAGTTATCACCGGCACGGGCAATGAGGGTGGCGGTATACTGATCAAAAGTTGGACATATGGGATAGTTGCAGAAGCATGACGAGGTGTATCTTCCTGATAAATCTGTTTCATAGCAGCTCGTTGCAGCAAATACCGGTAGGGTTGTCGCTGCTCTTCCGGCCCAATCAATAGAGCCGAGCGACCACTGAGTCCCCCGAGGCAGGCATCGGCAATAGACACAAGCTCTTCAGCTTCTTGTATGTGCAAAGGGGCAACATCCTGCATTAGCAGCGTTTCCTCTAAGATAGACAGGCATAAATCTAAGAATTCCAATATGTTCCTCCTCATACTATAGCAAATGTAATCGACTTGACAATATCAGGTGATTACCTTATTTTTTGTAAGTGGTGGGATGAAAAAGGCATACTGAGGTTGTGCTTCTATTACTTCTTACATTAATAGTTGGTGATGATCAGGTGTTCTGCATCTCTATTATTGCGATCTTGAAAGCTAACCAAATATTTCTTATCAAAGGCTCTGATGGTTAATCCCTTGTGAGCATACAGGTTGAGGATGGTGGGCGTGTTTTTAATGACCAGCATGAATTGCGCCTGGCAGTGATCTGATAGATAATCAGCCAGGCGTTCTTGATCGTGTTTGCCAAACTTATTTTGGGCGTAAGTACTAAATTCGCTATCGTAGGGCGGGTCTAAGAAGATGAAATCATTGGCCTGCGCAACGTGTTTGCAGAGAAAAGCTTCAAAATCCATATTCTCGATCACCGTATGCTCGAAGTGGAGGCGCACAGCAGGTGAGCGCATATAGGCGATCTTACGTGCCAGGTCTTTGCGATTGTAAGATATGCCTCCGTAGGGAACATTGAATTCGCCGCGACTGTTATAACGGAACATGGAGGCATAGGCGTTTTCGCGCACAAAGAAAAAGATTGCTGATGCCAGTTCAGGTGGTATGTTATAGGCATCTATTTTATTATAGAGATGGCGAAGATGCATATAGAAGGCACTTTTTAAGGCACTTTCTATATTCGCTACGATATCAACTTCAGGCAACTGGCCTTTTTTATGTTAACAGGTTGCGGCGAATCTCTTGTATAAAATACTCAGTAGTGTTGTCAAGAAGGGTAGCACATAATTGGTGAAATTCCTCGGTGTGAGATGAGATAAAGGTAATAAGCTGGTTCTGCATTTGTGCAACTGAGTATTCATCCCTGGAATAGGCCGTATATAAGTGAATAAGGTCTACAGCTCTACGATCTACAATGTTGCTGATGCATTGCCAGCTATGGAGAAGGGCATCTAAAACGGAGAAGAAGGCGGAATTTTGTTCGGCAACCATCCTATAGAAAGTGAACAGTTCAGGAGATTTGTCGTTGATAAATTTTTGGGAAGATGGGATGGCAAAAAAGACAGCTCCACCACCGACGAAGGGTTCGTAGTAGTTGTTGAAGAATGGAATTAAGGGAAGAATGTATTTGAGTTCCTGTTCTTTGCCCCCAGCCCATTTGAGAAGGGAGGGGAGCCTGGTGGGTTTTGGGCCTGATGTGCTGTCTTGAGTTGAAGGCAGTAAGACTGATTGGTTGTAATTGAGCATGTTATATCTAATTTATAAATCTGTAGCTTGTTGTACTTTCAAAGACGCGTCTGTGGATACATATTCAAGATTACCTCTCATGTTACTACATAAGTTTTGCAAAAGCTTTCATGAGGTCAATTTCGCTCATGTATGTATACATTTGCGGATGGAAGGTATTCCAATTAACAGTATCGAAGTCGATATGATCTTGTCTTACATATCTACGTGGTATTTTGGTATAGAATTCTGCTCCTGGGCGTAGTAGCCATCCTGGCATTGATGGTACGATTTGTACCGTTTGGAGTTCCTCAAAGCCATTTATCCAAAGCGTGATAGTACTCTGATTTGCATCTATACTTTCAACCGCACCACTGATAAAACAGTTAGCTTTCTCACGATCAGGCTGGTTGTCCAGAGTAGTCTCAGGGCTACTCGCCCATTCAGTAATCTTTCGTAATCGCTCAAAAGTAGCGTTATCAAGATGATAAGCGGCTTTGAGAATGGCATCTATAGTCTGAGTCGCTTCCGATGGCTCAGGTTGCTTATTAAAAGCGGCATCTTCGAGCTGTAATACAGCCTTAGTAAGTGCTGCACAATCGTCTTTACTTAAATCTCTAGGAAACGGATTTGTATTCATGGCATATTCTGGAATACCTAAACTTGTCATGTGTTCAATAAGCCACGCATTGCTCACATCCCAGTTTATGATCGCAGCAAGCACCTCATGAGAAATAGCTCTCTTTTCAGCATCGGCTAGTGGTGTTACAACCCAGTAACTACCAGATACATAGTAACGTTTCCGTTCAATGGCAGCTTTTGCTCGCCTTCCCCAGGAAGGGTCTGGTGAGCGAGCTACCAATACCTTTGTACTTTCAAAAATATGTTGTTTGCCAAGTCGAGGCTCTTCAAATTCATTTGGATACAGTTTTGTTTGAGGTGGTTGCACATATGCTATATGAAAAGGTCGTTGCAGCATCCTGCCAGTGAGCCAAAAAACTTGCTTCGTATCAGTACTTTCAATATATCTTCTTCTGCTTCCAACAGTTGCTCCCCGAAAAATGTCTGCATACTTTTCTAGTTCTACACACTGAGCACGTATCTTTTGCCAGACATCTTCTGGCAAGATCAGTTTATATTCCATGATGTGAGTATTTTCAGAGCCTTCCGACTTATGCAGGATCTGATTCCACATAGATTGATCAGCCACAAGCCCTGAAGCTGTGAATATCCCTGAGTCTTGAAACTCTTTGAGAGTATTGCGCTGTATTGTACGTACTCTTACAGGATGATGAGAGAGTCTTTCTGGCTCAGTTTTTTTCCGAGCAAAGATAACCATTGCCTGTGGATTAATGTCAGTAAAGATGCCAGAAGGTAGCTGCCATAGCTCAAGTATATCGCACATTTTTAAAAGGTCTCTACGAAGTTCTGGTGAGGCTTCAGCAGCAGTAAAGGAACGAGGCATCACCATAGCTAAATAGCCCTCTGGTGCTAAATGTTCAATGGCATGACGGAGGAATTTATCTGCTTCTTGCTGTCGTTTTTGTGCTGTAGTTGAAGAAATTGGGTCTTGATGAGCTTTAACTCCTCTATGGCCTCTGAATGGAGGATTACCAACAATGATGTTGGGTTGGTTTGTATTCAACCAGTTCCATTTCATAGCATCTTTATTATCAATGTTCCAGCTATCTTCTGAAGTGCAGAGAAGTAAACCAAGACCTGCTAGTTTTGCAGTAAAATGATATTTATCATTGCCATGAAGATAGTTACGTAGTGATACATCCTGCATATCGCTCAGTTGGGAAAGGCGTTCATATCCAGCTATCAGGAAGCTTCCCCAACCACATGTTATGTCTGCAATAACTCTCTGATTAGGAGGAAGATACTCTACTGGAATATTCTTCCAGATCTGGCGCGTAAGATAGAGGGGGGTATCATAGCTGCCAGAGCTTTTACGCTCTTCTTCACTGTACGCTTCTATATAAAGGTCTCTAAGCATATCTGGCATAAATCCAGCGTAGCATACTTGCCGTAGTAATTGATATGCTTTTTCTGCTTGCTCTAGATACTTCTCAAAAATATCCAGTTGGAAGTAACGAGAGAATTGCGAAGAAGCTATGGACATAAGCCTGTGGAGCGAAACTTTGCTTCCTTCAAGACGTATATGCTCACCTAGCACTCCGGTATCAGCCAGAATCGTCGCGCCAAGAAGTTGTATAGCAAGATCAGTAACCTCATCTACTTCACCCATTTCAGATGTATTGTGCTCAGATTTTATGTGGTCACGAAGCTTATTGACAGCGAGACCAAAGTATTTCACAAGTAAGGGACCTGTTACCCCCGCTGCCCATAGAGAAAGTTGTAAGGGTGCTAAGTTATGAAATTTAGGATGACTGAAAGTATCACGTCCCTGTTTGACATCAATGATATGTTGGGGTTTAAGATCATCTGCATAGTTGCTAAGTACGTTACCTAGCTGTTCATAGGCAATGTGAGATTCAATATGAATTGGTTCAAGTTCTTTATTTCGAATAGAACTTGCCAGAAAAGAAAATTGTTCTCCACGATGAATTAGATGAAAAGGAGCTGTTGACTCCGCCAGGATATGAATTAATTCTTCATCGTTTTGACCATTAGCAGCATTAAACAAGGTAACGCTAGCATAGTCAGGATTACGATGAATTGGATGGGCAAAAGCAAGAGCATTTATTTTGATAGTGATCGGTTTTTCTTTGAAACGAGAAGAAAAACTGTAGTCTTCTAAAATAGCATTTTCAGGGAATCCACACTTGCGGATGCTATCAATAGCAGCGCGGTACGCTTGTTCTGGAAATGGCTCGTAATGGATTGTGTGTGGGTTTAGTGTGCTCATGTTCTATTTAGTTACCCTTCAGCATAGTTATCTGTATGAGCCTGCCCAGAGACTTCAACTTTGACGGAACGTGTCACAACTTGTCGCGTTTCAGTTTCCAAAGTCTCCAAAAATACCCACATCACCTGTTGTCCTCCAGGATCGAGAGTATCCAGAATGATGCGCTCTCCTTCTTTCGTCTTGCAAATAGCAAGAATAGTTTGTGAGCCGTGAACCAATACTGCTTTTTGTAAGCTTTGCGGGTCGCCCATAATATCACGTAATCTAGTTATGGCTTCCCGAATCTTCTGTAAAGACCACCCATGATTCATAAGTTGACGCACAAAACGTAACTGCAAAAGATCATCGAAACTATATCGCCTACGAGTGCCCGATCCGTGGGACGGCTGAACACTTGGGACAATAATTCCTTGCTGCGCCCAATATCCAATTTGACGTACCGAGAATCCGCTCATCTGAGCGACTTCAGCAGTTGTATATGGACGTTCCGTAACATCATAGTCAAACATTCATGAGTATCCCATCAAACCAAAGGTTTTAATCACTCAACCACACTACAAGCTATAAAGTCTTTCCATTACATGGTAACATATCCAAAAATACAAAGTCAATAACTTTTTGTCATTTCTTTAAAAAAGATACCTTCTCGCTAATTCGGGCTGTTTTCTGCTCATCCTATGTTATAATCTACTATGAACGGGTGTTCTTCCTCATACCTGGCTCAAGTACTGACTGGATTTGAGCATGTTGATAGTTGTTTTCCTGTCCGCTGATGTAAACCAATTACAACGAAAGTAAAGGGTGTTGACTGTCAAATTGACTGTCAAAGCTCGCAGAAAAATACTCTGGTTCACTCTCTACCGAACCAGGGTATGAGATTTCAAGGAAATGGCTTGCCATTACCCTCTTGTCCCTCTTCACTGCTCGGTGTACTCTCTGCTGGCTTGTCCTCTTGCTCCTCTTCACTGCCTGATGTATTTTCTAATGGCTTGCTATTATCAAGCGTCTGGGGAGGCTACAGGAATGCTACGTGAGACTGCTGACACCCCCTTGCAACCTACATTTCTAGTTGTAGTGGCTTCACTTCATATTGATGATAATGTTTCTCGCACAGCCAGAGAATATGTCCATCAGGCGTGAGCGTCTTGCGTAGCCCTCCCCAAATCTTATGCGCATCAACTGAGTCAAGATAGCTATGGAGGGCGCGTAGAGCTGGCCCAATAGCCTGTTGCTCTTTCTTCATGATGGGCACCGTTGTGCTACGGTCCATGGAGTCCAATGCAGGTAATTCAGCTATGTGTTTTGTGATCTCCTCTAGCAGAGCAATGTTGTTCTGCATCTGTTTGACATCCACTTCATCAAAAACTCCTCCAAGGGCTTTTCCCATTGGCACTCCAAATTTGAGAAATTTGATGAGATGGTTGAGCCAGGGACTTATGGTGACCCACCATTCTTCGGCTTGCCGCAAGGGATAGTGATCTTTGACCGAGTGCGGTTGAGGGGGATGCGGTTCTCCGACCGGTTTGGTGGAGGTCGCTTGTTATGTGGTAAAATATAAAGAGTCAAGGCCTCTTGGCACCATTTCTCTTACGGAGTATTCCCTTGTCTCTCGATATCCTCTTTCCGCATCTTCGCGACTTTCGCCTGCTTTCCTCCAGCAGAGAGACCAAGCGCCTAGTCCTCACCTGTGAACGGGTGACGCCGAGCGCCCCTTGTCCGGTGTGTGGCACTACCGCTCATCGGATCCAGAGCCGCTATCAACGCACGATCTGGGACCTGTCGGTGCAGAATGTGCAAGTCCTCCTGCAGCTGCACGTCCGCAAGTTCTACTGTGATCAGCTGGACTGTCCACGGCGCATCTTCACTGAGCGGCTCCCCCAGGTGACCTCGCCCCATGGTCGCTTTCCCTTCGCTCGCGCGTCAGTTCCTCGGTCAGCTTGGTGGGGAACAAGGTGGGGCATCGGCTGCACGCAGCGCCACACTACAGGGGGTGCAGGTGACGGCGCGAGCGATTCTACGTTTCATGCATAGCCTTCCTCTGCCTCCCATCGCTCCTCCGCGCATCATAGGCCTGGACGACTGGGCCTGGAAGCGCGGTCAACGCTATGGAGCTCTTATTGTGGATCTGGAGCGCCGGAAGCCGATTGCTCTACTTCCCGATCGTTCACAGCAGACGGTCATCCAATGGCTGAAATGCTACCCGACCATCACCATCGTGGCCCGAGATCGGAGCAAGGAGTTTGCTGCCGCTGCAAATAGAAGGAGAAGGTTGCCGCTTTCGGAACAAATACTTGCCGCTTTTTAGCTCATATTGCGAGAAAAGTAGCTCTCTCGATCACTTAACATGAAGCAATACTTGCCGTAATTCCTAATGAAGAAGAAATACTTGCCATCATTTTGAGAAATATGTTACCCTGCCTGCATCCCCATCGGGACGTATCAATGAGACAGGAGCCATTCATGACCAGACCCCTTGATGGTATTGCCCTTCAGACCTACGTTCGGCGTCTCAATCTACAAAAAGAGGCGCAGGAGCAGTTGATAGCCGTTCGTTCCTCGCCCCCGAGCCGCCTGCCAGATAGTCGTGCAGGCAATATGCCCGTCTGGTATCCATCCAAGAAGATGCAATGCATCATGAAAGCGGAAAGTGCCAAGGTGGAATTTGCCTTTCTGCTCGAAGCCGAACACGACGATGAGGTGGTAGAGTTTTGGGATCAGCCCCCGCCCATTGAGCTGATCTATCGTGATCGGCGAGGACATCTCCAGCAGCCGCTCCACACCGCTGATTACTTCGTCTTTCGCTATCAATCGGCGGGTTGGGAGGAGTGTAAGCCGGTTGAAAAACTGATCCAGTTTGCCCAGCAACACTCGAAGCGGTACGTGCAAGATTCGCAGGGACAATGGCGGTGTCCTCCAGGAGAGGCGTTTGCCGAAAGGCTTGGATTGACCTACAGGGTGCGTGCTTCAGATCAGATTAACTGGGCCGCTCAGGACAATTGGCTCTACCTTGACGACTACTACCAGAACCTGGAGCAGTTAGCGATTCCTGAGACGGAACTCTCCACCCTCCTCCAGATTGTGAACGCCCACCCTGGCATTACGCTTGCTGACCTTCGCAAGGCTGCTTTTCCCATTCGTTCTGAACACATCAATATTGCCATTGCCCAACACGCTCTTTATGTTGACCTGAAAACCCACCGATTAACTGAGCCAGAGCACGCTCTCCTCTTCCTCAATCGGAAAGCAGCGCTTGCCCATCGCTCTTCCAACCAGCGAGCAGATGATCTGGGTATTGAGGCGCATCCTGTAGTGATTGAGCAAGGAAGTCAAATCCTGTGGGACGGCAAGCCGTGGCGCCTCGCCGTGGGACAAACGGAGTTAACGCTGGTCTGTGCCGAAGGAAAGCCCATCCCCCTTTCGCGTGCGGCATTTGAGAGCCTGGTCAGGGAAGGCAAAATTGTCGGTGTTCCGACAGAAGTTCACTCCAGCATGACGGCTGAAGGAGAAGCTTTGCTGGATCTGGCACGGGAGGTGGATTTGGCGACCGCAACCTTCCGCGACCGTGTCATTCACCCCGAGCAGTATCATGATGACGAACAAGAAGAGATAGCCGTTCGTGCTGCAAGCATTCCTGCCCGAACAAAACGCCTGTGGCGGCAATTGTACCGGGAAGCAGAAATCACTTACGGAAGTGGGTACATTGGCCTGCTGCCGCACTTTACCAATCGGGGAGGCATCCGAAAGGTGAAAACGGAGGTGAACGACCTCATTGAAGAGGTGCTCACAACGCACTACGATACGCTTACCCGCAAACCCAAGCGGGGAGCTTACGGCGAGTACGTCACGCAGTCCAAGGAGAAACATCTGCCAACCGTCTCAGCGCGAACCTTTTACGCACGAGCAAAGCATCACAAACGTGTGTACGAGCAAATCTTGGCGCGTGAAGGAGCGCGAGCCGCTTACCCTTTCAAGGAATACCACCACCCCACCGAAAAAACCGTCCATCGGCATGGGAGCTACGCCTGGTCGACGGCGCACATTGACCATCTGGAAGTCGATCTCCAACTCTGCGATTCCAAAACGAACCAACTCT
>WNGL01007411.1_pt1 | contig 12882 bp, 12 predicted proteins | sample 5400591 | NCBI WGS metagenome assembly WNGL01 (sample SAMN13153377, study PRJNA577476) | soil metagenome | isolation source: 80 cm soil or saprolite under Garry oak tree replicate 1 | place: USA:California | collected 2016-06-15
TACGGGCCGCCCCTCGGAACTCTTTGTGGTCGGCTTCAATTTTCTCGACCACGGTTTGTCGCTGATCCATTTTTCTACCTCCTTAAGAGCCTTGCTATCCCACTCGCTCCAAACCGGGCGCGGCGATTAGCAACAACGCCAATGTCAACGAACAAGCTAAGGAACATGCGATCTGCGATCCTGTCAAACGATAAAGTGCTAAACCGTTCGGTTGGGGATCCACGAGAAAGCTAAGAACAGCGTGTTCCCGAGACTAAGAAAGAACAAAACGATGATAAGAAGGTGCACATAAATATCGAACGGAGTCCAACGCGCGTTACTGGGATTCATATCATCTCCCACTAGCTTCTTAACATCCGACTCCTTCATAACGTCGGACTCCCTGAAAACGGTCGAAAGAAACCGATTTTCAAGGCAGTGATGAGCAACTTTAGTCTTCGCAAACAATCGTAACTCATTGTTGACGATGAAGACTCCAAATGCTGCGAACAACGTTCCGAGCAAAGATGGGATCACCATCCAATACCCAAGAAGCTTGGTCACATCGGGTCGCGCATAAGGCAGCACAGTTAGAACAACTACAACTGCGACGATCTTATAGACCGCTTTCCAACAGAGGCCGTGGCGATACTTGTATTCGTCCCAGAGGTAGCTTAGCTGCTCCGTTGAAGGTGTGACTTGCTGGGTTGCAGGTGTGACTTCTTGTTTATTCATATCTGCCATTATTCACCTCTGAAGACTGCCGCCTAACGCCAGAGTCGAGCGGCCGCGGCGATTAGCGACAACGTCGAAAAGTAATCAGACAAGTTAAAGAACGCGCGATCCGCGCGTGGGTCGAACGAGTTATGCGACCAGCCCAAGGCGTGGGCTCCAGCACCTAACGCGAACGCCCTTAGAACCCACCGTTGCATGTACGCCGCGAAGCAAAACGCGGTTTTGGCCCACTTGTTGCTTGAGGACACCAAAATCTTTCATGCCTCGAGCTGAGAGAACCAAATCACCAAGACGCACAGACGCCACGAGTCCGACGAAGACAGGAGGCGGATCGCATGCTGCCGCACGCATCGAAGCGAACGTCGAACTGCGCGTTCGTAGGAACCATCAACGATAAGCGCGGCGATCTGATTGCGGTACAATTCCTGCCAGCGCCAAACCGCATCACGATGCACGGAGTAAGGCACAACACCGCGATGCGTTCCCTCTGGCTGCCTAGCAAGGCACAGTCTCGGAAGTTCACTGGCAATGAATGCTAGTTCGCTGATCAGAAGATCCCACCAGCGATTGAATAGGGTTTCCGCCGACCAAAGACGGTTATTCGCGTTACTCCTCGTGTACGGCACAAAGTCTTCGAACGGATTTTGGAGTGCCGCGCCCCTGTTAATTTTCGTTTCCACGATGATGAGGTGCCCGGCGCTATCGATACCCCAGAGATCGCCAGGATATTTTTTGTTTCCGACAACCGGAGAGAACAACCAATTGATGCGTCGCGGCCAACCGAGTAAGCGAGGCCACGCCCACAGCCAGAGTGAAGCAGATTCTTCTGATGGAATTATCTCACCGAAGGTCCGGCGTGGCTCGGCTATCGGCGGCGCACAAAAGGCGTAGCGAGTTGGAAGTAGTTTCATTGCAATGGGTCACCTAACGCCCGAGTTGACTGGGCGCGGCGACTAGCAAGAACGTGGAAAGCGAAAACAGCTTGAAGAACGCGCTGATCACTCCGATCCGAGGAAGCATTAGCTGGCCGCCTCCAAAAGCCACTTTGGTATAGGCGTTGGTTTTCGGACCTCCACATGGGCATGATAGGCCTGCTGATCCGGCCCCCAATCAAAGTAAATGCCGGCGTCTTCGTTTCGTAGCTCTCTAGCTTGGGATTCTGAAATGTTCAGCGTTACTTGAGCGAGCTGGCGTGGCTCAGGGTCCGAGACGCGCTTGGCATACACGCGGACCGTGTATTGACCTTGCAGCAACCTGAAGTCAGCACCATCTTCAGGCAGAAGAAAGTGATGGTTACAGGCTACGCCATCGGGTCCGACATAGATGCCGCTGCCACGCGCAAGGTGATCGTCACCGTAGACCCAGATTGAGAAATTCTGCCTCGATTCCCCACGTTGGACGTTGACATGCAGGCTCTCGACAGTTTGGCCGCGGCGCGAGGTGCTGTATAGCAGGGTTCGTAGGAAGACCTTAAGAGCGGCTTCTCCTCGCCGCGGCGACCTCCGTCCGGTCCGAAAAAGACAACCGTCGGAAGAGTCATTCGAAGATCACCCTTACGCAACAGCGTGAACCATGCTGTTAATGCCGACACGATGAGAGCGAGAGTTGAAATTGCTATGGCGAACCAGTTGGTCATTGCATTTCGGCTCCACGAGTTTTCCAAGCCCTTGGCCAGCTAACATGGAGGCTGTCCGCGCTTCGGTCCAACGCTGTGTTTGGCGCGTACTTGATGAACGAAAACAGCAAATTATTTCTCCAGGTAGTCAGTGCCAAATTTGCCGGTGCCGCTTAACTGGACTATCACGTCACCTTCCTTTGCCGCCACGAAATGAGGGACGCCCGCGGGAATAATTATGAAACTGCCCGACCGGTAACCTTTCAACTTGGCTGGGTCGAATTTTTCTCCCTCGCCCAAGTACCAAGTCCCTTCGATGACCGTAACTAGTTCGTCGTGCGGATGCGTGTGCGCGAGGACACGCCCGCCCGCAGGTATCTTAACCCTATCGACCCACGCACCACCCTGGCTCGAGTCGCCCAACAACTGCGCACGCTGCCGCCCATCCTTGTAGTAGGAAGGCGTGAACCATCGCACTTGTTCGGGGGTTAACGCTACAATCTCTTTTTTGTTCTGGAAGCCCCAGGTCATTGCCAACGTTACCGCGGCCAGGGCTATCACGATACCAGTAGCTGCAAGAATCACGCGTTTCATCTCTCTCCCCCTCTCAACGTGGAATTGACCTGCGCCTAACGTACTAAGTATCCATCAAAATTGCGGCGAACAGCCACGTTGTGTCTCTGCGGAAGTGGGTCAGTTTGAATCTTTCTAACTTCCAACCGAGCCCGTTACAGAACCGGGAGCGGACCGGGGTCCCCGCGCGGGCAACGCGCGCGGGGTGGTGGATGCGACCGGATCGCGAACTCAAGTTGAGTGGTAACATCCCGTCGCTATCCGCTCCGGGTTCTGTACGGGAATTGCCCGGTCTTCATGCATTGAACAATCTGCTCACGATTGGAAGTTCACACTCTTCCACGCTTCCCCACCGGGGAATTCGTAAGTGGCCAACGACTCAGGTTTCATTTCTATGCTGTAGCCCGGGGCGAGCGGCGGCAGGTAGTGGTCGCCTTTCATCACGACAGGATTGACGAAGTGTTCGTGAAGGTGACCGACGTATTCAAGCACTCGATTCTCGAGCGAGGCACTGACGGCGATGTAGTCGAACATAGACAGATGCTGAACATATTCGCACAGACCGACGCCACCGGCGTGAGGACAAACCGGGACGCCAAACTTCGCCGCCATCAACAGCACGGCCAGCACTTCATTGACGCCGCCCAGCCGGCAGCTATCGATTTGGCAGAAACTGATCGCGCCGGCTTGCAGCAGTTGCTTGAACATCACGCGACTGTGGCAATGTTCGCCCGTAGCCACGCCGACTGGCGCAATTGCACGCGCGATAGTGGCGTGGCCGAGCACATCATCGGGCGAAGTGGGTTCTTCGATCCAATGCGGATCGAAAACTGATAACTCCTTAACGCAACGGATTGCTTCGTCCACGTCCCAAACCTGATTGGCATCCATCATCAACGTGCGTTCAGCGCCAATCTCTTCGCGAATCACACGCGCGCGTCGCATGTCTTCCTCCAGATCGCGACCGACTTTCATCTTGAAGTGCGTCCAGCCCTGGGCCAGGCCTTCGCGCACCAGACTGCGCAACTTCCCGTCTGAATAACCCAGCCAGCCGGCTGAGGTTGTGTAAGCCGGAAACCCGACTGCCAGCAGCTCCTGCTCGCGGATCTTTTTAGTCTCGTTGTGGCGATGCAGTATTGCCAATGCTTCATCAGGCGTTAGAGCATCGGTGATGTAGCTGAACGGAATGCACGCGACGAGCTGTTCGGGCGTCATGTCGACCAGCAGTTTCCACAGTGGTTTTCCCGCGCACCGCGCGTAAAGATCCCAGACGGCGTTGACCAGCGCCGCGGTGGCCAGGTGAATCACACCCTTCTCCGGACCCACCCAACGCAGTTGACTATCTCCGGTAAGGCGATTCCAGAACGCGCCCATATCGGCCGTCAGGCATTCAAGTGTCTGATTGAGTACCAGCGGCTTCAGGGTATTAATCGCCGCGACACACAATTCATTGCCGCGACCGATGGTGAAGGTGAGCCCATGACCTTCCAACCCCTGCGGATGATCCGTTTTCAAAACGACGTAAGCGGCTGAATAATCGGGCGCCGAGTTCATCGCATCCGAACCGGCAAGCGTCTGCGAAGTGGGAAAGCGGATGTCGCGGACGAAGATGTCTGTAATCTTTATTGCCATGTAAAACTCACCCTTGGTTGTTCTAATTTCAACCTCAAATTACACTCACCGCCGAGACGCAGAGAACGCAAAGATGGCGCAGAGAAAAAATCATGATGCTACTCCAGGCTCACGCTAAACTCTATTTACTCCAGCGGCGGATGAACCAACGTTTGTATTTCCGGCGTATTCAAATTATCAGGCGTGACCATCGTCACTCCGGTATCAATCCGTTTCTCAACTGATTTGCCGAGCAGAAAGTCGGCCATCGTCCGCACGCCCAGGTAACCCATGTTGAAGGGATTCTGGACGACAATGCCCTGCAACTGTTTGTTGCGCATCGCTGCGAGAAAAGACTCGCTCGTATCAAAACCGATGAAGGTGACCTTGCCCGCTTTACCGATGTCCTGGAGCGCCAGCAGCATCCCGGCGGTGGAAGATTCGTTGGGCGTAAAGATGCCTTGCAACTCATCACCGAAGCGGTTGAGGAGATTTTCGGACGCGCGTTTCGCGGTGTCGCGCGTGGGTCCCGCATATTGGTCGGATGATATTAGTTCTATGCCGGGATACTTTTCCTTGAGCCGCTGAATGAATCCGGCCTCGCGATCTTCGGTGCTTGCCGATCCTTCCTGATAACGGAGCAGCAAAACTTTGCCTTTGCCATTCAAGAGTTCACCCATGCGTTCGGCGGCCAGCATCCCGCCTTTGCGATTGTCAGTGGCGACGAAACTCGCGATGGCGTCTGAGGCCAGCGCGGAATCGATAATCACGGTCGGCACGCTCGCGCGTTTTGCTTCCTCCACTGGTCGCACCAGCGCGCGGTTGTCGAGCGGCGCCAGCACAATGCCGCTCACGCCCTGTGAAGTGAAGCCTTCAACCACCTGAACTTGTTGCTCGCGATCGTCTTCGCGCAAAGGACCTTTCCAGATTACTTCTACTTCAGTGCCCTGCGCGGACAGTTCGCGCGCTGCTTTGAGACTGCCGGCGTGAATGCTTTTCCAGAATTCGTGCGTCGTACCCTTGGGGATTACCGCGATGGTGAGTTTCTTCTTGCCACCAGCGGTTGATCCTCCGGGTTTGGTGCAACTGAGTGTGGCGATCCCCATCACACTCAACCCGACCAGCAACACAAACATTCTTCGCATAATGTTTTTCCTATTCGGTGTCTTGAGTTCAGTTCTTCTCTGCGCAGCCTTGGCGGCCTCTGCCTCTCAGCGGTGAGCTTTTCGCGGCCAGGATTCACCGCGCGGCGAACGCCGAGTTAACGCAGAGTAAATCAAATTAAGACACTACCTCCTATTCTAGACGTTTGACCGAAGCGACCTTGGCAACATCCTCTTCCGCCGCGACCACCGGATTACCCAACTTGCCTACGCGTTCGATTTCCACTTCCATCATGTCACCGGGGCGCAGAAACACCGGCGGCTTGCGCGCAAAGCCCACGCCGGACGGAGTGCCGGTCGCGATAACATCGCCAGGTTCCAGGGTGATGGTTTGGGAAATGAATTCTATTAATTCAGGCACACCGAAGATCAACTGATCCGTGTTGGAGTCCTGCATGGTCCGGCCGTTGAGTATTAATTTGATCGAAAGCTTGTGTGGGTCTGGCACTTCATCGGCGGTAACAACAGTTTGCCCCATCGGCGCAAACGTGTCGCAGGATTTTCCTCGCTGCCATTGACCGTCCGCGAATTGAAAATCGCGCGCGCTGACATCATTGAAACACGTGTAGCCGAGGACATAATCGAGGGCGCGAGCGGCGCTCACATTTTTCGCGCGCCGCCCGATGACCACTGCAAGTTCCGCTTCGTAATCAACTTTTTCACTCGTAGCCGGCAGGACAACCGGTTCACCCGGCGCGATTACGGCGGAAGCGAATTTCGAGAACACGACCGGTCTTTCCGGAATCGGCATATTACTTTCAGCAGCATGATCGCGATAATTGAGTCCGATGCAGATCAGTTTCCCGGGACGAGGGACGGGAGCGAACCAATACGCGTCTTCACTTCTGATTAACCAACCTTCTTCATTCGCTCGCGTGAGCGCGTTGTGATCCTTCACGAGTGCTTCATATGTCTCAAGCGCCTTCTGGAACCATCGACCGTCCAGGTCAAACCAGGACAGGGGACTGGCCGGTCGGGACGCGCTCTCAAACAGGCGCTCACAATCCAGGCGGTATCCGCTGTCACGGTATCCGTCGTTCAAGATAATACCCATTCGCGGGGACTCCCAGTTGGTGTCTTCGGTTGTGAAAGCTATGATTTGCATTTAGTTATTCCAATAAGTTGATCCGCGTAACAAGGACTTATTCAGTTTGTTGCCTTCTCAAACACATACTGAAGCTTCGCTCCAGGGTCAGCTTAACGGTTGTTCTCATTCACACCGTGGCTTTAGCACGGTGACAGCACGCAGCCGGAGTTGCGGGAAACCGTTTAAACGGTTTCGCGCTGGTGACGGCTAATTCTCACCGGGCTAAAGCCACGGTGTGAATGACACTATCCGCCGTTCCGACTCCAATCAAGCGATTCCATTACCGTGTCTTGTTCGTGCGTTCCTTAAATCTGTGTACCTTACAATCACAAACTCAGGTCTTGTGCCGCTCAACTTATGAGCGCCGGTCCTTCATTAATAATCACGTACAGCTCCTGCGGCCCGTGCACACCAATGGCCAGCGTCAATTCGATGTCGGCGGTACGCGATGGTCCGGTGATGAAAGTGACCGTTGGGCTCATTTCTGCGAAGCCGTTGCTGTGCAAGGCGGCCAATGCTTCGCCTAATGTCAGACGGATACTTGCGGCGTCGACAATTGCAATATGCACCGGCGGCACCAGCGAAACCAAACGATGTCTTTCGCCCTCCGATTCGAGCACCAAGGTTCCCGTCTCAGCAATCGCTGCTTGTGCCGTCGTGATGCCAACGTCGTAGTCGAATAGATCCGCTGTCTTCGGGGCGACCGTGATCTCGTCAACGTCTACCTCCATCTTTCTTGCCAAACGTTCGACAGCCAGCGCATCCGACAGAGCGAGCCGCCGCGCGCGCAAGTTAGTCTTTTGCAAGTCGGAAATGATGCGTGTCAACGCCAGCGCAATCCCAGGTTCGCTCTGCGCTACGACGCAATGCCCGCCGACGGCTTCAAGGTTCTCAACGAACATCTCGACCAAAGCAGGGGATACTTCTCTCTCCCCTTCCGATGGTTTAGAGGCGGGCGTCGCCCGCCGGTTGCCATTCTCAAGCACGATCGCTGACGGGAGATGGTCTTCAGAGGCTGCAGTCGCTTCCGCATGCACCGAGTCGTAGGGAGCACTGGCGCCCAAATGATCGCGGATCGATCTCAGCATCGCGTCGCGCGCGTCAATGTTGCATTGGAGATCGATCACGATTTCACCTCACGGTTCTTGTGCGCAAGTTCGTGACGCCATTGCTCCCGGAACGTGAGGCTCGCCAGTGGTCGCATATCGCGCGCCCTGGTCCAGGCTCCGAGGGGCGGCACGAGTCGCGAGGGCAGCGAGCCCACCTTTCCAATTCTGCCATCGCGCACAACAAAGCGTTGCAGCACTCGACTCAACCTCACGCTCCATTCATACAGTCGTGGTCGCGCCATAACTGCTGCCCAAAGTTTGAAAGCAATTCGCTCCATGCGTCGTTTCTTTGGCTGGCTTTCTGCCTCCTGCCGTCCGCCTCCTGCCGTCTGCCTCCCGCCGTCTGCCTCCTGCTGCCGGCCCTCAGTGATCTCCGCGCGCAAATACAGCAGCAACTCCGGAATGTCGATCTTCACCGGGCAAACCTCGCGGCAGGCGCCGCACAGACTCGAGGCGTAAGGCAACTGCGCTGCTTTACCTAACCCAATCAGTTGCGGCGTGATGACGGCGCCGATGGGACCGGCGTAGACAGATCCATACGCATGACCGCCGATTTGTTGGTACACCGGACAGGCGTTGAGACACGCGCCACAGCGGATGCAGGCGAGTGACTGACGTGTCACCGGATGCGCGAGCATGCGAGAGCGCCCGTTGTCGAGCAGGACGATGTGCAACTCCTCTGGACCTTCGTCTTCCGGCTTCCGCTTCGTTCCAGTAATCAGCGATTGATAGGTCGTCAATCTTTGACCCGTGCCGGAGCGGGGCAACAGTTTCAAGAAGACGTCGAGATCGGCGAAGCGAGGCACGATCTTTTCAATGCCCATCAACGCGATATGAGTTTTTGGCAGACTGGTCGTCAAACGAATGTTGCCCTCATTTTCCAAAATGAGAATCGTTCCCGTTTCCGCCACAGCAAAGTTAACGCCGCTGATGCCAATGTCGGCCGCAGCGAAGCGTTGGCGCAGCACTCGACGCGCGGCGCTGGTGAGTTTCGCGATGTCGTCAGTCGGCTCAATCCCCAGCTTAGCGGTGAACAATGCGGCAATCTGCTTTTTCGTTTTATGAATCGCAGGAGCGATGATGTGCGAAGGCGTTTCACCGGCAAGCTGGATGATGTATTCGCCCAGATCCGTTTCAATCGCTTCGATCCCCTCGGCTTGGAGCGCATCGTTCAGGTGAATCTCTTCCGTAACCATGCTTTTGCTCTTAACGATCTTGTGTGCATTGTGTTCGCGCGCAAGACGACAAACGATCTGGTTGGCCTCCGCCGCATCACGCGCCCAATGCACTTGGGCCCCGCTCTTTTCAGCATTGCCCGCGAACTGTTCGAGATACTGATCGAGATGCAGCAACACTTCGTCCTTGATCGCGCGCGCCTGATTGCGCAGCTCCTCCCAGTTTTCCAAGCTTCGCGCCGCTGCCAGTCTGTGCTTGCCAAACAGAGTGGTCGCCTTGCGCAGCGCCCCGCGCAGTTGCACATCAGCCAGCGCCGCGCGCGCGTTTGCATCGAATGTCTCTGTGGTTAAGTGATTCATAAAGTGCGGGGCATTAGCCCGACCGTAAGGGAGGGCTCATTCTGATCGTTACAAACGAGCCCTCCCTTACGGTCGGGCTAATGCCCCGTCTCCTAAGTTTTCAATGCGACGCCAGCAACTCAGCCAGGTGTATTACTCGCACATTCGATCCTTTGCGTGACAAGCGCCCGGCAATCTGCATCAAACAACTCGCGTCGCCGCTAACGACCGCTTGTACGCCTGCCCGCTCGATGGCCTCAATTTTCTGATCCAGAATCGCGACGGAGATCTCCGGGTATTTCACCGAGAAGGTGCCGCCAAACCCGCAGCAAGCGTCTGCATTTTCAAGCTCGACAAATTCCGCGTCACGCACACGCCCAATCAAGCGCCGCGGCTCGCTCTGAACCTTTAAGTCGCGCAACGCATGACACGCATCATGCCAGGTCACGCGTCCGGGCCAGCGCGCTCCGACATCCTCAACTTTCAGCACGCGCACCAGAAACGAACTCAACTCAAAGGTGCGCGCGGCAACCACCCGCGCGCGCTCGCGCCACGCATCATCATCGGGAAACAGGGCCGGATAGTGATGCACCATCGCCGTGCACGAGCCCGAAGGGCTAACGATCGCTTCCGCCTCGCTCTCCTCGCACATGCGTATGAAACGCTCCGCCAATTGGCGGGCTTCGGTTCGGTAGCCAGTGTTGAAAGCCGGCTGGCCGCAGCAGGTTTGCCGCTCGTCAAACTCGACCGTACAGCCTACTCGTCGCAATACTTCAACAGTGCTTGCGCCGACCGCCGGCCACATTTGATCGACCACACAGGTTACGAATAGAGCTACGCGCATGAGTTCACCAAATCAGAACCGGGAGCGATAGCGACCGGATGCTAGATTCAACCCGGCAAAAAAACCGTAGCCATTTGATCGTAAAGAACGGGGCCCGGAACGTTGGGTGCTAGCACCCCGTCGCTGCCGCTCCCGGTTCTGTCTCGAGCGCTGTCTGAAGTTGAATCGGCAGTATTCAAAGCACTACGACCCCCTTAAGATAATTCGGCGCGCGCATATCTTTTTCGAGCGCGCCTTGCACGGCGTCGAGAGATGTGTACCGATGGGTGATTATCGGAGCGACGTCGATCTTACGTTCCTCGATCAAATTTAGCGCCTGCGCATAAGTAGACGGGCGCCCGTCGCTCGCGAACCCACCAGAGGCGCCTACAGGAGTCACGAGCGTTGGCTCGCGAAACATCACATTATTCAGCACACTCAAATCAACTCCCGCATGACCGTGGCCGTAGAGCAGGACCGTCGCCTGCTTGCGCATCAACCCGGGCATTGAAGCAATCACTTGTCCCGCGCCTGACGCTTCAATCAAATATTCAACGCCCCTTCCTCGGGATTTCTCCTTTATCACTTTGGCCATATCGGGGTCGCTGGAGTCAAGCACTTCATCCGCGCCGAGACGCTTCGCGAAATTTCGTTTCCACTGACTCGGAGCAGACACCAGCAGCAGGCCATCATAATTCAGCACGCGTCGCAGGTATTGTGTGAACAACAACCCAGCCGGTCCCGCGCCGCAGATCAACACGGTACGAACGCGCCGCTCCGGCGAGTCGGCGTTGATCGCATAGCGAGCGTGCGCCTGGGCCACCGCGTCGGACGAATGAATGATGCAGCCCAGCGGTTCAACCAGCGCCGCTTCTGCTGCGTCCAGTCCGGAGCGAACAGGCACGGCGTTAACGGCAGGCACGGCGATAAACTCAGCCAATCCACCAGGCAATCCAGTGATGCCATGTTCGCGGTAAAACTCGCATTGATGCGAATCGCCGGTTTGGCAGTACTCACACAACGGCGTGCGGCGTTCGCTGACGCAGTTCAGTCCCTGATCGACGACGACATGGTCACCGACTTCCAAATCAGACACCTCGCTTCCCTTCTCTGCAACATGTCCGTTGATCTCGTGTCCCAGAATCTGAGGCTGCACAGTTAACGGAATGGGCTGCCCGCGGTCATCGGTGTTGTAGTTCGCATGCCCGGCAAAGATGTGCGTATCGGTGCCACAGATACCCACCGCCGCCACGCGCACCAACACGTCGCGCGACGAAATCTGCGGCCGCGGCACATCGCGGACTTCGAGCCGTGCGACATCAATCAGCACGCACGCCTTCATCGTCGCCGCTTCAGGCGACGGGATGCTTCTTTCATGCGTGGTTGCCGATGCGCTCACTTATTTACCTCGTAACGGGCGCTTGCTGTCTGAGTTCCATCTCGATGTCGCTCGTGTCCAGACGCCCGGCATCGCGCAGAATCGTGAACCGCCCCATGGTTTCACGCACACCGGCTTGGAGCGGAGTCGACGGTAGATCGCCGATCGCCTGTCTGATCGCTGCATCGTTCATAGCCGGTGCGATCGGAATCGGGGCGCCGCCAAACGTGACCAGCTCGCGACCGGATTCTGCATTGATCACCTTTGCAATCCGTGACACTTCAACTGTCTCGCCATGAAGGTTGAAGACATGTGCTCCCTCTGGCGCCGTGTCTGCGCAGGCAATAAAAGCGGCGGCTGTGTCTGCGACGTACTGGACATCGGTGGAGCCGCTGAAGCGTATGTGAAATGGAATGCCCAGTATTGCGGCCTTCATTGCTTTCGTCGGATCGCTGGTCAATCCAGCATCGCGGTTAACGCCGTAAACAGTCAATGGTCTTAAACCAACGCTCGACAATCCGTGATCGAAAAAGTAGACGCGAGCGTTGCCTTCGTTAGTTCGCTTGAACACTCCGTAGTGCGTGGTTGGCTCAGAGACGGCAGTTTCATCAAGCGGCGCGTCACCTTCGCTCATGCCAAAGACAGCGGCCGAACTCGCATAGACCACGCGCTCCGCGCCAATCGTGCGGGCCGCTTCGAAAACATTCAGAGTTCCTATCACATTGACCAGCGCACCCATCGCCGGATCAGCTTGACAGGCGGGAACCTGTAGGCCTGCGAGGTGAATGACGCGCCGGGCGGTTGAATCGTTCAGAGCCGTCAGCACCGCTGCGGGGTCTGTGACGTCGCCGGTGACGAAGCGCATGCGTTCAAGCTCGGCGGTCTCCATGATTGCACTCAAACGGCGGGTGTCACTGCTGCGATCAAACACAACCGGCGTGTCGCCGCGCTCGGCGAGTGCTTTAACAATCCACGAGCCGATGCAGCCCTGCGCTCCGGTAATGAAATAGGTTTCAGCCATGTTCAGCACTTACACCCCGGCGGAGCTGCCCCGCTGGGGACCTCGGCTGGCGGATTCTCTCCTCAGCCGGTAAAACTCTGTGGCGTTTTCCCCGAAAATGCGGTTTCGCTCTTCATCGCTCAGCCCGTTCAGGAGTGACTTAAAAGATCCCAACACTTGATCGTACGAAGCCGCTAGTAAACATACGGGCCAGTCGCTGCCGAACATTAATCGTTCCGGGCCAAAGAATTCCAGCGCACAGTCAACAAAGGGTCGCAAGTCGTCCGCGCTCCAC
>WNGL01018117.1_pt1 | contig 12882 bp, 3 predicted proteins | sample 5400591 | NCBI WGS metagenome assembly WNGL01 (sample SAMN13153377, study PRJNA577476) | soil metagenome | isolation source: 80 cm soil or saprolite under Garry oak tree replicate 1 | place: USA:California | collected 2016-06-15
AGCCAGGCCTTTTCTTCAGGCAGGTAACTAGACATCCCCCTCAGCAAGATCCTCGGCAAGACTTCCCCGAGGGCTCTTCTCCGCTAACCTCCGGCTTGATTCAATACCGATTAAGAGTTTTCAATTACCGAAAAGAGCTGAGTTGGAAACTGCCGCGCAACTTTCCATAAGCTCTCAACGGACAACGCGGGTACATAATGACCACTACGTCAGTAATTGACGAGTCTAGGTATGCGATCATAGAGTCAGCGCGCATAAGTACAAGTTAGGTTGAGCGCCGGAGAAAGAACATGAACCAATTAGGCCCAAAGAAAACCGCGCACCGCAGGCTTTCTCTCATGATCCGACTCGCCTGTGTCGTGTCGCTAATCGCGACCATGAGGATTGGCGGCTGTGCCTTCGCCAAACTTGGCGCCGGGACATTAGCACGACCAACAACTACTCAAGAATCCAAGCAAACAGATGTTCGCGAACTAAAGCTCGACGAGCCAATCGAGCGAGAACTCAAGGGTGGCGAAGGCCATTCCTATCGCGTGATGCTAACCGTGGGGCAGTACCTGCACGTTGTGGTCGAGCAAAAGGGCATTGACGTGGTGGTCAGGCTGTTCGGACCTGACGGACAGAAGATTACCGAAGTAGATGGGCCATGGGGAACGCAGGGGATGGAACCCGTCTATGCCATTGCGGAGGCGACCGGCGTGTTCCGGCTCGAGGTTAAAGCGGTAGATGAACGGGCTGGCCCAGGGCGGTATGAAATAGATCTAAAAGAGCTACGGCAATCCACGATACACGACCGTGACCGTTTAAGTGCGGGAAGAGCATTTGCCGAAGCAGAGCCACTTCGTGCAGAAGGGTCGTTAGAATCGTTACGGAAGGCCATCGAGAAATATGACGAGGCGTTGTCTCTATGGCGGAGTGGTGAAGACCATCAGGAAGAGGCGAGAACGCTAAACAGGCTTGGCTCGATTCATTGGACGTTGGGCCAATACCAGAAGGCGCTTGAGTATTACGATCAGGGACTGAGATTGTGGCGCGCGGTCGGCGACCAGCGAGAGGAAGCCAGAACGGTGCACAACATTGGCACTGTGTATTGGCAAATGGGTGATAGCCGCAAAGCGTTGGACTACTACGGTCTGGCGCTCCCCTTGTGGCGGGCGGTGAGAGATCGCACTGGCGAAGCTAATACGCTAGGCGCTATGGGCTTGGCATACGACAGTCTGGGCAGGCTGGAAGAAGCGATTGATTTCCATAACCAATCACTGGCCCTACAGCACGCCACAGGAGACCTTCGAAACGAAGCCAACACGCTAAACAATATCGCCACGGCCTATTCTGCGATGGGCGATTTTCAGAAGGCGTTAGAGTTGCTTAATAGAGCACTGCCACTGCGACGTGCCGCCGCAGATCGGCGTGGCGAAGGCCTGGCCCTGTCTAATATCGGTGTGATTTATTGGCAGATAGGTGAGAACGAAAAGGCGCTTACTTACTATCATCAAGCGCTCTCGCTCAGGCGAGAAACAGGCGATCGTGCAGGAGAATTCAGCACCCTTCACAACATCGGCAGAGCGTTGGGCAACTCTCTGGAGGCATTTGAGTATTACAGCCAGGCCCTTTCGCTCGCCCGTGCGTTGGGTGACCGCCGAGGAGAAGGTGCTGTGCTTCAGAGCATGGGTGCCGCGTATAGTTCCTTGGGCGAATCGCAGAAAGCCATTAGCTCGCTTAAGCAGGCATTGCTTCTCCATCGCGACGTTGGAGATCGACGGCAAGAGGCAATCGCCCTCTCGCTCATCGGTGCCAGCTATTCAATGGATAAACCCGATGAAGCCCAAAACTATTTAGAGCAAGCCCTGTCGCTGCACCGAGTCGTGGGTGACCGGACCAGCGAGGCTGCTACGTTGCAGCGCAAAGCCCAGCTTGAGTTGAAGCGAGGCCGGCTTAGCGAGGCTCGCACTGATATAGAAGAAGCGCTCAAGATTATCGAATCGACACGCTCACAACTCGTCAGCCAGCAATTGCGAACTTCACTGTCGGCATCCAGACAAGATTATTATGAATTCTACATAGACCTGCTGATGCGTCAGGAACGCGAGCACCAATCATCCGGGTATGATGCTGCAGCACTTGAAGCCTCTGAGCGCGCCCGCGCCCGAACATTGCTGGATATTCTGACTGAAGCACGCGCCCATATCCGCCAAGGAGCGGATCCAATTCTGCTTGACCGTGAGCGTACGACGCAGCAGCAACTCAGCGTCAAGTCGGAACGGCTAACCAGGTTACTTGCCAGCAAGCACTCTGAAGAGCAAGAGACAGCAGCCAGAAAAGAGGTAGATGCCATTCTGAGTGATTACCAGGACGTCGAGGCGCAGATTCGCGCCCGAAGTCCGCGCTACGCAGCATTGACCCAGCCACAGCCATTAACATCGAAGGAGATCAGGCAATTGCTCGACGATGAGACGCTGTTGTTGGAGTATGCGCTCGGCGAAGAGCGAAGCTACCTCTGGGCTGTAACACCTACCTCAATCAAGAGCTATGAACTGCCTAGGCGTGCAGAGATCGAAGCAGATGCACGGCGGGTCTACGATCTATTGGTCAAGAAGGCAGATACTCTCCATCCAGAAGCCTTGACCAGCCTTAGCCGGACGCTACTGGGACCAGTAGCGGATCAGTTGGGTCGGAAACGATTACTTATAGTGGGTCAAGGCGCGCTGCAGTACGTGCCGTTCGGAGTGCTGTTAGAGTCTTCGGCAAAGGAGCGAGGGTCTAGGGATCATGGGCCAGGGTTAAGTAAACATCTATCAGTCCAGCCCCTGATCGTAAACCACGAGATCGTGAGCCTGCCATCGGCTTCCGTAATCGCGCTGCTGCGACGGGAGCTGTCGATGCGCCGAGTTGCCCCTAACAAGGTGGTTGTGCTTGCCGATCCGGTGTTTGGGAAAGACGATCAACGAGTTAAGCAGAAGATCCAGAGTCCGGCGGCGCAAGGACGAGACGGAGGGGAGAAGGAGACCGCGCAAAGCTCCCTGCCTTCCGATGTGGAGCGATCAGCGAATGATCTGAACCTTATCAATTTCGATCGGCTGCCGGTCAGCAGAAGCGAAGCGGAGCTCATCACTGGCATGGTTCCCAAGGCTCAATCGCGAAAGGCACTCGACTTCGCCGCGAGCCGAGCCACCGCAACAAGTCCTGAGTTGGGCAACTATCAGATAGTTCATTTCGCCACGCATAGTTTGCTCAACAACCAACATCCAGAACTCTCGGGCATCGTACTGTCGCTGGTTGATGAACAAGGACAGCCGCAGGACGGTTTTCTGCGACTTCACGAGATTTACAACCTGAAGCTGGGCGCTGATTTGGTGGTGTTAAGCTCGTGTCAGACGGCATTAGGTAAAGAGATCAAAGGGGAAGGACTTGTCGGACTGACGCGGGGATTTATGTATGCCGGAACACCGCGAGTGGTGGCCAGCCTATGGAAGGTCAGCGATAAGGCGACAGCCGAGCTGATGAAGCGATTTTACCAAAAAATGCTCAGAGAGGGCCTCCGCCCAGCGGCGGCGCTGCGAGCTGCCCAAGTATCAATGTTGAACGAGAGACAGTGGGCGGCTCCTTATTACTGGGCTGGGTTTGTGCTCCAGGGCGAATGGAGGTAAGTGATTAATCCTTCATGCTGGGCAGAGAGTGAGAGACTTCTTAGCTTTTCACTGGTCTTTCGAACGGAATATCAAGGAGCCTAGTGGTTGCCAGGTGTTTTGAATACTTCCCTCGACGCGTAAATTGTAAGGGCCGGTTCCAGACAATCGGCGGGTGAATAAGAAGAGATTCAAAATATGCGCGTAGCCGCTAAGGCTGACTTTCGGCGCACGGAGCGTTTGCTGCCAGAGCCGCGTATCTGCCGCGGAAAGAGTTAGCCGATAACGGGAGTATGTTCTTCCCTCGTTATCATAACGAGGAACACTTAGAATAACCTCCACCTCACGACGCGACAGATCAATCATTCGGGTCTCGCTGCGCGTGGTTTCGATCGGGACGGCGCGGAGCGCGGCTTCACGATCCATATTCCAAGTCGCACGAGCGATGAGTGAATTCAATTCCTTGGGTGCCGGCGACTGCTCAGGCAGCGGCGAGGGCTTGGTTGAAGCGACGGGGCTGTTTTCTTCAACCGGTTTTTCCGCATGCGGTTGGCCGTTCTGCTCTTGATCGATCACACGCGTCCGCGGCGACCGAAGAGGGAACCGCCACCAAATCAACATCAACACCGCAATTATCAGTGAAACCGCCAGGCCTGCTCTTAACAACCAGGCTGGTCCAGGCGCTACCGATGCCTGATCGGGACCCCTCTTCATCCCGGTCAGTCCGAACCAGAGCCGCCGAGCCGTGCGGAATGCAGATCCCAGCCACGGGAATTTCATGTAACTTACTTCCAACTGCGCCCCTCTTACGGTCCCGTCAGTATTATGGAATGGCGTCAACCTGATTCTTACTTTCCGGCTCCCCGGCTGAGCGGCCGAATCTCCGAACAATCCGTGGTCGTAGTCGGTAAGGAGCATCGCCAGGGTAATCTCCCCTGCGTCGTCCTGACCTCGCACTTCTACAAGACTGACTTCGGGTCCGATCAAAGACCGTGCGCTTCTCCTCCTCTTCGGGTCAAGGGAATAAGTCAGTATATTGTCAACGTAGATGGACAACTTCTCTGGCCTAAAGTTCTTCCTCCTGTGAGAGCGTGCATCGAGGGTGCGTTGAAGCCTGATGTAATCCTCCTCCGTTAGTTTCGGCGGTTGAAAGCGATCGCCGCGCGACGGTCCACGAGGAAAATTAGAAAATCGGGGCACGGACAGTCTTTCATCCAGAGAGTCGTAGTTACAGCCCCTGTCTAAATCTTTTTCGGGAAGCGTCCTAACGTACTTTGATAGCCCTTCGGCAAACCGATTAAGACACTCAGGATGAAGGACTGTGTGAATCCGGTTCATCGCGATCAACTCCTCGTCATTCGGGCTCGATTCTGAAAAGTAAAGCCCCGGAATGTAGGTTACATCGAACCCTGGTTCCACAACGCAGACCGTCTCCCACGGAGTAAATCGTTGCAAGGATTCGTTGACGAGGTGAATCACTGAACGAGAAGCTGGCTGCGTCACGAGTTGTTTCTCATCGCCGCGTATCTTTTCAGTTTGGAGCATGTCGCCGAATCTTTGAGACACTCTGGCCAGCATCTCCAGCCGTTGCTTTCCAATGTAGCTAGTGTCTTTCATTCGTGCCGAATCGCTCTGCGTTAGGATGTCGTAAAACAACCTCGTTTCGCGCCGGCCAAACTGATGGAGCAAAGCGCCGACCGCCAACGTGACGTAGAACGAGTCCCGCTTGATGGTCGTGAAGACCAAATGCTCGATGTATCGAACGACTAAATCGTCTTCCGTAGGTAAGTAGAGACCTTCACCCCGCTCGGTCTGGCGCTCCCAGGCTTCAGATTCCTTATAGACCAGCCATTGGAGCATTTGAAGTTCGTTGAGGCTTACCGTCTTTCTAACCGGGCGAGTTCTCTCTCCCCATTTCAGGAAGCCGCGAAGTTGTTCGAAGGGCTTTCTGTTTTTTTCCTGCCTGCCAAGCATCGTTGAAAGCGCGTCCAGGGCGTCTTCTGCCACGAAGAAAGCGACCTCTTTGTTGACATGAATCCAATACGCAAGATTGAACGCGAGCTCGAAGAGATGTCGTTCTTTGCTATGGGGCGTCGTCATCACCGTCTCCAGGGATCTCACACTGAACCCCGGCCTCCTATGGTATCAAGTTGGCTAACAAAACCGGCGTGAAAGTACGCGGTCAAAATATACGCGGGCGTACGACGCTACCATTCCACTTCGGCGCGCTAACCAGGGTGAACAATGGTACGGGAAAGCAATCTCCACAAGGCTAAACTCACAAACTCCGCCGAATGACCCTCTTTCAAACATGAAGTCTACTCGCATCTCTAAGGGCGAAATAATTGCGGATCTGCGAGTGCTTGCCCGGGCGCTGAACCACTCGCCTTCATCTGTGGAGTACAAACGTTTGGGAGGTTATGACCTGCGAACAGTGCAGAGGAAATTCCGGCTGCCCTGGAGTCAGATCATCAACTCTGCCGGGCTGCGCTACTCGTCCAGGACCTCAGGCCGGATTGCATGTACTGAAGAGCTAAAGAGAGACCTGCTGCGCGTTGCTCGCGAACTCGATCACCCGCCTACACGCGCCGAGTACCAGGCGTGCGGTCAGTTCGATGCTGAGACGATGAGACGCCGTTCGGGAATGACCAAGTGGGAGGATGCAGTAGCTGCTCTTACCGGCTTAGATCGCGAAGAGATTAAACGTCAACAAGCCCGAGGCGGACGTTACCGCACTACACAAGAGTGGCTCTCTAAGCTGCAAGCTTTGTCTCGGGAATTGGGCCACGCACCGACAACGCGAGAATCGAATGAAGCTGGGATTAATGCACATCAACTCTGTCTACGCGTTGGCGGAAAGTGGATAGATGTCTTGAAAGCAGCCCATATCGACATCGGCAAACGAAGCAAAAGGGCCATCCTTCTTTCAACCCCAACCGAAACTTTAATTGCGGACGTCGTCGTCGTTGCCAAACGGCTTGGACGCGCACCGAAAGCATGTGAATACGCGGCGTACGGCCATCATTCGTATCTTGCGCTTAGAGGAAGGTTCGGTGGCTGGCGTCCGGTTAAGAAATTGGTGAGGCAGAAATTATCCGTTGGCCAGCGCGACCTAAGCCATTCGGTTCCGTTGGAAGTTGCACACTCACCTCTGGCGACACAGGAAGCGGTAAAGACATTCTTCACGCACTCGGGACAGAGGAGTGTCGTGATGGATCAGCCGACGAACACGATCGAACAACCGAGAACCTACTACGCAAAACGCAAGGCAACAGGTCTTTGCGACTCAAGCGGCCTCTCATAGACATTCGACGTTTTCCACCAAGGAGAAACATTTGAAGTACTCGTTTTCAAAACTTTTGCTCAGCTTCGCGCAGATCATCGCCACCAGGAGAGTTTGCGCTTTCATATCCAAACTTAAGTCGCGCCGCCGGCTGGCAATGGTTCTGCTTTCCATCGTCGTAGCGGCGATCTTGTTAGCCTTCGCTGCCTCACCCTCAAAGACAGCCACCAGTGGCACATCTGTCTTGTCCGTCAGGCCTAATAAGGACGGTGCGAAGGCCCACGGAAAAGACTTGCTGCCGCTGGTACCTCCAGGTCCGGTTGTCGCCGCCACGCTCGCGGACGATATCCCGCTGGCCAACAAAAAGAATCCGGGCGACACGATCACTTACAAAGCGGTAATTACGAACACCGGTACCGACGCGACCGGGGTTGTTTATAACGACACGCTCGATCCCAACACCACGCAGACTGGCAGTGTCACGATCTCACCGCTGGCCATCAATGATGGAACCTATCAATCGATTGGCAACATGACATTGACCAGCGCCAGTCTCGGGATTGATTGTGCGGCCAATGCCTTGAGAAGCGTCACTTGTAACGACACGGCCAATGGTGCTTCGCTGGTAGGCTTTGGAGATACGCAGGTACATGCCAACAACGTAGTCGCCGACGGAACTAACACCAGCACCACTCTCAACGGCGGCACAGTCAAGCTCAATATCGACGGCACGTTTGTTTACGATCCCGCAGTCGGATTCGAAGGTTCGGACTCGTTCTGGTACACGCTCTCAAACACTTCGGTGACGCCGAACCTGACTGACAATGCGCAGGTGACGATCAACGTGGGCGGCGCGAACGGGATGGTCTGGTTTATTAATTCAGGCGCGACTGCGTGCACTACGTTGCCGGCAAACTGTGGTCGTCAGGCAACAACCGCGGGCAACGCTTATCCTGCTACAAATCCATCGGGTACAACCGTTAGCATCACCGGCGCCACGACCATCACCCTGGGTTCAGGAAATACTCTCGCCGGCTTTACGGTGGGAGGTTCGACGACCGCGATCACGGGCGGCGCAGTCGGGACCTTGAAAGAACGCGAGGTCATAATTAACAGCACGGGCCAGGGTCTGATCATCACGACCAGCGGAACAGCGGCTACGGACGCGACCTTCACGGGCTTCACTTCGGTAACGACGACTGGCGGCACGAATGGGATTTCATTAACGGGAGTGGGCGGAACACTCGTGCTGGGCTCTGGTGCTCTGAGTGGCGCTTCCGGCGCGACGTTCAACCTGAGCGGTGGGACGGCAACGATTACCTACAGCGGGAACATCGGGCAATCGAATGCCGCGGCTGCCGTCAATGTTTCCGGCAGCAATACAGGAACGTTAACCTTGAGCGGCAACATAACGACGTCGGGAAGCAGCACCGGCCTGGTGTTTACTGCGTCGAACGGCAGCTATACGTTCAGTGGGACGAACTCGCTGGGCGGCGTCAACGCGGTGACTATCGGAACCAGCACCGGCACGTTCAGCTTCGGCGTCGGCACGTCGGTGTCGAACACCACTGGCATCGCCGTGCAGATCAACGGCACGCAGCCAGTGGTTCTGTTTGCCGGCTCGATCAGTCAGACCGCCAACGCGCAAAAGTCAATTGTGATCACCGGCGTCACCGGCGGCAGCACGGCCGGTGTTGCCTCGCCGAACTCGATCAAGTTCAGCGGCAATATCAATCACACGACCGCTCAGACCGCGATCGACATCAACAACAATAGCGGCGGCAGCTTCGGCTTCACCAGCGGCACCTTGTCGTTGTCGACTACGACGGCCACCGCGGTCAGTCTCTCGACCAACACTGGATCATCAATATCTTTCCCGGCGGCGCTTTCCATCACAACATCCAGCGGCATAGGGATCAACGGCACGACTGGCGGGACATTCACACTCAACGGTTCGATCAACGCAGTGAGCGGACAGGCGCTCATTCTGAATAATGTCGCGCTCAATGCGGGCACGATGAGCAGTGTCACCTCAGGCGGCGGCACAAACGGCATCTCGCTCACCAGTGTTACCGGCGGCACGCTAACGATAAGCGGGGGCTCGCTAGCCAGCAACAGCGGCTCGGCATTCAAGGTAAGCGGCGGCGCGGCCACCGTCAGTTATGCCGGTAGCATTACCCAAAACACAGCGTCACAGAAGGCGGTCGACGTAGCCAGCATCACCGGAGGCACGATCACGCTTTCGGGCGCGATTGGCAGTAATGGTGGGACGGGGGTGCAGATCGAAGGCACCGGCGGCACCGTGAACATCAGCGGCGCCATGACCCTGAACAACGCCAGCAGCGTCTTCAAAGCCTGCTCCGGTACGTGCGTATCGCCGTCCGGTACCGGTCTACACATCACGGCTACCGGCGCTAACAACACAGTCGGCGCAACGAACGCGGCCACGGCGACCGGTGTTACGATCAGTGGTGCGCAGATCGACGCTGGCGGCGTCACCTTCAAGAGCGTCTCCGTCAACGGCGGAGGGACGGCGACCGAGGGCATCCTGGTCACGAACATCGGAAACGCCGGCTTCTTCACTATCGCAGGCAACGGCTCCGCGGCGACAGGCGGCACGATTCAGAACATTCAAAACCGCGGCGCGAGCTTCATCGGCGTGAAGAACATCAACCTCAATTGGATGACGTTCACGAGCGCCAATACGACTGACGGCGCCGTCTCTAACGGCACGGTGGGAGGCAACGAGAACACCGACGAGAACGGCGCTATTCACCTGGTGAACGCCACCAACGTCGCGATCAGCAACGTCACGATCACCACCACCGCGCAGCATGGCATCAACGGCAACACGGTTACCAATCTCGACCTTACCAACGTCAGCCTGAGCGGCAATGGCAACGCCGTGTGGGAGTCGGGTATCTACCTCTTCCACCTGAAGGGTCTGGCTTCGGCGAGCCAGGATAGCGTCTGGAGCAACGTCGACGTTACCAACAGCGGTCAGTTCAATGTGTCGATCATCAACGCCGTCGGCACAAATGCCAGCCCCCTTGAGAAGGACAAGCTCACCCTCAGCAACAGCGGCAGCACGTTCACCAACAGCGGTCAGAGCGTGCCCGGAGATCACATCTCGATCTTCAATTCAGGCACCGCGAACTTCCAGGTCGTGGTCAACAACGCCACGTTCTCCTCGGCCGTCGGCCAAACCTCGGACGGCATCCAGGTCGACGCCAGCGGCTCGGCGCACACCGACGCGACCATCACCGGCTGCACCTTCGGCGGCTCCGGCGCCGGGCAGTCGGCCATCAACATGTCGGCGTCGACCGGCTTTGGGACTTTCGACGTTGAGAGCAACACAGCCACTGTCCGCGCCGCCGTCGGTATCAACGTGGCGGTGACAGGGACGGGCTCGCTGACGGGAAAGATCATTTCCAACAATCTCTCCACCAACGTCACGAACAATCCGGCCCAAGCCATCAATATCGTGGAGGAAGGCAATGGTTCGATCATAGCGAACGTCGAGAGCAATACGATCAACGGGACGGATGGCTCGACACGATTCGACGTCGGCATTAGAGGAGGCGCGCGACAGGGCAGCGGCCAGGCCCAGTTGACGTTCAAGGGCAACACCGTGAGCTCCGCGAAGTCGAACGCGTTCCTCGGCTTCGCCGGCAACGGCGCTGGCGGCGAGACGAACACGACCTGCATCAAGTTCGACATCAGCGTGAAGAACTCGTTCCGCGGCGACGCGGCAACGAAGGTCTCCGATTACGAGCTCGATCAGTACACCGGCACCACCTTCAAGCTCCAGGGCTTCGCCGGCACCGGCACGAACAGCGCTCAGGTTGAGAGCTTCGTCGCCAGCACCGACGCCGTGGCCGGCCGCACGGCCTTTGCCAGCTTCGGCACAACCGTCAACTACTCCGGCGGCACGTGCACCATTCCGCCGCTTCTTTTGGCGGAAGGTGGAATCGATTCGGCGCTGTCGAACAGATGCACGGGCAATTCGGTTTTGTCGATTGACGCACAACCATTCGGATTTGACGAATCGTCTCTGTCGCGATTCTTCGGCCTGACTTCAACGGGCAACGCGACTAACACTGTTTCCACGATACTCGATCAAAGCGAGTTCAACACGATTGTCAGGGCCGCCAAGGATCGTTGGTTACGAACTGGTCTGTCATCACAACAATCCACTGTCGTCAATGGCCTTACGTTCGAAGTCCGTGATCTTTCTGATGGTTATCTTGGCGAAGCCGACGGCAACCAGATATTTGTCGATCGTGACGCGCAAGGCAAAGGCTGGTTTGTCGATGCGACACCGCAAGATGATTCTGAGTTCAGCAAGGTCTCATCAACCACGCGCCGTTACGCTGATGCGAGCGGTCTTCCCGCGGGTCACATCGATCTGCTCACGGCCATCGAACACGAGATGGGTCACAAGCTTGGACTCATTGATTCGTATGCAGAGAAAGATCGCGACAATCTGATGTACGGCTATCTGACTGTCGGCGAGCGGCGCTTGCCTGAGAAAGGTCAGGCCGTTGGCGCGCATCCAGGCGCGGTTGCATCAATCCATTTCCCGTCGCTTGAATTTGACCTCATCCCCGCAGGTGATGAATGGAATAGCCGAGGGCAACGCCCACAGATCGATGCGCCGAACAATGTTTACCGCCCTTACAGCGTCTTCAGTTTCTTGGACCCTACGATCGATATTGCTTCGATCTTTGAAGGCTTCAGTCAGAGCCGGCCGTCATCATCGGCTCTACCAACGATTCACACCTCAACTCTCGTAGCTGACAACACAGCAATCGCGGATGAGAAGAGTACAGCAAACAATTCACGGCCAGCATCGTTACTGCATCGAGCTCTGAACTCGATAGCACAATTCGCAAGCACAGTCGATTCAATGATCGCCCCGACGGTATATGCAGAAAACGACGGAGGAGCTTCTCCGCTTAGCGGCGAACTGGTAAATGTGAACATTGGCTCGTTGCCCGCAGGCAAGAGCATCACGATCGTCTATCAAGCGACGGTGAACACACCGCCGCTGGCTCGATTAGTCAGCACGCAGGGTAATGTCACTTACACGGGTGGTCCGGGCGGCGGCATCAACACCGACGATCCGGAAACGGGCACGGCGGGCGACGCCACCAAAACCAACATCAACACAACGATCACGTGGACCGGTGGGGCGAGCGGTGATTGGGACACGACGGGCAACTGGGATCTCAGCGCGGTGCCGTCGTCGATAAGTGACGTGGTGATCCCCGCCAGCGGCGTTACCAATGAGCCGAGCGTGCTTTCAACTAATCCGGCAGTTTTCAGCTTGAGTATTGCCGGCCCGCGAGTGCTGACTTTGACGGGACACACGCTGACGATCGGCACGCTCGCCGGCTCCCCCAGTGGGAGTGACTTAACTTTCAACGGTGGCGGCACGATTGTCGGTGGGGCGTTACAGTTTGCGAGCGCTGCGGGCGCCAGTGCGCACAACAGCAATAATGCGAGCGGCACGGGCAGCATTACGCCCACCAATACGACTACTATTCTGAGTCCGGCCGCGGTCACGCTGCAGAACAATCTGCAAGTCGACTCGCTGACGATTAACGCGGGCGGCGCGCTCGATGTCACCAATCGCCAGCTATCGCTGACCGGCTCACTCAACAATGGCGGCACTTTCACCTTGACGGGAAGTACGCTGATCTTTAATGGCAGTGGCGGGAGCCCAGTGGCGCAGACTTTGGCGAACAGCACGAGCAACTTCAACAACCTGACTATCAACAACAGCAGCACGGGTGGGAGCGTCACGCTGGGGAGCAATGTGACGGTTGGCGGCACGCTGCATATTCAGGCGGGCACGTTTGATCTGTTGGGCTTTACGGCTAACCACGCGCTCCCTGCCGGGCAGCTAAATTTGGATAATGGAGCCACCCTGAAGATCGGTGGGAGCAACAGTTATCCATCCAATTACGT
>WNGL01029962.1_pt1 | contig 12880 bp, 7 predicted proteins | sample 5400591 | NCBI WGS metagenome assembly WNGL01 (sample SAMN13153377, study PRJNA577476) | soil metagenome | isolation source: 80 cm soil or saprolite under Garry oak tree replicate 1 | place: USA:California | collected 2016-06-15
AGGAATTCGCTTGTTCCTGTCACGCCTTGCGCGATACAAACACCTATAGCCTTGACAGACGAGGTTGAATTCCATCGTGACCGGGAGGCAAAAAGGGACGTGGGATCGTATGCGACGACGGGAGTTTCTGACAGAAGGCGGTCGCGCCGCACCGATGCGTTTCGACTCAACAAAGAGTAGCTCTGGACTCCGATGCTGTTCGCGGAACGAGACTTCGAGGATCGGAACAATAACTATCCGCATCCCGTAGCGAAGCTCCGACGTGACGTTTCCCTCGATCAGGCGAGGGCGGAGACGAGCGTGGTCGCGGCGCAACGGAGCGCGCGTATCCAAAGGAGAACGCGCGCACCGGCGCCACCGTACGACCGCAGGAATTTGCTTGTTCCTGTCACCCCTTCGCGATACAAACACCAAACACCCATAGTTCCGCCGGCCGCGCGCAGAGCGCGAGACTTCGAGCGACGCAACCGCGAGCTAGCGGCGTGGGTCCCGCGAGGGAACAGCACACAGGAGGAGCCCCATGCCGTTGGCGACCGGCTCACGACTGGGCCCATACGAAGTGCTCGCGCCGATAGGGAGCGGCGCAATGGGTGAGGTCTATCGCGCTCACGATCCTCGTCTCGGCCGCGACGTCGCGATCAAGATCTTGCCTGCCATCGTGTCCACGGACTCAGAGCGCCTCCGCCGGTTCGAGCAGGAAGCGAGAGCCGCCGCGGCGTTGAACCATCCGAATATTCTCGCGGTCCACGACATCGGCTCGGAGAACGGTTCGCCGTACATCGTCTCGGAGCTGCTCGAGGGCGAATCGCTGCGCGATCGGTTGAACAGCGGCGCGGTTCCCGTGCGCAAGGCGGTCGAGTACGCCGTTGCGATCGCTCGAGGCCTCGCGGCGGCGCACGAGAAAGGCATCATTCATCGCGACCTGAAACCGGAGAACCTTTTCATCACCGCCGACGGCCGAGTGAAGATCCTCGATTTCGGGTTGGCCAAGCTCGCCCAAGCCGAACCGGCGCCGGGGAGCGGCAGCCTGATGCCCACCTCGGCGGGTGGAACTACGCCCGGACTGGTTCTCGGAACCGTCGGCTATATGTCGCCCGAGCAGGTGCGCGGCCAGGCCACGGATCAGCGGTCGGACCTCTTCGCGTTCGGCGCGATTCTGTACGAGATGCTGGCCGGCCGGCGCGCGTTCCACGGCGAGACGTCCGTGGAGACGATGACCGCGATTCTCAAGGAGGAGCCGCCGGAGTTGCCGGTTGCTGACGGGCAGCTGCCGGTTGCCTTGCGGCGCATCCTCGAGCGGTGCCTTGTGAAGGGCGCGGCCCAGCGGTTCAAGTCGGCTGATGATTTGGCGTTTGCGCTCGAATCGCTTGAAACGGCGTCGGTGCCGCCCCTGAAAGGCACTCCCGAGATCGCCCCTCGCAATCGTGAGCGGGCCTGGCGGCTTGCGGCCTGCGTCTCGTTTCTCATCGCGATCGCTCTGGTCTGGCCGGCGCTGTTGTACGTGTGGCGCAGCCACCCGGAATTGCCGCTGATGCGCGTCGATATCGTGACTCCGCCGACGGCCGATCCCGTGTCGTTTGCCCTGTCACCCGATGGGCGCCAATTGGCGTTCGTCGCAAACGACGAAGGCCAGTCCCGGCTATGGGTGCGACCATTCGACCAGGCGGCGCCGAGATCGCTGACGGGCACCGAGGGTGCGAGCTTGCCGTTCTGGGCGCCCGACGGCCGCTCGATCGGTTTCTTCGCCGACGGCAAGCTGAAGCGAATCGGGGTCTCCGGCGGAAGCCCGCAGATCCTCGCCGACGCGCCGGCCGGGCGGGGCGGAACGTGGAGTCGCGACGGCGTAATCGTGTACGCGCCCGACACCACGGGGGTGGGTCTGATGCGGATCGCTGCCATCGGAGGATCAGCGGCGCCGCTCACGCGTCTAGCGGCGGGACAGGGCACGCATCGATGGCCGCAGTTTCTGCCGGATGGGCAGCGGATCCTTTTCAATGCCGGCCAAGGCCAGCCGGAGATGCGTGGCCTGTACCTCGGATGGCTGGACGGGCGCGAGCCCAGGCGCATCATGGCTAGTGAAGATGCCGCGGTGTACGTGCCACCGGGATTCTTGTTCACCGTCTCGGAAGGCACGCTCGTGGCTCGCCGATTCGACGTCGATCGCGGGACCGTAGATGACGAATCGATACCGCTCGCGCAGTCGGTTGGAGAACCGGGAATGAACCGTGGCGCATTCTCGGTGCCGATGGAAGCCGTGTCGCGTTTCGATCGAATCCGGGCAACGGCAGGTTCGACGTCTTCGAAAAGCCCGCAAGTGGCGAGAAGGATGAACAGCCGCTGCTCTCAACCGAACAGGACAAAGCTCCACTGGACTGGTCTGCCGATGGAAGCGCGTTGCTCTACGACGCGCAGGGTCCGAAGACTGGAACAGACCTGTGGGCCCTCCCGCTCACGGGAGAACGGAAGCCCTTTCCGGTCGCACAAACGAGCTTCGATGAGAGCCAGGGGCGCTTCTCTCCCGATGGGAAATGGATCGCGTTCGTCTCCAATGAGACGGGACGTTCGGAAGTCTATGTCCAGGCGTTTCCGCGGCCTGGCGGCAAAATCCAGGTGTCCACGACAGGCGGCAGATATCCGCAGTGGCGCCCGGATGGCCGGGAACTGCTCTATGTCGCGCCGGACGGTCACTTGATGGCCGCGCCGATTCGCGCCGAGCCGGGCGGTCGAGCGCTCGTGCCCGGTGCACCCGTCGCGTTGTTCGTCACGCGCCTGGCCACCGGGGTGAACGTCCGGCCAACGGGCTACGGATCCCGGGCGCAGTATGCCGTCGCGCCCGATGGACGATTTCTGCTGAACGTCACGCTGGCAGACGCGACGGCTTCACCAATCAGGCTCGTGCTGAATTGGAATGCCGGCCTGAAAAGGTGACGATTCTTCGAGCTTCCAGCCGTCAAGCTGGCCGTAGATGATCGGGGAGGGATAGATGAGCACAGACGCAGGCACGGGGACTTCCGTCGTGTGTTCGATCGTACCGATGCTGTCGGTTCGGAACGGCGCGCGAGCGGTTGAGTTCTACAAGTCGGCATTCGAGGCGATCGAGGTCTGCCGTGTGGAGGATCCCGCCGGGAGATCGGCCGTCCGCTTGCGTCGTAGATCACCGGCTCTCGTCAGCGATGAGGATCGTGCCAAACTCGCCCGCTGGACCAAGCAGCCAAAGACCAGCAACGCCCTCACCCCACACGTCGGTTTCCCCGGACCGGAACCACCGGCACACGCGCCGGACGGATGAGCTCATGGGCAACGCCCTGAGCCCCGGTCATAATCATTTTTGATTAGTCATCACTTCGTGCTCATTGTCATTCAGCCACCTGGCTTCCGAACTGGCCGAATTCAACGCGGTTTTTGGGGACGGAATTGCCGCGTGTGTGCAACGACGGTGCAGGCCAGCGCTCATTCATATGTGGTAACGCCTCTTCGGCTTAAGCGGGCTGCAGCCCGTTTCCGCGATTCTTCCCCAATGGAGGCAGTTCAAGTTCGCTCGACGCTGATTCCGAGTGGCCGTGATCCGGCCAGAACCGGCGATGTCGGTACTCAGATGTATGATATGGGGACTTCTCGCTCATGTGGATGGCCAGAGAGCCGAAAATGCACCTGCGAACAGCGGCCCGATTACTTCCAATTAGAGTTGGAAACTGGCAGGCTGCCGCCATTGACAGGCGCCCCAGCCGTGTGGGAATCTAGCCTCAGCGCGCTCTGGGGCGCCTCCTGTCCGCGGCAAGGGAGCCTGCTCCCACCCTGTCCTCGATTTGCGTTTTGCACGGACCTTTCATCCGGCCCTGAGCTAAGCGGACCTGGGCAGAAACGGAAGGAAGGTTATGTCACGAAAGCTCACGTCAGCTACCACTCTCGACAATCTGAGAAAAGAAGCCAAACGCTGGCTCAAGGCACTGCGCGAAAACGATGCTCAGGCCCGCAGGCGCTTTGAAACTGGATATCCCAATGGCCCAGACGAACCCGCCCTGCGCGACGTGCAGCACGCGCTCGCTCGCGAATACGAGTTCGAAAACTGGACGCAACTGAAGCAGGCACTCGCGGCCCGCCCTGCTCCAAACACTCGCGCTAATGCCATCGACCGTTTCCTCGAATACGCCTGCCCCGACCATCACATCCGCAGCCTCCCCGCACATCGGATGGCGCGTCACGCCGCGATGCGGATTCTGGAACAGAATCCCGCCATCGCGCGCGAGAGCATCTACACGGCGGCCGTGTGCGGCGAGATTGAAGACGTGGAGCGCCTTCTCCGCGATCGGCCACAGCTCGCCGACGCCAAGCGCGCGGCCACCGGTCAGGACCGCTCCGGCTCAGGCGGCAGCTACGATTTCCTCGGCGACCTCGGCGGCAAGGACTGGGAGCCGTTGCTCTTCCTCTGCGCCACGCGTCTGCCACTCGCGAAGTCGAACGACCACGCCGTCGAGATCGCGCGGCTGTTGCTTGATCACGGCGCCGATCCGAATGCGTACTGCGTCGGCGGCGGCAGTCACTATACTCCCCTGGTCCTCGCCATAGGCGAAGGCGAGGAGGGGCGCCCGCCGCATCCCCGCCGGGACGAGCTGGTCCGCCTGCTGCTCGAACGCGGCGCCGAGCCCTACGACGGGCAGGTGATCTATAACATCCACTTTCAGGGGAAGGTCCTGTGGTGGCTGAAGCTGATGCACGAGTTCTCGATGAAAGCCGGCCGCTCTGCCGACTGGGCTGATCCCGAATGGCACATGCTCGACCAGGGCAACTATGGCTCCGGCGCGCGTTGGCATCTGCGCACCGCGATCGAAAAGGACGACATCGAGCTGGCCCGATGGTGCCTGGAGCACGGCGCGAATCCGAACGCAGCACCCGAACGCGATCAGCGCTTCCCGCAGCGCAGCCTGTACGAGCACGCGATGCGAATGCGGCGTCCGGAGATTGCCGAGCTGCTGTTGCGCTATGGAGCCGAGCGGCGGGACGTCGAACTCAGCGACGAGGACCGTTGGATTGCCGCGTGTTTCGCGCTCGATCGCGCCGAAGCGCAGCGCATCCTCGCGCAACACCCCGAGTACGTGCAGTCGCCCACTGCCATCTTCGCCGCCGCACGCGAGGATCGCGCCGATGTGGCGGCATTTCTCCTGGATCTCGGCACGCCGATCGAAGTGGAGGATGCGAAGAAGCAGCGCGCCTTGCACGTCGCCGCGGCGCATGATGCGCTGAATGTCGCCGCGTTGCTGATCGAGCGCGGCGTGGAGGTCGATCCCTATGAGCTGAACTACAGCAACACGCCGTTCGATTTCGCCGCGTACTATCAATTCCCGCGCATGATCGATCTGTTGCGGCGCCACAGCCGCGACGTCTGGAACCTCACCCCAATTGGCGATGTCGACCGGCTCCGCGAAGTCTTCAGCGCCGAACCACGCCTGGCCAAGACGTCCTGGCAGACCACGCCGCTCTTCTGGCTGCCGGAGGAGGAGGACAAGGCGCTCGAAATCGTCAAGCTCTTTCTGGAGCACGGCGCCGATCCGAATTTCCGGAGCAACAAGGATGGGTCGACCGCGGCGGCTGTCGCACGCAAACGAGGTATGCACCGCGTCGCGGACCTGCTTGAATCCGCCGGCGGTGGAGGCGTTCCGGATGACCCGGAGGCACGGCGCGAGCAGCTCGCGCGCGACATGGTCTCCCTCTCCGAGAAGGATGATGAGGAGGCGCTCGGCCGGCTGGCCCGGCACTTCAATCGCATCCTCTCCTTCGAGGACGTGCGCGTTCAGCTTCGGCAACGAGGCTTCAAGCCGCCCCTTTCGCTTGATCAGGCGCGCGAGCTGCTCCTCCAATCCAGCGGCGCGCCTCGTCAGTCGGCGCGGCGGCGAAAGCCCGAAGATTACCAGCAGGCCGCGCAGGATTTTGTCAGCGCATTCGACGGCGACGCGGCGGCCCTCGAACGGCTGAATCAGCATTACGGCCGCTCGTTCACCCGCGAGGATTTGGGAGCGGAAATCTGGCGCCGTGTTTACGCGTTCCGGCAGCGCTCCTCCCGGGAGCCTAAAAGGCATCTCAAGCTCGAGGAAGCGCAGATTGTCGTAGCTCAGGATGCCGGTTTTAGCAGTTGGCCCGCGCTGATGCAGGCGGCCACGGCGCGCACGCCGCCACAGGGCGAGCCGTATGTCATCGATGCCAAGGAGAATCGCATCTCGCCCCGCCGGCGAATCACTGCCGCAGAGTGGAACGAGTTGATCGGTGTCATGAAGGAGCGCCGAATCACCGCGCTTGATGCCGGCGGTTTCATCACCGACGCGGTGATGACGCGCGTCGCCGAACTCGACCACGTCACCAGCCTCAGCCTCGGCGGCTCGCGCGAACTCTCGGACGATGGCCTGCTACAACTTGCCCGCATGCAGCAGTTGGAGCGTTTGGATCTCAGCGAGTACCCCGGCGGGAAGCTCACCGACCGCGGGCTCGAAGTGCTGCGCCATCTGCCGAACCTGCGTACATTCGAGATGACGTGGCAGGCGGGCATCACGGATGCCGGCGTCGCCAATCTGCGATATTGCGACCAGATCGAGAGCGTGAACCTGATGGGTTCGCCCACCGGCGACGGCGCGATCGAAGCGCTGCAGGGAAAGCCCAAGCTTCGCTCCTTCAGCACAGGCAGACTGGTAACCGATGCCGGCCTCCCTCTGCTGCACAATTTCCCACCGCTGAAAGAGTGGCACGGCGAAGAAGGTGCCCGTCTCCTCATCGATGGTCCCTTCACCAATGCCGGTCTCGCCGGTCTGGCCGGACTCGAAGGCGTCGCCGACCTCGACCTTTTCTGGCACGTCACCGGCATCACAACCGACAGCTTCGCGCACCTGGTGCATCTGCCGAACCTCATGTCGCTCGGCTGCGACGGCCAACTGAGCGACGACACCGCGATGCGATATATCGCCGCGATCCCCCGCCTGCGCAAGCTGCGCGCACAGGAATCGGTAGCGACTGAGGATGGCTTTGTAGCGCTGGCGCTGTCGAAAACGTTGGAGGGCTTTTGGGGCCGAGAGTGTCCCAACTTCGGCAGCCGTGGGTTTGTTGCGTTCTCGAAAATGCCGTCGCTGCGCTCGTTGGGTGTCCCGATTTTTCCGCACTCCGCGAGCTGACACCAATCGGCATGCAGGACGACGGCTTCCGTCATGTCGGCAAATGCGCGCTGCTGGAGCGCCTGACCTGCATGTACTGCCGCGATACCACCGACGCGGCGACGGAACACATCGGAGGGCTTGCGATCAAGTATTACTATGCCGGGCTGACGCAGATCACCGACCGGAGCCTCGAGATTCTCGGCGGCATGGAATCGCTGGAGCAGGTCGATTTCTACGAATGCATGAAGATCACCGACACCGGTCTCTCATTCCTCGCGCGGCTGCCGAGACTCCGCGAGGTGCATCTCGATGGTCTGCCCGGCGTCACGCTGGAGGGAACGAAGGTCTTCCGGTCGGGCGTGCACGTCTATTACTCGACCTGATTCACACCGTCGGACACCCCACGCGGCGGTGGTACTAGATTGATCCCCGCCGAGAGGCACGGCGCCCATTCCGCCCATGCTGCGCTTTTAAGGTGAGATGGTGGGGGCGAGATCCGGGCGGGTACGCCACTTGGAAGTTGGCTTCGGGCAAGTTGACGCATCACGCCCTATCTGCGGAGGTGGTTGGATTCCGAGATGGTGGACGGTCCAAAATGGTTAGCCAGCGATGGTCGGGGACGGCATCAATGACGCGCCGGCGCTAGCACAGGCAGGTGGCCTGAACCTTGCCGTCCTTCATCTGGATTCCTCTCTACGACACAACACTTTCGTCGGGAAAGTTCCATTAAGGCAAATTCTGAACCGTGAAAATCAGTGAAATCCGTGTAAATCCCTGTCCCATTTTGCACGTCAACCTAATCGTTACCCTATTTATCTACTTAGCGTTGACGAGTTTGCTTGAAAGGATTTCGCTCCTGACAGTCAATGTGCGCGCCAATTATGCACGCGTAGCATCTCATTGCAGTGAAATTCGCTGTTGAGGGGGGTCTTGAAGGCCTCAGTCAGGCCGCGATTTTTTTCATCTCTCCTTAAGAGCGGTGGGATCACGGCCTGATGCCGGTCTTCTTTTCCGTGACCTGGCGGAAGACGCGCAACAGGTTTCCACCCAGGAATTTCCTGATGCGGAGTTCGGAATAGCCGCGCCGGAGCATGGCGTCGGTAATCATGGGGAGATCGCGGATGTCCCTCATGCCACGCGGCAGTGTCGGCCCCCCGTCGAAGTCGCTGCCGAGCATCACGTGGTCCTCACCAACAAGCTGGATGGCGCGGTCGACAACGCCTACCCACTCGTCGGGGGTCATCTTTATCTCCTCGGGGGCGGCGATCCCGACCATAGGAAACGCGGGGGCGGCGAGGCGGTCGAGTTCCTCGATGGTCATGAGGGCTTCTTTGCGGCCGATGTCGGTGGTGTCCCAGAAAGGCTTGCCGGCGTGCCGGGTGCGCCAGTCGAAGACCTTCACGTTGTGGAACTCGTTGCCGATCTGAAATCCGATCACCCCGCCCCTGGAGGCCAGCTTCTTGAGCAGGTCGTCGGGCATGTTGCGCGCGATATTATTCAAACTCCGCAGACCGTGATGTGTGGCAACGACGGGGTCGGTGCTCTCATCGATGGCCTGTGAGATTGTCTCGTCGGAACCATGAGAGACATTGATCACCATTCCCAGCCGGTTCATCTCGCGGATTACCGCGCGGCCACGGTCGTTGAGGCCGTGCCACTTCGCCGGAGCGCAGCATGAATCGGCAAAGTTGTTGGCCCAGTTGTGTGCGGGAAGCTGTGCGGAGCGGAGACCAAGGCGATATAGATCCCGCAGGACGCCGAGATCGCCGTCGAGGTCGAAGCCCCCTTCCAGGTCCATGACGGCGGCGATCTTCCCTTTCTTGTTAATGCGCTCGATGTCGGACGCAGTAAGCGCCAGCTCGATCTTGTCCTGGTTCCTGGCCAGTTGATCGTAGGCAGCATCGATGAGACGCAGCGTCTGTTTGGTCTCGAAGCGAGCGGGATAGTACTGCTCCGTGACGAACAGCGAAAAGAACATGGCGTCCAGGCCCCCTTCTTTCGCACGGACCAGGTCGAACTGTCCGTCGTTCACACGCTGTCCCATGTCGCCGCCGTGATAGAACTGACGGTCGACCACATGAACGTGGGCATCGAAGACGAGAGCGTCATTGTGGAGTTTCCTGGCGCGGTCGGACAGTTGAGCCGTCCCCGGCAAGGTCAGGAGCGCCAGCAACACCATGAGTCGGTTCATCAGAATGTCTCCTCGAACCCTCTATATTATCAGGCCTGAATTTCCTGCCAGGCTGGAAAGAAATTTTGTCACCGCCCAAGCCCGTAAGCCGCACCGTAAAGATGGCGCGGCGGGCCGTCTCTACAATTTGGTGGCAGTGGTTTAGGTTGCGGCCAATGGCCGCCCCTTTATTATAATGACGCGCTTATCACAGGCACGGAGGCATTATGCAGGTATCGCGGAGAAAGTTTCTGGCGGGACTGGGAGCGGCGCCGGCGATCTTGCGGGGCCAGGGGCGTCCGGCACGCCCCAAACTGGCGGCCATTTGCACGGCTTATTTCAAGTATTCGCACTCCCAGCACATCGTGGACCGGTTCCTGGAGGGCTACGGCTGGAATGGTACGCATCACCACCCGGCGATGGACTTGATTTCGATTTACATCGATCAGATCCGGGCGAACGATGTGAGCAAGAGTCGCCTGGAAAAATTCCCGTCGATGAAACTGTATCCGACGATCCCGGAGGCATTGACGCTCGGCGGGAGCAAGCTCGCGGTCGACGGCGTGATCCTCATCGGCGAGCATGGGCAGTATCCGCGTAACGAAAAAGGCCAGACCCAGTATCCGCGGTACCCCTTCTTCCAGGAAATCGTGAAAGTATTCCGGTCGAGCGGCCGCTCGGTGCCGGTTTTCAACGACAAGCACCTGTCGTGGAATTGGGACTGGGCGCGCGAGATGTACGACACGTCGTGGAGCATGGGATTTCCCTTCATGGCAGGGTCGAGCCTGCCGGTAACCTGGCGCACCCCGTCGCTAGAAATGCCGCTTGGGTCGCGGGTCCGGGAAGCGATGTGCGTCTGCCACGGCGGCGTGGATAGTTACGACTTCCACGGCCTCGAAACCATACAGTGCATGGTGGAGCGCCGCAGGGGTGGCGAGTCCGGTGTAAAGTGGCTGCAGGCATACCGCGGCGACAAGTTCTGGCAGGCACACCAGGAGGGTGTCTGGCCGAAGGACCTGATGGAGGCCGCCCTTTGCCGCAGCCACACGCTGAGGCCATCGCGAGAGGGTTTCAACCACAACTTCCCTTCCGAAGACGACATGCGGCGGCTCGTCCGGAACCCGGTGGCCTATCGTTACGAGCACACCGACGGGCTGAAATGCACCATGTTGCTTATGAGCGGACTCATCGAAGACTTCAACTTCGCCGCGCATATTGAAGGACGGCCGGAGATATTCTCCACACAGATGTATCTGCCCATGCCTCCGGCCCGGACCAGCCTGGCGAACTTCTTCAGCCCGCTGGTCAACAACTTCGAGAAAATGTACCTCACCGGTAAAGCGACCTATCCGGTCGAGCGGACGCTCCTCACCACGGGACTGACGGCCGCGGGCGTAGAGAGCCTGTACAGGAATCAGGTTCGCTACGACACGCCGCATCTGGCCGTCGAATACCAGCCTACCCGGGAATCGGCTTTCTGGAGAACGTAGAATGAAACGCCTCGCGATTGTCACGACCGTCTATCGTTATCTGTCTCACGCCCAGCATATCGGGGACCGGTTCCTGGTGGGGTACCCTCGTGCCGGCAAGTGGCACAAGCCGGACATGAAGGTCGTGGCGCTGTACGTCGATCAGAAGCCGGATGGAGACCTGAGCGCCGCTCGGGGGAAGGAATTCGGCTTCTCGGTTTATCCGTCGATCGCCGAGGCATTGCGCTGCGGGAGCAGCAAGATCGCTGTGGACGCCGTGCTGTCGATTGTCGAGCATGGGAATTATCCGCGCAACGAGAAGGGACAAGTGCTCTATCCACGTCACGAGTTTTTCAAGCAGTACGTGGATGTCTTCGAGAAGGACGGAATCTCGGTTCCGGTCTACAACGACAAGCACCTTTCCTACAGCTTCGAGAAAGCGCAGTGGATGGTGGCTGCATCAGAGCGCCTGAAGTTCCCGATGCTGGCGGGGTCTTCCCTGCCCGTCACCTGGCGACTTCCGGATATCGAGCTGCCCCTGGACTGCGAGATCGAGAGCGCATTGATGGTGGGAAACGGCGAGTCGGATGCCATGGACTACCACGCTTTGGAAGCCATGCAGTGCATGGTCGAGAGGCGCAAGGGGGGCGAAACCGGCGTGAAGGCAGTCGAGATGATCGAAGGCGACGCCGTCTGGCGGGCGGGGAAAGAAGGCCGCTGGTCCAAGGACCTGCTCACGGCCGCGATTTCGCGGAGCGATACGCCGCAGGGTCTGACCATCCAGGACGGCCGAACGCAAGACCTGGTGGGCAACGGGGAGCTGCCGAAACTGGTGAAAACCCCGGCGGCCTACTTTATCGAGTACAAGGACGGCTTGCGGGCCACGCTGCTGATGCTGACCGGAGCAGTGAAGGACTTCAACTTCGCCGCAAGGGTCAAGGGCCAGGGGGTGCAATCGACCCAGTTCTTCCTGTCACCCGAGCCGAACGTCACCTATTCCGCTTGCCTGGTGAGCAAGATCGAGGAGATGTTCGAAAGCGGAAAGGCGCCCTATCCGGTCGAGCGGACGCTGCTGGTGAGCGGCATCCTCGAAAGCTGTTTAGCTTCGAAGATCGATGGGCACCGGCTCCTGGAAACACCTCACTTGGATGTGAAGTATCGCGCGCCCAATGAGTCGCAGCATGCGAGAGCCTGAAATAGCGCTACAGGTTACGAGTTGGAAAGAGATTTTGCTTGGCGGATTTTTTCGCGTTTTTGGCGTCTTGGCGGCTGCAATCCGGAATGGGACACGAATTCACACGGATTTTCACGGATCAAAACTTGCCTTCAAGAAATGGAGGTTTGGAGTACAGGCTTTAGCCTGAGCTAAGTAGCAAAGCCTGAAGTCTGTACTAAACCTGCGCCGCTTTGCGGCGCGCTACGCGCGCCGCTGAGGAGGTTTTCGATGCGTCGTTCATTGGCAATCGGAATCACGGAAACAAGCGGCCAATTTTCCGTGCTGGCGTTCATCGAGACTTGAAGTGCCATTCGATCGCTCGTTGTGTTCCGAACGACATGTGTCGGTGCGATGGTGGGAGCAATGCCACCATACCCGATTGGACGGACGGTTAGGTTGAAGTCTACGCTGCCGACGGAGCCTCCTGACCTACGACGCGTTCTACCTCCGGCCCACAAATGGTCGCGCGGAAGATCAAGAGCGGCGTAATCACGCGGTTCAGTACATCTCACACCCGGACTGGCCATGGTTTCGGCTGCGTAAGGAGACCCCTTCCAAATATGAATCGTACGTAGACCTCATGCCAGGAGTCTGGACCAGGGTGAAGATCGAAGTCCGTGGCGAACGCGCGCGTCTCTATGTCCACGACCAGGAACAGCCGACGCTGATCGTCAATGACGTTAAGACGGGTGTGCAAGGACGAGGCGGTGTTGCGCTCTGGATCGATCGCGGAACCGTTGCTCACTTCCGGAATCTGAGGGTAGAGACGTTATCGAAGGAGGACAATTCGAAATGAACCTTCGAACCGTCGCGTGCGCCGCGGTGCTGGTGACCGCAGCGAATGGGTCGTCACCGTTGCGTGTGGCGACCCCGCTTGCCCCGCTGGTCG
>WNGL01007413.1_pt1 | contig 12878 bp, 9 predicted proteins | sample 5400591 | NCBI WGS metagenome assembly WNGL01 (sample SAMN13153377, study PRJNA577476) | soil metagenome | isolation source: 80 cm soil or saprolite under Garry oak tree replicate 1 | place: USA:California | collected 2016-06-15
ACCCAATGTTAAATGACCTAATCACAACTGTAGGTGATCCCGCAGCTAATAGCTACGCTACGCTTTTAGAAGCAGAAACGTATTTAGGGGCCTATCCGGTTAACCAAGACTGGAATGGTTTAGCAGACCTAGACAAGAACGGTCTGTTAATACTGGCCACTAAGCAAATAGATCTGTTACCCTTTTACGGGTTAGCGACAACTCAGTCTCAAGCACTGGCGTGGCCTAGGCTGGGAATGGTAACAAAAGAAGGCTATATCATTCAATTTGACGCCATTCCTAGGCAGCTCAAAGAAGCCCAAGCCGAATTGGCTTACGCTTTGGCTGTCGGTACTTTCAGCTTAGAGCCCCAAATCAGTATCAATACAATCAAAGACGTCAAGATTGGTGACTTAGCAGTAACCTACCGGGATGCTCCCATAACCGAAGCCTATTTACCCAAGATCGTAACGCAGTTGCTACGACCTTGGTTAGCTGGGGGTGGCCGTGTCCTTAGGGGCTGATTTAGCCGCTATTGGTGCCGGGCTAATTGAGGATTTCGGAGTTGAAGGGCTTTTGATTGACGCCACAGGTCAAAGCCACCCGGTAAACTTCGTTTGGTCTTCAATTACTCTGAATGACCTTTCCAACGGCGATATTAAATGGTCGGACAAGAAAATAATTCTAGACGGTTCGCAAGTCATTGACTTGGACTATACGTTTTTATTTGAAGGCATCACTTATCAAATTATTAACGCCACTCCCAGCTTACTGGAAAACACCCTAGTTACAACTATGGTGGTTCTTAGAAAATACCAGCCGAGTTTGGTTTTAACTGTTAGCCTCTATAGTTGGAATGACAATTCTAGCACAGACGGCTTCACAGACACACCTCTTACGTTAATAGGTGCGGTAGCCGCAGCTCAAGCCGAAGTTACCCCACACGACCAGAAGTTAGCAGCAGCCGCGCGCACTTTAGAAGCGAGAAATGTAGACACGTTAGCAGTGAAAATTGATCTCTCCAAAGTGCTTTCGGTGTTCATTTTTGACGGAAATGATTTAACTGGAGTCAAACGCGCGTTTGTATTGTACAATGGGGGTCTTTATGCGGAAATGGCTAGGGCGGGTACCAGACTTATTTGCGAAACGGCGGACCGCACCGCTTACGGAGTTTAAGAAATAATGTCTCTAAACAGCAGGCAAAACATTTTATTAAACTACAGGCCAGGTGATCGTGCGGGAGTTACTTTTACCCGGATTAGTTCCGGCACTTACTACAACGCCTTGGGTCAGGTTGCAGTAGCCGGGAATAACGAATTACGTATCCAGTTCGAAGATCAAAACGGAGACGGCATTAGAGAAAGCCCCGGCTTCTTAATAGAAAATTCCCGAATCCAACGAATGCAAAGCAACAATACTTTTAGTGGAGCTGCTAACGGTTGGTTCTACGTAGGCGCCCCAACGATTCTTAGCGGTTACGTTAACGTAGGCGCGTTTGACCTAACCAAAATTAGTGTTGGTTCTGGCTCTAATTACGTTGGCCTGAATTACAGCACCTACACAAATAAGCCTTGGGCACCCGGAGACGGTGGCGGAATAAAGCCTTTCAGTATCTTTTGGACGCGTTCAGACGTAGAAGCGGCAGGCGGGGCTTCTGTTAATATTACTGACACCACCGAAGCAGCCTTTAATCGTTTCAATTTTTCGATTCAAGCTAACGCTGACGGTTCCCCAAAGGTAACAATGGGAAGCGGTACGTACCTTGGAGCAGAGCAATTATTACAAACAGGAGGGCGTGCAGTTTACCGTTTGCATTTCCAAACAGGTGTAATTAACGCAGCAAATGAGCATGTAGTAAGGATTCTACCGGGCGCTTTCGGAGACGTAATTGTTGGCGGCCTACAGATAGAGGATACAGGAGTTTTCCCGACTTCTCTAATCTGGCCTCTAACAACTGTGACGGCTTCTGCATTTAGCAGGGACATAGATACTCTTAGCTTACCAATCAACTTTACTCCGCAGGACATTACGGTTTTAGCTGAGATCAACAGACCACTTTACGCGGGTATAGCTGATGAAGGGCTGTCACCCGGAATTATGGCAGTATCACACGTCACACCGGGAGTAACCTCCCATTTTAATCAAAGTGCTGGCACTCCAATAACCGCACAGATTAGGGACGCAGTTGGCGGCATTCAGTCTGTATTTGCAAATTCGCTGCCTAGCAGCCCAAGACTAGTAATTGTTAATCAATATGGAAATCTGACTACCAACCCCCAAACGCGGATTGACGTAGGAGCGGGGTTTTCAGCGTACGGCACTCCGGCTGTAACGGGCTTCAAAGCATGGGGTGAACAGCAAGTTTATTTAGGCCAGAGAATTGGTAACACGCATAGGCTAAACGCCGTCATATTCCAACTCTTAATTGTGGCAGGGCTTTTAAGCTGGCAAGAAATGCAGCTCTTAGCGGATAGACCTTATATCAGTTGGATTGATTCCTTGGGCCGAGCGCAGCTTAACCTAACGCTCCCTCGCTTTTCGAGCTGGACACCAGATTTAGAGCAAGCGGCAGACTCCGCTACCGTAGTAGGAACAGGAGCCCGTTACCAAACGGTGTATAGAAATGATTATTTAGCGACTATGGTAGCCAGAAATCTAAAGGCTACAGATTTGCCTTTAGCTATGCGGTTGAAACAATGGCTAAGAGCTGGCGGAACAGCTTTCATAATCACGAATGACGCTCAGAGCAGCGCTTACGAAGTGCGCTTAGGGCCAGATCAAGACGTTAAAATCGGCTTCGCGGACGCGCAAACCCAAGAATACGACCTAGAACTAGCGGCGAAGAACGTAGCCGACGCGCCTCTAACGGTACAATACTAAAATGGCAAGACCCTCCCGAGCTGGTGGTACCAACTTACGCGTACTTCGTTTCAACCCCCGTATTTTGGGTACAAACCCAAGAGCGGTTTGGAGAAGTAAGATCTTCGACGTTATAGGAGGTTTAAGAAACGACCTTTCTGACAACGTGAACCGTGCAGCAGAGGACTACATAGCAGAAGTGCAACTAAAACTCGCTGGAGGTTATAAAACCGGGAAATTCGTTACCGGAGCTACCGCGCTAAGCGCCCGCGTTAGAGAGTTCGCAACCCCGGAAAGTCTAACAGCGGTTGTAGGGAGCAGTTCAATAGTAGCGGTGTCATGGGAATTCGGCCACGTAAACCTATTTACTAGGCAGTTTGAACGTAATGAGATTTGGCGAGAAACCTTAGTTGACTTCTTCGCGAATTTCCAATTTGATTTTAGCAAGTAAGTTTGAGCACGAATTTAACTCTAAAACGGTCTAGGAACGACGTAAATTCCAAGGTAGGGATATAGTGGCGGTAGGCACGTTAGCAATTTACAAGAACCTCAGGGACCGTTTATTAAATTACTTGGGTTCTGACGGAAATAAAATTGGCACTTTGCTTTCTGGGAACCTGTACATAGGCGGCCCGCCTCAGGGTGCTGTGTTTCCTTACGGAATAATGCGCTTAATCAACGCAGGCACAGACGGAGCCACTTACGGAGTTAAAGAAATAATGACTCTGGAATTGGAATTTGTAGGCTTTCCAGCTAACAGAACCGCCCAGCGAGCAGTAGAGCAGTTAGCTGACTTAGCTGACCAAGCGTTGATGCGTTACAGTTTTTATGATTCAGGAATCGGCCTAATTTACAGTAGAGCAAGACTTAACAGAGATACCCTTCCACCAGCAGCAACCAATGCAGCAATGGTTAGAAGCCTCTTCCGCATTGATTGTTGGCCTAAATACTTATTGGTGTCTGGCACGTTTGTTTAATAAATTAAAAACGCTCTGCAAAGAGCCCTAGAACGACGCTGCAAAGCGTTAAAAGGTAGACTACAATGGCTAATTTAGCCCCGGCAGTTTCGTACCAAATTAACAACGCCTCGTTGATGATCGGTCCCAACTTGGTTGGTACCAAAGGCAGTTTCACATTCAACCCGAATAATGAAATTCGGAATATAGCTACTGAGGAAGGCTACCCCAGCCCGATTCAGGGCTACCACCGAATAATTAGCTGGAATGCTACGCTAGTTGGTGAGTGTACCCAATTAGACTCTGGAAGCTGGCCAGCAATTTATGAAAAAGGCTCCACAGTAACCGGAACAGATGTATTGCCCTATAAGGCTAATCTGTTTTACACTGCTGGAACCTACCATTCTGGTATAGCTGTATTCGGTACTTTGGGGGACAGCTCACGCTTTGCAGTCCAGTTCCCTCTAGGTCTAGTTACAGATTATGAGTGGAGCGGCGACGCTAAGGCCGAAGGTGCGGTAAAGTGCACTTTCACGGCTGTGCTTACTACGACCCAAGCAGCTCTAGACAAGAACGTAGCACCCTATAAGATCACTCTGAACTACTAATGCTGCCTTTTGATCTTAGTAGCCTAGATGCCAAACTACAGCCTATTCAACTGGCGGACCGTTCTATACACAAATGCCTGCCATTGGATGCTGCGGGATACCGCTTATTAGAATTAGCTCAGAAGAATCTTGATGACGGCTCCATTGTAGAGCGTCTTATAAAGCGTATTTTGCCCAGCATTAACCAGCAGCAGTACGACGCTTTGACGCCGCTACAAATAGGCTTCATTATTGCTCAGGCTCAGGGTACGTTAGAGCCGGTTCTAGCCGCAATAAAAAAAGAGCTGGCCCAACCGACGAATTAACGGCCACGGTTGAACCTGAATTACAATTAGAGCTGGTCATTAGCGCCGTTTCCCACCACGAAGGTAGGAGCTTTGCCTCAGTCTTAGCCCAACCCTTCGTGCAGACGCTTTACGCCTACTACGTACTCCAAGAAGTCGAAACCCGCCGGCACAGCTTTCAAGACCTTCAAGCCTTAACTCTAGCTTCCTATTTCCGTTTGGCTCAAGCTCCGAACGGCGGTAAGGAGCTACAGGCACTTTTTAACAAGCGGCTTCGCATTTTACAACCCTCCACCCCAGACAATACGGCTAAGAGTGCAGAATTGGCACAAGCCTATTTTAAGAATCAGGATAAAATACAATGGCAGTAAATTTGAAGAGGCACAAATGCCAGTCAACGTAGCAGACCTAGAGGTAACAATAAACGCTATTGGTGCAGCCGAAACAGCCAACGACTTAGGGTCAGTTGAAGCGGCTGGCCAGGGGGCTGCTAGTGGGTTAAACGCCTTTGGTAAAGGGGCTGGAGACGTTTCTAGAACGTTGCTACCCGTTAGCGTCAATCTAAGGCTTGTGGAAAGAGCCTTTTTACGAATGGGAATTGAAGCAGGTAAAGTAAACCCTACTTTTGGTACCCTGCTTATTGGTCTGGCTCGAACGCATCCATTACTACTGGTTGCTGCTCTAGGAATAGCCGCCCTAGCTATAGCTCATCATTTCTTGCAATCTGAAACCGAGAAAAGTACTGCGGCTATTGACAAGATGGCCGAAGCTTTAAAGGAACAAGAAAAGTCTAATATCAGTTCTCCTAAAAATATCAACAATACAGAAGATCGTCTAAAGGGGCTCAAAGAAGAATTAGCCACATTAATCGAATTACAAAATAAAGATAAAGCGCTCCTTGAAAACAAACGTAAACTTTCTGATCTTTCTGACAAGGAACTAGCCAATGTAACAGAGATACCTTTCCGCCAAGAGCGCAAATTAAAGCTTGAAGAAAAAATTGCAGCTATTCAAGAACTTCTAAATAAAGGTCTCGAAATAGAAAGCAACGAGCTTAGAGGAATAGCTAACCTAGAAGAAGCAAGAGCGGACGCGGAATTGGCCCATAAAATAAGCATTTTGCTCCTAGGAGCCCAACGCAATACTTTAACTAAACAACAAGTTGAACAGGCTAAGGACCTAGTTACCTTTGCTCAAGCAGAGCTGGACTTTGCGAAAGCCAGGGGTTTGGTGGGCCTAGATTTAAAGCGATTTGAAGACGCTCTAATTGCGGCCAAGTTAGTTGGGCAAACCATTGAGGAAAAAGCATTAGAGCGTAGCCAAGCAAAGCGAGCACTTACGGCTCGGGAAAGAACCGCCGACATTGAACATTTGGACTTTTTAAAAGCTAGTGGCCAATTAACTGAGGATGATATAACAAAAGCCAAAACTATTCTATTACAAATAGAAAATAGAATAGCAGCTATTAGACGTTTACAAGCCGAACAAAACAAACCATCCCCTACGGTTCGCAATCCTAACCTAACCGGACTACTAGTAGTTATTGCAGATAATGACGAAATAAATCAATTGTTAAAAGAGCAAGCTAAGCTCCGATTAAGCCTACTAAACATTCCAATAACCACTGAAGAACAAAAAGCCCAAGTTGAAAGCGAATTGGAATCTTTAAGGCTTACTAGACAGCTAATAGGTCTTAATGACCAAGACAACCAAAAGTTGTTAAACATAATTCATACCTTAGGCCAACAATCTGAGGCAATCCAGACAGCTATTGGAGGCACCGAAGCATTAAATAAGCTCGAAGCAAAACGTCAGGCTCTACTTACTGAAATCGCCACTATTACTTTCGGTGGTGGTAATGCCGCAGCGCTAAAAGCCCAATTGAGTGCTTTGGATGCTCTGATTGCTAAAGCTCGGGAACTTTTACTTATAAACCCAACCCAACTAGGTCAGGATTTGCAAAAGGTCCTAGAGCAGTTACAAAAAGGATTGGGTGTATTAGGTATTCAATTATCTATCCAGCCACCGAGTCAAACAGCCGTAGATGACGCTATAGGAGAACTAGAAAAGCATATTAAAGACTCCAAAGCTAAACGTCAAATAGAATTGCAAATACCGTTTAAACTGAAATTGGAGGCGTTCACAGAAGACTTCCAAGAAGAGTTAAGAAAACGCATTGAACGACATAAATTAGAGACAAATATTCCTGTAGAGGCAAAACTCCAGTTCGACACCGAGCAGGTATTAGAGGAGGTTGACGCTGCTTTTGCAGCAATTGGCCCAAGGATTCGACAAGGAATAGCTGATTCACTTCATGAGGCCATTCTTCAGGGATTTGATATACAAGGCGATACTGGGATAGGAGCGGTAATTAGCACCTTTGGTAATACTTTACTAGCTGCTTTCGGATCAATAATGGTTGATCTAGGTGAAGCATTAATACAATTTGGCTTAGTAATGGAAGGCTTGACACCATTTCTATCAAATCCCTTTAGTTCTGGGCCAGCCGCACTGATTGCTGGTGCGGCTCTAGTTGCTTTGGGTAGTGCTTTCGAGGGAATTGCTAAGCGGAGTATGCCGGGCTCAGCCAGGAGCCGAGCGAACCAGCAGGAGTTTGCGGGGCAAATTGGCAATTCGGTTACTACAACTAGAATTCCTAGCGGAGGCCCAGAGCTTAGTTCAGTTACCAGCTCTCCCGTGGCAACAGGCGGCGTAAGCGCGGCTGCCACTACTAAAACCCCACAGCCTATAACATTCAACGTCTTTGGCCCAGATGATCCCAAAGCTCAAGACGCCATAATCCAAGCTATCAGTTTTGCTCAGCGTAGGGGTCATACCCTAAATGCGTGAAATCAGACTTAGAGTTCGTAACCAAAATAATGATGCTGACCTATTAACGGTCTCTACTAGTGATTTCATTAGTGCTATACCGGATGGGCTGGGGCTTGAGATAGACCCGCTTAAGGGCAGTCTAGTAACCGGGCAAGCCACTATTCAAATTGCCGACGCTCCGAACAGCACCGCTACAGCCGTTACTTCCGTATTAGCTGACCCAAACAACCGCCTAGCCCTTTTAGGATTGCAAGCCTATATCGAGCAGCGGGATTCTTTAGGAGCCTGGACTACGCTTACAACAGGCTTCGTGATTAATGCGGGCCTTCTAAACGGTTCCGAATACGAAATCCAAATAGGAGACTCACACCGCGCGGAAACTATACTGCGGCTGGGAGTGAATCCTATAATCGGTAGTCGGTTCGGGAACGTTAAATCAATGTTTCCCGTTGGCCAAAGTTATCTGTGGATAGACTCCGGGGTTCCTGCTGGTTTAGACCTGCAAAGTTCGGTACTGCCTTACGTCGGTACAGTTAAACAGATCGTAGGCCAACGAGTCGGTTTAGAAATCGGTAACGCTGGGCCTTGGGTTCAGAAGTTCATTCAAGACCTTTTTATTAACACATTCCTTCCCTACTTTGAAATCATAGAGCACGGTATAGGAATTCGTGACGTAACGGTATTACTGCGGAATGTAATTACGAATGAACTACAAACCGCCAAGCTAATGCTGATCTGGAATAACGGCGACGTTTCCATAGACATTTCAGGAGCTACTTTAGGAGAAGGTGGTCAGGTTCTAAGCGCCAACGGCCGTATTAGAATTGACTTTACCGGAACCCCTCCCGCTTTGGGTACTCGCTGGAAAACATGGGCCTTTGTTAGTACTGCGATAAATGCAGACAACCCGTTGCTTGTAACCGGACACCCGATTGATATTATTGCAGACGCAGCTATTCAGCTTGGAGAGCCCTTCACGGTTGCCTCAGTACGGAGTCTTAGAGAAGATTTCTTTCCTGACTTATATTTCGTTTTGCGTTATACCGCTTCCTTTACTTATCAAGAGCTAGAGCGAACCATTTTCAGTTGGCTAGGCATTAACAAGCGGGTAAACACAGCGGGCCAGTGGGAGCTTATAGAGGTTCGCAAACCAGACAACACAGCGGTTCCTACCATTGGAATTAACCAGTTACGCAGCCTAGACCCTACCGTGTGGAGTGCTAACGAAGACTCAATTATTAATACGGTGCAATTCTCACAGGAGATCTTTACCAGGGACGCTAGTGCAGGTGGTGACGGTTTAAAAACCTCCAAACAAACGCATATCATAGAAGTGGTGCCCGAAGCTGACCGCATCCAGCGCAATATTGAATATTCAATCCCTGGCCAAATGTATAGATGGAGTGCCAAAGACAATAAATACGTAGCGGTAGTGGGGGAGCCTTTCTTTAGATTTACCGAAGCCCACGCTAGGGACATTCTCAGACGTTACTTAGCTGGGGGCATCATAACGGAATTAAGTTGTACGCCTGACGTTACAAGTCTAGTAGGAGACGAAGTAATTGTAAACCTTCCTCAACTGCCGAACGTACCACAAAACAGCCGCAACGGCTCTCGTAGAATGCTTATTTTGAAAAGGTCTGAAACCCAAGTAGGCCCGGATCTAAAGCTAATTGACGTAGCGTCCACTACAACTTTGACAACGATTCCGGCATTTACGCTAGCGTTAACTACTAACGACTCCAAACACTATTACTCAGGAACCATTACTAACGCAGCCGCTTTGAATGCCCTAAGCAACATAAGTGTGGTGCTGGAAGCCGCAATATTTTCTGGCGTAGCAACCCCTAGTGTAAGCCAAGCAGCTCCTAGCTCAATAATTTGGGACGCGCCTAACATACCCAGCACTTTCCAAAGCGCGAGGTGGCCAGCTGGGTCTACGGTGTGGAATCGGCTACGCACGGTAAGCAATACTTTGGGGCCTTCCGACTACTCAGCGTGGCAGAGCATTACATTAAATAATTTGAATGCTCCAACAAATTTAAGCGTAATGCAATTTAGATACGGTACTGTCATTATTAGTTGGGTTCCGGGTGAGGTAGACATGGCCACTACGCTTTGGGCAGAAATCACCGGAGACCCAGCAACGAGAATTGTAGTCGGCTCCTTCCCGGCTCTAAGTACTACCGCACTCTACAGCCCTATAATTGGTTCGGGTTACACCTATACGGTTTTTCACGCAAACAGTGTCGAGACAAGCCCCATAACGACAACAACTTTTACGTCAACTGTAATAGCTCCACCACCACCGCCTCCAATAGTTTACCCCCCAATTATTAAGCCGCCGATTGTAATAGATCCTTGGCGACCCGTTCGCTTATGATTATAGAACTAAAAGCCCAAGCTCTTGAAGTTCCAAGCGCGATAGTTTTTGAATTGGCCCCTGAGACCTTCCCGGGCAGTGGCTTTCCAAGCGTTTACTCTGGCGTAGGGACTGTAGCGGGCGTAGCAGACCAACCAGTAAGTTTGCTTGTTGAAGTTCCTAATAACAGTACAGCGTGGTTTGTGCGAGCTAAATTACAAATTCCGAACCAACCCGATTCAGACTATGCAATTCCCTCAACTCAGACTCTAACAGGGCCTATTTCACAAACAAACTACTACCAGCCGAAAACCAATACGGTTTTCAACCCCGTATACTCTGCTGCTGGTGCGGTAGTCCAGTTGTTAGTTTCTGGCACAGCGGTTTCTTATCTGTTTGCAGATCCGGGTTCGGGTGTGGATTCACCAGCTGGCGCACCTCCTGCACCGAACATACCTACTATTTACTCGGGCCACGTCACGCACACTTTAGAAATTAAGAATTACGTTAAACCAGCGGACTTTAGGTTCTTTGAATGGCAGTACTCACACGGTACAGGAGCTTGGGCAGGGCTTGCGAGTGGCACTAGCACCAGTCTAGTACATACTCGTTTAAATCCAACTCTGAACTATGCCTATAGGGTCCGCGCCGTAGATCAAGCTGGTAACTTGAGCAGCTTTGCTACAACCGCCACAGTTCCGGTAGCTGCTAATTCTGTTGTGGGGCCAGAAGGAATGGTCATCGCTGAAGAAATCGCGGCTGGGTCTATAACGGCAGGGAAAATTAGTGTAGCCAACTTAGCGGCTATTACCGCTGACCTTGGAATTATCAGTGCGGGTAGAATTGACAATGCTGCGGTTAACCCTACAGCTGGGATCTTGTTTGCTGGGGGCTATCCTATACCGGCAACTTGGACACAAGGAATATTCTTTGCCGGGGCTAACCCGCCGTCAGGCGGGATTACCAGTTACCTAGACTTTACCGCAACGGGCACTAACAGCTTTCTGAAGCACCCCAGCCTAAACCTCAAAGCAGACGGTACGGCTGTCTTTTCCGGTACCGTTACGGCTGGTAGTATTTCAGCCGGAACAGCAACTATTACTACGGAAACAATCAACGGTATTCTGTCTCTAACAGGCTTTGTAGATCCACTCCAATTTACCAACGGGGGCGGGCCGTTGTGGATTGACCCAAGCTCACCAGCTGACAATAAAAAATGGAATATCATTACCGGGTTTAAGAGTCTTATTTGCGGTATGAAAGATGACGCTGGGGTCGGTAACCCAACGGTTTGGATTGCTGAAAGAGAAGGCTCTGTAGTAAGAGACTTCGCTGTCTACTCCCCATTGTTGTTGGCTTCTAGAAATTCTCCGTTCGGCACAGATAGCATTTACGACATAGGCTCCGGTATTGCCGTATTTCCCTTTGCGGTACTTTCAGGTGAAGGTAGGCCCCGAGACTTCTATTTAGGTAGAGACGCATTCATTGGCAGAAATCTAACCGTCAGTAACAATGTTCTGGTTAGCGGCGCAGTAACCAATTTGCGGGGCCAGCAAAGTGCTACGTTAATCGGGGGAGTAGGGGTAATCAGTTCTGGTGTAGCTAGCAGCGCTACCCTACCGTCTATGATCGGCGGTATAACTGTCCAACCGGGTTACCTAAAAGACGGTAGTATTCTGAAGATCGGAGCTTGGGGGTTTACCGCAAGTAATGCAAATGCCAAAACAGTGCAATTTAGAATTAATGGAGCCAATCTTGTTGCGTTAGCTCTCACGGTTAGTGTTGTGGACTCTTGGAACTTTGAAATTGAGCTGTCAAGAACAACTGCCACAACTATGTATTATAAAATAATAACCTACCATGCAATTGGTAACGGTTCAAACGCTCCTGTTTATTTACTTTCACAATCGAATTTGGCCCAGACAGTTAATAATTTAGATACCTCAAGCAATCGGTTTGACATTGCCGTTACTACGGCTACCGCAGCCTCCGACGTAACGCTAACCGGCTTCTCAGCGAGAATAGAAACCAATAGCTAACAAGCGCCGAGCGGCTTAGAGCAAATTCTGAGCTGGGTGGGTCTATCTACTACGTAGGAACCTAAAAGGGGTTTTTTAAGACCAAAAGTCTCTTATAGGTTGAAGCAACAAAAGCAATAGTGATACTATTCCAAATGATTAACTGATTAAGCAAGAGGGTGGCGTTTGAATCCGGTACAGCTAATATCCCGGGGGAGCCTGAAGGCTCATTAGAGTCAAGGACCGAATACAAAATCCTTCGTAGTATCGTTAGGTAGATTGGTCGCCCACCAAGGCCGCGTATCAGAGTTAACTATGAACAGCTTCCTACCTTCGGTTTACCGTAGGTACGTCTAAGAATCCCTCAGCAATCATTAATCAATGCTGATGGATTGAGGGTAGTTTGAAAACCAACACTTTAACAGTAAAGGTGAGACCGTGTTTTATCAGGAAGGTTCCAGAAATGCTAGTTTACGTAGAATAGCTCTTGCGATGGCCTTTAGAGGGGAAACCCGGGAGGCTATAGCTAAGGAAATCAAGAAAGAAAATAGTTGGTGTAGAAATAGAGTCGGTAGATTTGCGCCGTTGCCGGACTGGGAGATTAATGCACTAATTCAAAGTGCTCTTGACTATGCTAAGGAACAACCGCTAGACGAGTATGAGCAAGCTTTTATTGCAGCTCTAAAGAATCGTGAAATACATCCTTCCCGTACGTCGTTAGAAATCCTTGTCAGTAAGGGATGGATTAACCAGCAATTGGCGGATGAATTACTAGAGCCCCCACGTTAAGTGGTTGCTATATAACCGCTTTTAAGTCTCGCTATAGCCACTTAACTACGGTAGATTTAATTGACCTTTAACTAAGAGGTACAATGAAATTGGTACTGGTATTACTGCTGCTGGTGGGTTTCGGAACGGCGCCGTTGACGGCTCAAACCCCCAACTCAATTGATGGCACGTTACAACAGAAGCTGTTATCT
>WNGL01008699.1_pt1 | contig 12876 bp, 9 predicted proteins | sample 5400591 | NCBI WGS metagenome assembly WNGL01 (sample SAMN13153377, study PRJNA577476) | soil metagenome | isolation source: 80 cm soil or saprolite under Garry oak tree replicate 1 | place: USA:California | collected 2016-06-15
TGGCAACGCCCGCGTGGAACGGCTAAAAATACGGCGTTATCATCCGGAGGCGTCTATGGCCATCAAATACGGCCGCCCCATCGAGGCCAAAGCCCGCCTTGCCCCGGTCGAGGCCAAGGCGCTGGCGAAGTCCGCAGCCGGTCTCGATCTCGCGGTCCGCCCGCGCCGCAACCGCAAGGCCGACTGGGCGCGCCGGCTCGTGCGCGAGAACGCGCTGACCTTGGACGACCTGATCTGGCCGCTGTTCCTGGTCGACGGCACCCGCACGCGGGCGCCCGTCGTCTCGATGCCGGGGGTCGAGCGGCTTTCGGTCGACGAGGCGGTGCGCGAGGCCGAGCGCGCGGCGAAGCTCGGCATCCCATGCCTCGCGCTCTTCCCCTATACCGACCCGAACCTGCGCGACGAGGAGGGCACCGAGGCGCTCAATCCCGGCAATCTGGTCTGCCGCGCCATCGGCGCGATCAAGCAGGCGGCGCCCGAGATCGCCGAGGCGGGCGCCGACATCATCGCGCCCTCCGACATGATGGACGGGCGGGTCGGCGCGATCCGCGCCGGGCTCGATCAGGCCGGTTTCACCGAAGTGTCGATCATGGCCTATGCGGCGAAATATGCCTCCGCCTTCTATGGTCCGTTCCGCGACGCCGTCGGTTCGTCGACCACACTCACTGGCGACAAGCGCACCTATCAGATGGACCCGGCCAACACCGACGAGGCGCTGCGGGAGGTCGAGCTCGACATCCTCGAAGGCGCCGACATGGTGATGGTGAAGCCCGGCATGCCCTATCTCGACGTGCTGCGCCGGGTGAAGGATGCCTTCGGCATGCCGACCTTCGCCTATCAGGTCTCGGGCGAATACGCGATGATCATGGCGGCGGCGCAGAACGGCTGGCTCGACGGCGACAAGGCGATGATGGAAAGCCTGATCGCCTTCAAGCGCGCGGGCGCCGCCGGCGTGCTCAGCTATTTCGCGCCGCGGGCGGCCGAGAAGCTCAAGCAGTCCTGAACGGCGATGGCCCCGAAATGGTCGCGGCCGAAGCATCGTAGGTTGGGTCGAGCGTCCTCGATCTCACCAAGATCGCGACCGCGGGCGCGAGACCCGACAACCGCGAATGCGGATCGGTGTTGGGTCTCGCAAGAGCTCGACCCAAACTACATTCATCGGATCAGGCCAGCGCTTCGACGCAGCGGCGCAATGCGTCGATCAGCTCCTTGCTTTGGCCGAGATGGGATTCCTCGGCATCCAGGACCTGCGCAAACGCCCTCTGCTTGAGCGCCAGGATGTCGATCTTGCTCGAGCTTTCGGCCCCCGCCGAGTCGCAGACGATATCGATCAGCCGATCCACCGCATGCAGCCGGCCGAGCAGATAATCGTTCTCGCGGTAGGCGCGCGAGAGGAAGGCCGCGAAATGGGCAAATCCGACCCCCTTGAGGCTGCCGATCCCGTCGAAGCCCCTGAGCGCGCATGCGTCTTGCGGGCTGATGCGGTCGACCAGTATCTCGTTGAGCTCGCTGATCTCGCGTGCGCTGGTCATCGGGAAGGTGAGCACGTCCCAGAACGGAAAGCCCAGATAATTGACCAACACCTCGCGCCGTGCCTCGGGATGCCATTCGGCCGGATCGAGCGCCGCCAAGAGGTCGTCGATGTCGCGCGTGCTGGCGGCAAGATCGATTTCGGCCGCCAGCTGCTCGATCAGCCGATCGATCTTGGCGAAGGAATGATCGACGAATGAAGTTGCGTAAGCTTGCAGATTCTTGACCTCGGCGGCCGACGGCGCGGCCGGGAAGATGTCGGCCACCAGAGCCCGCACATCCGCGCTGTAGTAGCCGGTATTCTCGCGCTGGCGCAGCGCGTCGAGGCGACCATAGAATTCCCGCTTCAGGCGGTCGACCACCAGCGGGTCGAGGCCCGCGAAGCGCTCCTGATCGAGCAACTCGTACAGCCGGTTCTGCCCTTCGATGAGGAAGTGCAGGCGCCGCTCGCGGTATTTGACATCGAAGGCGAGCAGATACTTGACCCAGCCGGGAAGGTGGTCCGCGGTCGAGACCTCGAACTCGAGCGCTTCGCTGTCGGCCCGCTCGTACACGATCCCCTTGCGCAGCGCCCAGGCATCGATGATCTCGGCGACCAGGCGCGACAACGGCGATTGCGCCGGCGCGCCGCGGAGCTTGACGATCAACTGGGCGCCGAAGGCGCGCACCGAGGCGAGCTTGAGGCGGACATAGGCCTGATAGGCAAAGCCCGCATCGCGCGCGACCTGCGAGTTCACCTGCTCGCGCCAGGCCCGAAGCCCGTTGGTCGAGGTCGGCCCGTCGAATTGCGCGCTGATGACCCTGGCGACGAGCTGGCTGATCTGCGGCCGCGCGCTGTCGATGATGGCTCGCAGCCGCCGCACCCGATCGTTGAAATCGACCACCCAGTTGAGTTCGTCGGTGACCGGCTGGGAGGCCGGAATGTCCGACATGGCGCCGCGCAGCGTCGCAAAAAAACCCGGCGCCTTGCGGCGGGCGGGCGTGACCGGGGGCGCCGGATGCGGCTCGATATAGACCAGCCGGCGATCGACCCGGCGGTAGGCGGGGCGGCCGTGAATGGCCGAGATCGCCTCCTGGAACGGCCGGTTGTTGAGGACCGCGCCGTCGATGAAAGATGCCATGGTCGGATCGACGCCCGCTTGGAGGTGGTGCTGAAAGGCCCGCGCGATGAACTCGGCGCGCCGCGGCCAGGTGCACAGACTTTGCGCCACGACCTCGTCCATCTCCACGATCCGCGCCGGCGGGAAGGCGCCCGGGAAGGACGAGGTGGCGCGCGCGGCGAAGGCGAGCGCGGGCGCATTGTCGAGATCGAAATCGCTTTCGACCTCGCCGTTCGGCCGGCGGCGATAGCTGAACTGCAGCACGTGGTGATGGTCGAGCTCGTGGATGAGCGGGGGATCGCGGATCTGAACGAGCTGATGATAGCCGTAATAGTCGGTGAGGGTCACGAACAGGTCGAGGGTGTGTCCGGATGGAAGCAGCGAGGCCGTGGCGCGCTTCGGCGCCCCCATCGAGGTGACCGCGTCGTACATCAGTCCGGCCATGATGCGTCCCGACAGCGGGGGTCGAAACCAGCGCGAGCGAACGAACAGCGACAGCTTCTGGCGGACCTCGAAATCCCTGATCGAACGCAGCATGCCGGTCGCAGCCGCGCCCCACAGGACCGGCTTGAGAAACCACTTGCTCCAGGCCCCGGCGCGCGTCTCGGGCGAAAGCAGGACCGAGACATCGGCATTGTCGAGCCACAGGCCGCGCAGCGCCCCCATCGGCAAATCGTGCGACAGGGCGCGCGCCAGCATGGTTCCGTTGATGCCGCCCGCCGAGGCGCCGGCGATGATGTCGACGACCACCCGCAGCTCCACATCGCGGCCGATCTCGCGCAAGAGATCGAAATAGACCGACTCGGTGTCATATTCGGGGTCGCCCCGATCGCGCTGATCGAGGAACGAGGCCTGGGCGCGCTTCCCCCGGTCGGAAATCGCGTGCAGCGCGCTTGAGGCGCGCACCAGCTTCAGGATTTCCTTGCTGATCCCATGCATGTAGACGGCGAGCGAAACGCCGCCGAAGCAGACGAGCGCAATGCGAAGCTCTTTCTCGCGCAACGCTAAAGCCCCTCAGCGAGGGTGATTCGTGGACTCTGACTCTGGCGGGATCATGTCGCCATCGGGCGCCAACCGGAAGTACCAAAACAAGAAGGCGGGGACGGGGCGATTCCAATCTCACTCCATCGCGGTTGCCGCCTCGATGCGGACCGGCTGATAGCCTTCCTTTTCGAGCACCCCGAAAATCTCCTCCCCATGCGCCCGGTCCCGCGTCTCGACCGTGACATCGAGCCTTGCGCCCTTGGCCGGCACGTCGAGAAAGAGGCGGCGGTGGTCGACTTCGAGGATGTTGGCGCCGAGCTGGCCGAGCCTGGTGGCGATCTGGCCGAGAATCCCGGGCCGGTCGGGGATGGTGAGGCGGAAGGAGACGATGCGGTTCTCGCGCTCGAGCTCGCGGACCATGACCGAGGCGAGGATGCGCGGGTCGATGTTGCCCCCGCACAGGATCAGCCCGACGTTGCGGCCGCGAAACCGCTCCGGCCCGACCAGCATGGCGGCGAGCCCCGCCGCGCCCGCGCCTTCCGCCATCGTCTTCTGCAGGGTGAGATAGGCATTGACCGCGCGCTCGAGATGGGCCTCGTCGACCAGCACGATTTCGGCGACCAGATCGCGCACGATCGGCAGCGTCAAGGCGCCGACCTTCTTGACTGCGATGCCTTCCGCGAGCGTCGGCCCGCCGAGCGGACGATTGTCCCCGCGCAACGCGTTCCAGAACGATGGATAGAGTGCCGCCTCCGCCCCGATGATCTCGATCGAGGGCCTCACCGCCCGCGCCGCCACCGCGTTGCCGGCGATGAGCCCGCCGCCGCCGATCGGGATCACCAGGAGGTCGAGGTCGGGCGCCTCCTCCAGCATTTCCAGCGCGATCGTCCCTTGGCCCGCGATCACCAGCGCGTCGTCATAGGGGTGGACGAAGGTCAGGCCGCGCTCGCGCGCGATCGTTTCGGCGCGCGCCTGCGCCTCCGAGAGCGTCTCGCCCTCGAGCACGATCTCGGCGCCATGCGCCTGCGTTGCCTCCACCTTCACGAACGGGGTCGTCACCGGCATGACGATGATCGCCGGAATGGCAAGGCGCCGAGCGTGATAGGCGACCGCCTGGGCGTGGTTGCCCGCCGACATGGCAATGACGCCCCGCTCGCGCTCGGCCCGTGTGAGCGACGCGAGCTTGTTGAGGGCGCCCCGCTCCTTGAACGAGTTCGTGACCTGCAGGTTCTCGTATTTGACCGCGACCGAGGCGCCGGTCAGCGCGGAGAGTTTTGGCGCCGGCAGCATCGGCGTGCGCACCACATGGCCGGCGATGGCGCGGCGGGCCGCCTCGATGTCGGCAAGCGTGACGGTCATCCCTCCCCCTCTTTCCCGGCCGGCCGATCGTTGCGAGGCGCGACCACGGCCAGACGCAGCATGCCCCGCAAATCGCCCGTGCCTCTTGCGTCGAGCCAGTCTACTCTCCATCTGGCGGTGGATTCGACGCGAGGATAGCAAGGAATCTGGCCATGCCCGACAGCGGACCCCGGCGGATCGGCGTGTCGATCGACCTCAAGCCGCACGCCTACGATCCGGCCGCCAATCCCGAGCTGTTCGAGGGCGTGCTGGCGCGCCGCTTCATCGCCTTCATCATCGACGTCGTGATCATCGCGATACCGGTGCTGTTCGCGGCCATCTTCATCTTCATGTTCGGCTTCATCACGTTTGGGATCGGCTGGGTGCTGTTCAAGCTGCTGTCGCCCGCGGCCGTGATTTGGGCGATCGCCTATTACGGGCTGACCTTCGGCGGGCCTGCCTCGGCGACCATCGGCATGCGGGTGATGGACATCGAAATGCGCACTTGGTACGGGGCGCCGGCCTATTTCGTGCTCGGGGCCGTGCATGCGGTCGTCTTTTGGATCACCGTCTCGGTATTGACTCCGCTCATTCTGCTGGTCGGGTTCTTCAACGAGCGCCGGCGCCTCCTGCACGACATCCTGGTCGGCACGATTGTCATCAACAACGTGGCCCGGGCGGCACTCCTGAGCAAGGCGCGGTGGGGCGGTTAAGCGAACCAAGGCGTTTGACTGGAAGCGCTCGGCGGGCGATCCTAGCCCCCGTCGGTTGGAGGAGCCGCCGCCGAGAACCCCTGTGACCCAGCACTCGCGCAACACCCCGCAGTTCTACCTCACCGCGCCCTCGCCGTGCCCCTATCTGCCCGGCCACGAGGAGCGCAAGGTGTTCACGCATCTCGTCGGCGAGCGGGCAGGCGAGCTCAACGATCTCCTCACCCACGGCGGTTTCCGCCGCAGCCAATCGATCGCCTACCGCCCGGCCTGCGAGAACTGCCGCGCCTGCGTCTCGGTGCGGGTCGTGGCCGAGGATTTCCGGCCGACGCGGAGCATGCGGCGCATCGCCGAGCGCAACCGGGATATCGTCGGCGAAATGCGAGTGGGGGTGCCGACCTCCGAGCAGTATTCGGTTTTCCGGTCCTATCTCGATTCGCGCCACCGCGACGGCGGCATGGCCGACATGACCGTGCTCGATTACGCCATGATGGTCGAGGACAGCCATGTCGAGACCCGCATGGTCGAATACCGGCGGCGGGGGCCCGACAGCTCGATCAATGGCCGGGGCGCAGGCGACCTTTTGGCGGTCGCGCTCACCGATGTGCTCGGGGATGGGCTGTCGATGGTCTATTCCTTCTTCGAGGCCGCGGAGGCCCCGCGCTCGCTCGGCACCTTCATGATCCTCGACCACATCGCACGCGCCCGGCGCATGGGCCTGGCCTATGTGTATCTCGGCTATTGGGTCGAGGGCTCGCGCAAGATGGACTACAAAGGCCGCTTCCTGCCGCAGGAGCGGCTCACCGCCGAGGGCTGGCAGCGGGTCGAGCGCTGACCGACCCCGCTTCAGCCGACAAGCTGGTCGTACAAGAGCTTCACATTGAGCACGATGATGACGGCGGCGACCAGCGCCGCCAGCGCGGTCACCCAGCGCGGCGCGACCAGCTCGCCCATCTTGCGCCGGTCGGCGGTGAACATCACCAGTGGCACGATCGCAAACGGAAGCTGTAGGCTCAGGATCACCTGGCTGAGAATCAGGAGCTGGGCCGTCCCCTTCTCGCCGTACCAGATGGTGCCGATGGCCGCCGGCACGATCGCGATCGCGCGCGTGATCAGTCGCCGCGCCCAGCCCGGCAGGCGGATGTCGAGAAATCCCTCCATCACGATCTGGCCGGAGAGCGTTGCGGTCACGGTCGAGTTCATTCCGCAGCACAAGAGCGCGATCCCGAACAAAGTCGGCGCGATGGCGGAGCCGAGGAGCGGCGCCAGGAACGAATGCGCCTGGTCGAGCTCGGCGACGTCCGTTTGCCCCGCTTTGTTGAAGGTCGCCGCCGCCAGGATCAGGATCGACGCATTGATCAAGAGCGCGAACATCAGCGCAAGGGTGGAATCGATCGTTGCCAGCTTGATCGCCTCGCGCCGCTCCTCGATGCCGTCGCCGAAACGGCGCGTCTGCACCACGCCGGAATGAAGATAGAGATTGTGCGGCATCACGGTCGCGCCGAGGATGCCGAGCGAGAGATAAAGCATGTCCGGATTGGTAACGATGTCGATGGTCGGGGCAAAGCCGAGAATCACGGCGCGCCAGTCAGGATGGGCGAGCGCGATCTGCACCGAAAAGCAGGCCGCGATGACGCCAAGGAGCGTCACGATGAAGGCTTCCACCCAGCGGAAGCCGAGGTGCTGCATCCATAGCACCAGAAAGACATCGAGCGCGGTGATGATGACCCCGATCTCGAGTGGAATGCCGAACAGAAGATTGAAGCCGATGGCCGTGCCGATCACCTCGGCGAGGTCGGTGGAGCAGATCGCGATCTCGGCCAGTACCCAGAGCGGCCATGACACCGCCCGCGGGAAGGCGTCCCGGCAGGCTTGCGCGAGATCGCGGCCGGCGCCGATGCCCAGTCGCGTGCACAGCGCCTGCAGCAAGATCGCCATCAAGTTCGAAAGCAGCGCGATCGAGAGCAGCGAATAGCCGAATTTCGATCCGCCCGCGAGCGAGGTCGCCCAGTTGCCGGGATCCATGTAGCCGACGGCGACCAGATAACCGGGCCCGAGAAATGCCAGCAGCTTCTTCCACAGCGGCCCCTGCGGGCGGGTGGCAATGGTGCCGAAGACTTCCGACAATGACTGGGTGCCGCGTTGCCGCCGCCACCCCGTTTCCGAGACGCGCGATTGCTCTTGCGGCAGGGTCGAGATGGCCATGCGCAGGACTCCGGGCGCATTCTTATCCTTGTTGCAAATAATTTGCAATTGCACGGCCATTCAGCCGGCTTGGCTGTAGCTGCTGCCGCCAAACCCCTTGAAAGGCTGGAACGAATCGCCAGGCTGAGGGCTTGGAGAGCGGGCGGGGCTGATACCCGATGAACAAGCGCACCCCAGTCGCTTCGATCGCTCCCAATCGAGGCCCCCGACAGCGTGGAATTCGGCCTGCCAAGCCGACCCTGGGCCGGCCCGGCCCCCTGCGCCCATTTGTTTATGGCGGCGCCATTCTCCTCGTCGGCGCCGGTGCGGCGCTCGCCGAGGAGGGATCGAGAGGCCCCTCGGAAGTCGTCTTCCTGGCCCAACTCGTCGTCCTGATGCTGGCCGGGCGCCTGCTCGGCGAGGCGATGAACCGAATCGGGCAGCCCTCGGTCATGGGGCAATTGCTCGCCGGCATCCTGCTCGGGCCCTCGGTGCTCGGCTGGCTTTGGCCAGAGCTTCAGCATTGGATTTTCCCCGCGACGAGAGAACAGAAGGCGATGATCGATGCCATCTCCCAGTTCGGCATCCTGTTGTTGCTGCTGCTGACCGGGATGGAGACCGATCTCAAGCTGGTGCGCAAGGTCGGCCGCGCCGCCATCAGCATCTCGCTCACCGGCGTTGCCGTGCCCTTCGCCTGCGGAGTCGCGGTCGGCTGGTTGATGCCTGAGTTCTTGCTGCCGGATCCAGACAAGCGCCTGCTGACGTCGCTCTTCCTCGGCACCGCGCTCGCGATTTCCTCGATCAAGATCGTGGCCGCGATCGTGCGGGAGATGGGCTTCACCCGCCGCGATCTCGGCCAGGTGATCGTGTCCTCCGCGATCTGCGAGGACACCATCGGCTGGATCATCATCGCGATCACCTTCAGCCTCGCGGACGCGGGCGAGATCGACCTCGCGAGCGTCGGCAAGAGCGTCATCGGGACCGCCGTGTTCCTGATCGGAAGCTTCACCATCGGCCGCCGGATCGTGTTCTATTTGATCCGCTGGGCCAACGACAATTTCGAAACCGATTTTCCCGTGATCACCACCATTCTGGTGATCATGGGCGGCATGGCGTTGACCACGCATTTCATCGGCGTCCACACGGTGCTCGGGGCCTTCGTCTCGGGGGTGCTCATCGGCGAATCGCCGATCCTGACCAAACATATCGATGAGCAGCTCCGCGGGCTGATCGTGGCGTTCTTCATGCCCGTCTTCTTCGGCATCGCCGGCCTCGGCACGGATTTGACCATCCTCAGGGACCCGACTCTCCTGCTGCTGGCGCTCGGCCTGATCGCGATCGCGAGCATCGGCAAGTTCGCGGGCGCATTCATCGGCGGAGAGCTCGGCGGCCTCACCCGGCGCGAGGCGCTCGCGCTCGCCTGCGGCATGAATGCGCGCGGCTCGACCGAGGTGATCGTTGCCACCATCGGCCTCTCGATGGGCGCGCTCAGCCAGAATCTCTACACCATGATCGTCGCCATGGCCGTGACTACCACAATGGCGATGCCTCCCATGCTGCGCTGGAGCCTGTCGCGCGTACCGATGGGAAAATCCGAGAAGGAGCGACTCGAACGCGAAGAGATCGAGGCCAAGGGATTCGTGCCGAATCTCGAACGGTTGCTGCTTGCCGTGGATGAGAGCGCCAACGGAAAGTTCGCGTCGCGTCTCGCCGGCCTCCTCGCCGGTACCCGGGGCATACCGATCACGGTCCTGCCGCTATCGTCGAATCGGCAGCGAGGGGCCAACACGATGGAAGGGAAGGAGGAGCGCGAGCGCAGCGGTCGCGCCGAGGAGACCGTGAAGGCGGCGGCCGAGGACACCAAAAAGTCGCAGCCAAAGGAAGACGAGCCGGCGGCGGTCGACATCACCGTCCGCAAGCTCGGCGCCCCGACCAAGGAGGCCGTCGCCCGCGAGGCCAGGAAAGGCTACGACCTCCTGGTCATCGGGGTCGACAACAGCCGCGCGAAGAATGGCGCCCTCCCCCCGGACGTGAGCCGCATCGCCTCCGCCTTCGAAGGCCCGCTCGCGATCGTGGTCGGCAAGGGCCTTCATCTCAAGGAGCCTGAGCAAAGCCCGCTGCACATTCTGGTCCCCGTGAACGGCACCGACGTGTCGCGCCGTGCAGCCGAGATCGCGCTCGCGCTCGCGCGCGTGGTCGAGGGGCAGATCACGGCGCTTTACGTTTCCAATCCGAGGTCGAACGGGCGTGGGCGGCGGCGCACATTCCGCACCCGCATACAGGAGCACGCCATTTTGAAGGACATCGTCCAGCTTGCGGACCAGTACGACTACAAGATCAAGACCGCGGTGCACGCCGATGTCGCCCCCGACGACGCCATCCTCACCGAGGCAAAGCGCAACAGCCACGATCTGATCATCATGGGCGTGAGCCGGCGGTCCGGCGACCAGCTGTTCTTCGGCGACACCGCCGCGGCCGTGCTGGAGAAGGCGCCCGTCTCGGTCCTGTTGGTCGCAAGCTGAGGTCGCTGCCCGCTCAGCGTTGACCGATCTCGGCGACTATTTGGCTTCGCCCTTCCCGTTTGCACCGCCTTGGCCGAACCTGTTGGTGCGAGGGAATCCCTTGGGCGCGAGGCGGCCGGCGTCCGCACGGTTGCCTCGCCAGTCGGCGAGCTCCTTGAGCGTGAGCGAGAAGGCGCGGCCGGCAGTGTCGAACCAGCCGAGCCCCTCCTCGGCCTTGAAGGTCTTGAGATCCGAGAGCCCGCCATCCTTGTAGCGCTGCAGCCGCACGCCGCGCCCACGCGCCAATTCCGGCACCTGCTCGAGCGGGAAGACCACCATCTTGCGGTTCTCGCCGATCGAGGCGACGAGTTCGCCTTCGACCACGGCGAGCGCGCGGGCGGCGTCGGGCGGGGCGACATTGAGCACCTGCTTGCCTTTGCGGGTATTGGCCAGGCATTCGTCCTCGGGGACGACGAAGCCGCGTCCCTGCACGCTCGCGATCAGGAACTTCCGCCCGCCTTGATGCCGGAAGACAGCGACGAGGTCGGCCTCCTGTTCGAGATCGATGAACAGCCGGATCGGCTCGCCATGCCCGCGCCCGCCGGGAAGTTTCGCGGCATCGAGCGTGTAGAATCGGCCGTTGCTGGCGAACACGAGGCATTTCGACGTCGTCTCGGCGGGGAACGCGAACTTCAGGCTGTCGTCGGCCTTGAAGGCGATGCCCGAGAGATCGGCGACGGTGCCTCTGAGCGCGCGGATCCAGCCCTTCTCGGACACGACCACGGTGACCGGCTCGCGCTCGACCAGCGCCTCCTCGATCGCCGCCTCGTCATGCTCGGGGGCTTCGGCGAACCCGGTGCGGCGCTTGCCGAGCGGAGTCTTCGGCCCGAAGGTCGCGCGGATTTTCTTGATCTCGTCGGCAACTTTTTGCCACTGCGCCTTCTCCGAGCCGATGAGAGCTTGCAGCGACTTGCGCTCGGCGCGAAGCTCCTTGTCCTCGCTCCGAATCTCCATCTCTTCGAGCTTGCGCAGGTTGCGCAGCCGCATGTTGAGGATCGCGTCCGCCTGCACCTCCGAGAGCTTGAACGTCTTCATCAGCACCGGCTTGGGCTCGTCTTCGTTGCGGATGATCTTGATGACCTTGTCGAGATTCAAATAGGCGACGAGGTAGCCGCCGAGCATTTCGAGCCGATGCTCGATCTCCTTGAGGCGATGGTTGGCGCGTCGCAGCAGCACCTCGCGCCGGTGGGTGAGCCATTCGGTCAGCGCCTCGGCGAGACCGACGACCTTCGGGACCCGGCCCTGCACCAGCACGTTCATGTTGAGCGGGATGCGGCTCTCGAGCTCGGTGACCTTGAACAGCGATTCCATCAGCAGCGCCGGATCGACCGTGCGCGCGCGCGGCTCGATCACCAAGCGCACGTCCTCGGCCGACTCGTCGCGCACGTCGGCGATCAGCGGCAGCTTCTTCTCGTTGAGCAGTTCGCCGAGCCGCTCCATCAGCCGCGACTTCTGCACCAGCCACGGGATCTCGGTGACCACCACCACGTAGGTGCCGCGCCCGGTCTCCTCCTTGTGCCAGCGCGCCCGCACGCGGAAGGAGCCGCGGCCGGTCGTGTAGGCTTCGGCGATGGTCTCGCGCGAATCGACGATCAGCCCGCCGGTCGGGAAATCGGGGCCGGGCACATATTTGAGCAGGGTGCGGCTGCGGGCATTCGGGGTTTCGATGAGGTGGAGGGCCGCGTCGCACAGCTCCGCCGCGTTGTGCGGCGGGATCGCGGTTGCCATGCCGACCGCGATGCCCTCCGTCGAGGAGGAGGCGCGCGACTTCGGTCAGGCGCGCCTCGGTGTAGCGGTGGGCGGCCGGGTTGTCGCCGTCGATATTGCCGAAATTGCCCTGCCCGTCGATCAGCGGATAGCGCGAGTTGAAATCCTGCGCCAGGCGCACCAGCGCGTCGTAGATCGCCTGATCGCCGTGCGGATGGAAGTTGCCCATCACGTCGCCGACGATCTTGGCCGACTTCTTGAACGTGGCGCCGGGGTCGAGGCGGAGCAGGCGCATGCCGTAGAGGATGCGCCGGTGCACCGGCTTGAGCCCGTCGCGCGCATCGGGCAGCGCCCGGTGCATGATGGTCGAGAGCGCATAGGCGAGGTAGCGCTCCTCGAGCGCCTCGCGCAGCGCGATCTCCTGGATGTCGCCGTGCTCGTCGGGGGGAATCAGCCGTTTGCCCATGGACGATCAGGTACTGCGGCGCGCGCCGATGAACAAGGTATGAACGGATGCGCCATGGTTTGTTCCGAACTTATCGGCTAGTCTGCCCGCGGATTCGGCCGGCTCTTCGGGGACAAGCGTGCCGGGCAGGCCGATGGGGTACGGGTAGCACAAGGAGGAAGTAATGCGGACGATCTTGATTGCGATGATTGCGGCAGCGGGAATAGGCCTGCTGGGTGCGTCAGGCGCGTCGGCCATGCCGCTCAACGGCTTGTCGACCCAGGATACGGCGGTCGTCACCGACCAGGTGACGAAGG
>WNGL01011384.1_pt1 | contig 12876 bp, 10 predicted proteins | sample 5400591 | NCBI WGS metagenome assembly WNGL01 (sample SAMN13153377, study PRJNA577476) | soil metagenome | isolation source: 80 cm soil or saprolite under Garry oak tree replicate 1 | place: USA:California | collected 2016-06-15
AGCGCCGCGAAGAACTCCGGCGACACGCGCATCACGAATTCGCGCTCCGTCCGGCCCGTTTCACCGACGACCACAGCGTCGTCCCGATACAGCGCGACGGAGGCGAACGCGGCGATATGTCCGCGCCGTTCGTAGTAGTTGGCAATGGACGCCCCGTCGTCCATCACGCCCGCGTGTGGATACGTGTTGTAGATCGTGACGAGTCGGTCCGGCTGGGGGAAGGGAAGCGGCCGCAGCAGGATAGAATCCACGACCGCGAAGATCGTCAGGTTGGCGCCCATGCAGAGCGCCAGCGTGCCGATCACCGTCGCGGTGAACCCCGGCGCCGCGGCCAGCCGCCGCAACGCGTAACGCACGTCGCTGGTCCGGAAGGCGGAGCCTCCGCGCGGGGCGCGCTCTCCCGTTCGGTGCTCACGCCACGCCGCGGAAATCATGCCGCCGATCGTGCGCATCCACAGTCTGGCGACGGCAGTCCGTCCACCGCTCGCGCGCGCGGCGCGCACCTGCGCGGCGAAGACCTCGCGCATCTCCTGGCCGAACGCGTCGCGGAAGGGGCGCGGAAACACCGCCAGCAGGACAACAAAGAACCATCCCGACCTCCGATCACCGACCTCCGTCCTCCGCTGCGTCGTCATGACGTCCACCGTCGCGCGAGCTCGCGTGCGGAGGGGGCGTTCACGAGCGCGCGCAGGCGCTCCAGCTCCGCCGCGAGCACGCGTCCGCCGAGCGGCGTGATCCGGTAGTAGCGCCGCCGCTCGCCGCCTTCATCCGCGGCGGCACGCTGGCCCGCTTCCGCGACAAGGCCGTAGGCAAGGAGGCGCTTGATGACGCGATACAGATTGCCGGGATCGAGCGTCAGGAGACCGTTGGTATGAGCCTCGATGGCCTGTGCCAGGCCGTACCCGTGCCGCTCGCCGTCCGCCAAGGCAAGGAGCAGCTCGAGGTCGACCGGTTTGAGAGGCAGGAAACTCCGCGCGTCGGCCATATAGTTAAAATAACCATACGCCTATCCGCGCGCGGTGTTCCGGGAAATAAAACGGGCTACTTGCCGTTCGCCATCGACCCGAGGAACTCGGCGTTGCTCTTCGTCTTGCCCATCTTGGAGAGCAGCAGCTCCATGCCTTCGACGGGAGAGAGCGGTGTCAGGACCTTGCGGAGGACCCACACGCGGTTGAGATCTTCCTTCGGGATGAGCAGCTCCTCCTTGCGGGTGCCGCTCTTCTGGATGTCGATCGCGGGGAACACGCGGCGATCCGCGAGCTTGCGATCGAGGTGGATTTCCAGGTTGCCCGTCCCCTTGAACTCTTCGAAGATCACTTCGTCCATGCGCGAGCCGGTGTCGATCAGTGCGGTCGCGATGATCGTCATCGAGCCGCCTTCTTCGATGTTGCGCGCCGCGCCGAAGAAGCGCTTCGGCCGCTGGAGCGCGTTGCTGTCCACGCCGCCCGAGAGGACCTTGCCCGACGCCGGCACGATCGTGTTGTAGGCGCGCGCCAGGCGGGTGATCGAGTCCAGCAGGATGACGACGTCCTTCTTGTGCTCGACGAGGCGCTTCGCCTTTTCGATCACCATTTCGGCCACCTGCACGTGGCGCTGCGCGGGCTCGTCGAACGTGGACGAGATGACCTCGCCCTTCACCGAGCGCTGCATGTCGGTGACTTCCTCGGGCCGCTCGTCGATGAGCAGCACAATCAGGTAGACCTCGGGATGGTTCGTCGTGATGCTGTTCGCGATGTTCTGCAGCAGCATCGTCTTGCCCGTGCGCGGAGGCGCGACGATGAGCCCGCGCTGTCCCTTGCCGATGGGCACCATCAGGTCCATGACGCGCGCCGACAGATTGTCGGACGCGGCCTCGAGCCTGATGCGTTCCTGCGGATAGAGCGGCGTCAGGTTCTCGAAGAATACGCGGTCGCGGATGCGATCGGGCGGCTCGAAATTGACGGCCTCGACCTTGATGAGCGCGAAGTACCGCTCGCCCTCCTTCGGCTGCCGGATCTGGCCGCTGACCGTGTCGCCGGTCTGCAGGTCGAACTTCCGGATTTGCGAGGGGGAGACGTAGATGTCGTCTGGACCGGGCAGGTAGTTGTAGTTGGGGGCGCGGAGGAAGCCGAAGCCGTCGGGGAGCGTCTCGAGCACGCCTTCCGAGAAGAGGTTGCCGCTCTTCTCGGCGCGGCAGCGGAGGATCTGGAAGATCAGCTCCTGCTTACGCATCCCGGTGGCGCCGGGCACGTCCAGCTGCTTGGCCACCTTGGTCAACTCCGCGGTGCTCATTTCCTTGAGCGTCGCGAGGTCGACCTTCGTTTCCGTCGCGGGCTTGTCGGTTCGTTCGACGGGCGCCGCCGCTACCGCCTGCTCAGTCTTGCTATCAGTGTCCACAGATCGTCCAGTCCTTCGCCGCTTACTGCCGAAAGGGGCAGCGCGGCCATTCCGAGTTGCCGTTCGAGTTCCCTGAGGTTCTTGGTCCGTTCGTTACGCGACAGCTTGTCGATCTTCGTCGCGATCACCGTGCGCTCGACGCCGAGCGATTGCAGCCACATCGCCGCGTCGAGATCCGCGGCCAGTCCCGGGTGCCGCGCGTCGACCAGGTGCAGCACGCCGGCGGTCGCATGATCGCTCTCGAAGTACTCTCGCGCGATCTGCGCAAGTTCCGTCACAGACGCCGCCCCGCCGCGCGCGTAGCCGTAGCCCGGCAGGTCCGCAAGGTAGACGGACCATCGTCCGGTCCCTCCTGGGTGTCCGGGACCGCCGGGTCCGCCCTCGACCTGCAGGCGATACAGATTCGCGAGCCGGGTCTTGCCGGGGGCGGCGCTGGTACGCGCCACACCGCGCTTTGCGAGCGCGTTCAGCAGCGACGACTTTCCGACGTTGGATCGCCCGACGAGCGCAATATGCGGGATTCCATCTTTCGGGATCCCAGCGGCATCTACCGCGCTTGTGACGAAGCGGGCGTCTAAGACCTTCATCTCAATGCTGAATGGCGAATGCTGAATGCTGAATGAAACAGTTCAGCGCCCAACGTTCAGCATTTAGCATTCAGATTCAGCATTCCTCAGTGCGACACCGAGGCCTGGTCTCCCGCGATGTCGGTCGCCGGCGGCGGCACCGCAATCGCGGCAAGCGGCTCGACGAGCGCGATCTTCAGCACCTCGTCCATCGACTCGACCATGTAGACGTTCAGGGAGTCGAGCACGTTCTTCGGGATATCCGCCAGATCCTTCTCGTTCTCGCGCGGCACGATGATCGTCTTGAGGCCGGACCGATGCGCCGCGAGGATCTTCTCCTTCACGCCGCCGATCGGCAGGACCTTGCCGCGCAGCGTGATCTCGCCGGTCATCGCGACGTCCTTGCGGACGGCGACACGGCAGAGCGCGGAGACGAGCGACGTCGCCAGCGTGATGCCCGCCGAGGGCCCGTCCTTCGGGATTGCGCCTTCGGGGATGTGGATGTGGACGTCGGTCACGCGATTGAAGTTCTTCGGGATATGGTACTCGTCCGCCTTCGACCGCACGTAGCTCATCGCCGCCTGCGCCGACTCCTGCATGACGTCGCCCAGCTTGCCGGTGAGCGTCAGCCGTCCCTTGCCAGGCATCAGCGTCGCCTCGATCGTCAGGATCTCTCCGCCGACTTCCGTCCACGCGAGGCCGGTCGCGACCCCGATCTCGTTCTTCTCTTCCGCCATCGACGGGCGGAACCGCGGTACACCGAGGTATTCGGTGACCGTCGCCGCGGCAATCTCCTGACCGAACCCCTTGCCTTCGACGACGACTTTGCGCGCGACCTTGCGGCAGATCGACGAAATCTCGCGCTCCAGATTGCGGACGCCCGCCTCGCGCGTGTAGCGCTGGATGATCGTCTGGAACGCCTCGTCGAGGAACGTGATGTTCTCCTTCGTGAGGCCCGCTCCCTCGACCGCTTTCGGCGAGAGGAACTTTTTGGCGATCTCGATCTTCTCGTGCTCGGTGTAGCCGGCGAGCTGGAGGACTTCCATGCGGTCGCGCAACGCCTGCGGGATCGTGTGCAGCACGTTCGCCGTGCAGATGAACATCACGTTCGACAGGTCGTACTCGACGTCGAGGTAGTGGTCGAGGAACGCGCTGTTCTGCTCGGGGTCGAGCACCTCGAGCAGCGCCGCGGACGGGTCGCCGCGGAAGTCCATCGACATCTTGTCGACTTCGTCGAGCAGGAACACCGGGTTCATCGTCCCGGCCTTCTTCATCATCTGGATGATCTGGCCCGGGAACGCGCCGATGTACGTGCGGCGGTGGCCGCGGATTTCCGCTTCGTCGCGCACCCCGCCGAGCGACAGGCGGACGAACTTCCGGTTCATCGCGCGCGCGATAGACTTTGCCAGCGAGGTCTTGCCGACGCCCGGAGGTCCGGAGAAGGTGAGGATCGTCGCCTTCGGCTTCTTCACGAGGGCGCGGACCGCGAGGAACTCGAGGATGCGGTCCTTGATCTTCTCGAGACCGTAGTGGTCCTCGTTCAGGATCTCCTCCGCGCGCTTGAGGTCGCGGCTCTCCTTCGTCTTCTTCTGCCAGGGGACGGCGATCAGCCAGTCGAGATAGTTGCGCGAGACTGTGGCTTCGGCGGACATCGGCGGCATCGATTCGAGCCGCTTCAACTCCTGGATCGCTTTTTCCTCGACGTCTTCAGGCATCTTCGCCTGTTCGATCTTCTTTTTCAGTTCCTCGACCTCGTTGCCCTTGTCGTCCTTGCGGCCCAGTTCCTTCTGGATCGCCTTCATCTTCTCGTTGAGGTAGTACTCCTTCTGCGCCTTCTCCATCTGCTTCTTGACGCGCGACTGGATCTTGCGATCCACCTGGAGCTTGTCGACCTCGGCTTCGAGCAGCGCGGAGATGCGGTTCAACCGCTCGATCGGGGAGATGATTTCCAGCAGGTTCTGCTTCTCGTCGACGCCGACGACGAGGTGCGAGGAGATCGTGTCGGCGAGCTTGCCCGGATCGTCTACGCGGACGGCCGCGATCATCGCGTCGTAGTGCAGGTTGTTCGACAGCTTCACGTACTGCTCGAACAGCGACACGACCTTCGTCATCGTCGACTCCGCGTCGACGCCGGTTTCCTTCGGCCTCGGCACGACCTTCACGACCACGCGGTAGAAGCCCTTGTCTTCCTTCCATTCGACGGCGCGGGCGCGCTCGATGCCCTCGACCAGCACCTTGATGTTGCCGTCGGGCAGCTTCAGGCTCTGGACGATGTTGGCGACGCAGCCCATCGTGTAGACGTCGTTCGGCTGCGGCTCGTCGACCGCGGCGTCGTGCTGCGCGGCGAGGAAGATGCGCTTGTCCTTGCCCAGCGCGTGCTCGAGCGCGCGCGTGGAGGACGGCCGTCCGATGACGAACGGCATCATCATGTGCGGAAAGACGACGACGTCCCGGAGGGGGACTATCGGGAGGGTTTCGTAGAGTTCCATGTCTTATTGCAGATTGCCGACTGCCGATTGCCGATCGGCGGATTGACGATTGTTGAGTGCCGATCGACGGACTGCCGATTGCCGAATGGGGTTGTCGATCGTCAATCGACGATCCGTCGATCGCCAATCGCCAATCGCCAATCCGTCGATCGGCGCTCTGCAATCGCCAATCGCCAATGCGCTAACCCGCCTTCTCGATCAGGGTTATCGGTTTTTCCTTGCTCAGGACGACCTCGCGGGTGATGACGCACTCCCGGATCTTCTTCTGGCCGGGGAGCGAGTACATCAGGTCGAGCATCAGGTCTTCGATAATCATGCGCAGCCCGCGCGCGCCGATCTTGCGCGCCAGCGCCTGTTCCGCGATCGCTTCGAGCGAGTCGTCCGTGAACTTCAGCTTCACGTTCTCGTACTCGAACAGCTTCATGTACTGACGCGTGATCGCGTTGCGAGGTTGCGTGAGAATCTGGACGAGGGCGGGCTTGTCGAGCTCGTGCAGCGTGCCCACCACGGGGAGGCGCCCGACGAACTCGGGAATGAGACCGTACTTGATGAGATCTTCCGGCTCGACCTGTTCGAGGGTCGTGCCGATCTCGCGATTCACGGTCGACTTGACCTCCGCCTTGAACCCGAGCGTTTTCTTGCCCGTGCGCCGCTCGATCTGCTTGTCGAGGCCGACGAACGCGCCGCCGCAGATGAACAGGATGTTCGTCGTATCGACCTGGAAGAACTCCTGGTGCGGATGCTTGCGCCCGCCCTGGGGCGGCACGTTGGCGACGGTCCCTTCGAGGATCTTCAGGAGCGCCTGCTGGACGCCTTCACCTGAAACGTCCCGGGTGATCGAGGGGTTCTCGTCCTTGCGGCAGATCTTGTCGACTTCGTCGATGTAGATGATGCCCTGCTGGCACTTCTCGATGTCGCCGCCGGCCGCCTGCAGCAGCTTGAGGATGATGTTCTCGACGTCCTCGCCGACGTAACCCGCCTCGGTCAGCGTCGTCGCATCCACGATCGTGAACGGGACGGACAGCAGCTTGGCAAGCGTCTGCGCGAGCAGCGTCTTGCCGGTGCCGGTCGGACCGATCAGCAGGATGTTCGACTTGGTGAGCTCGATGTCGTTGCGGCTGCGCGACTGCTTCTGGATCTCGATCCGCTTGTAGTGGTTGTAGACCGCGACCGCGAGCTTCTTCTTGGTCTGCTCCTGGCCAATGACGTACTCGTCCAGGAACTTCTTGATTTCCTGCGGAACGGGGAGCGACGAGCGGGCGCCGCCGCGCGCCTCGAACCGGTTGTCGTCCGCGATGATGTCGTTGCAGACCTCGACGCACTCATCGCAGATAAAGACCGTCGGCCCCGCAATCAGCTTGCGGACGTCGTTCTGGTCCTTATTACAGAACGAGCAGCGGAGAATCTCGCCTTCGCCGTTCTTTTTAACCATGGATGACCCGTGACGCGGCCAGTTCCCCGTTTCCGGTTACCGGCGCGGCCTTGTCTGGAAACCGGCAACTGGCACCCGGCGACCTCATGCTCTTTTCCTTATGACGTCGTCAATAATACCGTATTCCTTGCCCTGGTCCGCGCCCATGATGTAGTCCCTTTCGGTGTCGTCCTGGATGCGCTTCAGGGATTGGCCCGTGTGGTCGGCGAGAATCTGATTGAGCCGCTCGCGGGTTCTCAGCAGTTCCCGCGCGTGGATATCGATGTCCGTCGTCTGTCCGCCGAGCCCCTGCACCCACGGCTGGTGGATGAGGATACGCGAATTGGGGAGGGAGTAGCGCTTTCCCTTGGCGCCGGCGGCGAGCAGGACGGCGGCGACCGAGGCCGCCTGGCCGATGCAGTAGGTCGCGACGTCGGGCTTGATGAACTGCATCGTGTCGTAAATCGCCATGCCCGCGGTGACCACGCCGCCAGGGCTGTTGATGTACAGCAGGATGTCGCGGTCGGGATCCTCCGCTTCGAGAAACAGCATTTGGGCGATCACGAGGTTCGCGATGCCGTCGTCGATCGGCGTGCCGACGAAGATGATGCTGTCCTTGAGCAGGCGCGAGAAGATGTCGTACGCGCGCTCCCCGCGGTTGGTCTGTTCGACCACCATCGGGATCAATTGCGAGTGAGAAGAATGAGCCATGCGAATCAGGTCCGCCGGAACAACACGCGACTGACTGTTAGTGGGGAGCTCTCGGAAAGGGCTGTCTTACGTTTGGACAATTGTAGCACGCGACAGCAGGAAATCAATGGCCCGTTCCCGCCGCAGCCCCGCGTAGAGCCGGCCGATGCCCCCCTCCTTCTCCAGCCGGGCGCGAACGGCCGCCGGTGTGCGGCCTGTGCGCTCGGCGTATTTCGCGATTTCGGCCTCAACCTCCGCCTGCGACACCGTCACCGCCTCGCGCCGCGCCACCTCGTCGAGCACGAGCGCCCCGCGCACCGCTTCGACCGCCGCCTCCCGCTGCCGCTCGCGGAATTCCTCCCAGTTGATGTTCGTCTTCATCGGATCGATCTGCTGATCGATCAGCCGCCGGACGAACTCCTCCACGCGCCGATCGATCTCGCGCTCGAGCAGCGCCTGCGGGACCTCGAACGTCACGCGTGACGCGAGCTGCTTCATGAGCTCGGCGCGCACCTCCCGATCCGCCTCGTGCCGCGCCTCGTGATCGAGGTCCTCGCGCACCCGCGTGCGCAGCGCGTCGAGCGAATCGAAATCGCCCAGGTCCTTCGCCAACTCATCGTCCAGCTCCGGGACGATCCGCTTGCGAATCGCCTTCAGCCTCACGTCGTAGCTGACCGTCGTGCCGGCCAGCTCCTTGATCGCGTAGTCGTCCTGGTACGTGATGTCGAACATCTTCCGTTCGCCGGGCGTCAGTCCGGTCAACTGTGCGTCGAATCCCGGCGGGTTCGCCGTCGCGCCGATATCGACCGTCACATTCTCGTGCGTGTCGCTCTTCGGGCCATGATCGTGTTGCGCGTGATCGTGATCCGCGTGTTCCACGGCGTCGTGTTCCGCGGCTTCGTGATCCCCGGCCGTCGTCCGCACCAGATCCATCACGACCGAATCGCCGCGCTCGACCGGGCGATCCGCGACCGGCTCGTACCGCGCCGAGCGTTCGCGCAGGTTCGCCATGGCCTGGTCCACAGCCGCATCGTCCACCGTCGCGCTCGTGCGGCGCAGCTGGATCGATGCATAGTCGCCGGGATCGATCGGCGGCACCGTGTCGAAGGTGGCCGTGAATTTCAGCGGCTGTCCCTCTTCGACGATGACGTCCCGGATGTCCGGCGTATCGACCGGCTCGACGCCCCGTTCGCGCAGCGCCTCGTCGACCGCTCGTGGAATCAGCCCGTGTGCCACGTCGTGCAGAATCTGGTCCCGGAAGCGCTGGCGCACCACTTTGGTGGGCACCTTGCCCGGACGAAATCCCGGAATCCGCGCCGCCTTGCCGTAGTCGCGCGACACCTTGTCGATTTCCGCGTCGACGACGGTGCTCGGGATCTCCACGACGAGGTTCTTACGTGTCTCGTTGACGTCGATGAACTCGGTCTTCATTTCTTGTCCGGGGGAATATCGCCGCTCGCGAGCCGCGGGAGCCTCGCGGCGCTTCCCCCGGACCCCTTCGCTCGCTTCACTCGCGGGACCCCTTCGCCCCGCTCCGTTTCGCTCGCTACCAGTTTACGCGGAAGACCCCGGACACTGAGGGTTATCGGCATTCTCGGCGGTGCCTCGGGCTCTGATCTTCACGAAATGGCGATGAATTATCACACGGAAGGAATGCGAAAGGAGGGACTCGAACCCCCAAGGCCTTGCGGCCACCGGCTCCTAAGGCCGGCGCGTCTGCCAGTTCCGCCACTTTCGCCCGCCGGTTAGTGTAGCGCGTCGGGGAGCACGGCGGTCCCGTACAACTCCACTACGCTCGGGCCATGGACGCCGGGCGATACCTCTATATAAGGATGCCGTGCTGTGGCGTACTTCCTGCAAAAGCCCGTACGACCAAGTTTCCTGCGGTTTGTTCTGAGCCGAGTCGACGGGCTCTTCCGGCAGCCCAGTAGGAGGATGAGACTCATGAAGCGAGTGCTAACGGCAACCTGTCTTGCAGCGGTCTGCGCGGTCGGGCTTGGCGCCCAGCAGACGACGACGGCCACCCAGGAACCCCAGCAGGCCCAGGGTGCTGGGCGCGGCGGTCCACGAACCGTGACCGGCTGCCTGCGTGCCGGCGATACGGCCGGCACGTACATGCTGACCGACATCCAGATCGCCCGCCCGACCGACACGACCGGATCCACAGCCGGCTCGACGGCCGGAGCCGCGGCGACCGGCTCAACGGCGGTCGGCACCGGCACAACTGGCGAAGGCCAGCGCCCGGGCCAGATGCCGACGTCGATCATGCTGAGTCCCGGCGCAGACGTCGATCTCAAGGCGCACGTCGGCCACAAGATCGAAGTGACCGGGACGATGGCGGGCGGCGGGCGGCCCGGCGGCGGCGACGTCACCGCCGGCGCGGCCACGACGACGAACCCACCGCCACCACCGCCACCACCGCCACCGGTCACGACGACGGGGGCGGGCGCGACGACCACCGGCGGCGGCCAGACGGCCGGCGGCAGTACGCGCGTGCGGACTCTGAACGTCACGTCGGTGCGGATGATTTCGGAATCGTGTAGTTAAGAGGCCACAGGTCAGAGGTCAGAGGTCAGAGGTCAGAGGTCAGAGGTCAGAGGTCAGAGGTCAGAGGTCAGAGGCCAGAGGCCAGAGGCCAGAGGCCAGAGGCCAGAGGCGTTTTTCCTGTACTGACCCTCGACCCTCGACCCTCGACCCTCGACCCTCGAAAGGTGTCACCCATGGCTCGCTCAATATGGAAAGGCTCGATCGCGTTCGGACTCGTGAACATTCCGGTGGAGCTGTACAGCGCTGTGCGCGACCACCGGCCGAAGTTCCGGCTGCTTCACGCGAAAGACGAAGCGCCCGTGCGGTACGAGCGCGTCTGCCAGACGGAAGGCAAGCCCGTCGCGTGGGACGACCTCGTCAAGGGGTACGAGTACGCGAAGGGGCAGTTCGTCGTGCTGACGAAGGACGACTTCAAGACCGCCGCGGTCGAGAAGACCAGGACCGTGGACATTCTCGATTTCGTCGATCCAGGCGAGGTGGACGAGCGGTATTTCGAGACGCCGTACTACCTGCGGCCCGGCAAGGGCGCCGACCGCGCGTACGCGTTGTTGCGCGAAGCGATCCGCGAGTCGGGCAGGATCGGCATCGCGAAGATCATCCTGCGCGACGCGCAGCATCTGGCCGCGGTGGAAGCGATCGGCGATGGACTCGTCCTCACCATGATGCGGTTCGCCGACGAACTCGCGGATCTCGGCGACTTCAGGTTCCCGCACAAGGCGGAGATACGGCCCGGCGAGCTCAAGATGGCGCGCCAGCTCATCGACAATCTCGTGTCCAAGTGGGACCCCGAGAAGTACACCGACGAGTACAAAGAGAACCTGATGCGGGTGATTAACGCCAAGCTGAAGGGCCGGGCCCCGAAACTGATCGAAGAGGAACACGGGCCGAAACAGGCCGAAGTTGTTGATTTGATGGCGCGTTTGCGCGCCTCGCTCGAAGGCAAGGCCGGCGGGCGGAGGGGGGCAGGATCCACCGGGAAGAAGGCCGCGTCCAAAGGACGAAAATCTGCCCACGGCCCACGCCGCGTGGCATAGACTCTCCCGCTCTAGGGTTCTAGGGTTCTGAGGTTCCGATGCTGACTACCGTCGCCGTTGATCGCGCCGTCGCTATTGAGTGGTACCGCCGCAATCGCGCGCGATCGTCGGCGCTGTTCGAGCTGATCGATCCGTCCGCGTATTACGCGCGTCCGATCGCGCTGCGCAATCCGATCGTGTTCTACGAAGGGCATCTTCCCGCGTTCAGCGTCCTCGCGTTCCTGCGCCGCGGCCTGGGGCGGCCGGCGGTCGACGCGGAGTTGGAGAAGCTCTTCGAGCGGGGAATCGATCCGGAGAGCGAGGCGGCCGCTGTTCCGCGAAGCGGGGCGTCAACCGTATGGCCATCGCGCGACGAGGTGCTCGCCTTCGCTCGCGCGTGCGATGAGGCGGTCCTGGCGGCGATGGCGGAATTCCCGCTCTCGCCAGCGGCGATCGAGGGCCTCTACACCGCGCTCGAACACGAGGCGATGCATCAGGAAACGCTCCTGTATATGTGGCATCGCCTGGCGTATGAGCAAAAACGCGCTCCGACGTCCGACGTCCGAAGTCCGAGGTCCGAGATCCGAGGTGCGATGGTCGATGAGCGCTCATCGAGCATCGGTCATCGGTCATCGGATCGGGTCCGCGTTCCTGCAGGCGAAGCCCGCGTGGGCGCGGACCGCTCTCAGGTCGTCTTCGGCTGGGATAACGAGTTCGAGCAGCACACCGTCCGCGTCGCGGAATTCGAAGTCGACGCGCTGCCGGTGACGAATGCGCAGTTTCTGGAGTTCGTCAACGCGGGAGGCTACGGGAGTCGCGAGCTGTGGAGCGACGAAGGATGGACTTGGGTCCAGGCGGATCGAGTTCGACATCCAGCCTTCTGGTTGCCCCCGGACACATCGGACCTCGGACATCGGACCTCGGACATCGAGCGCTGGCAATGGCGCGGGATGTTTCGCGCCGCGCCCCTTCCAGCGGGTTCCCCGGTCTACGTCAGCCATGCCGAAGCGTCCGCCTACGCGCGGTGGCGAGGACGCCGGCTGATGACCGAAGCGGAATTCCATCGCGCCGCGGACGGCGCGTCGCCAGGGCACGTCGACTTCGCCGGCTTCGATCCGGTCCCGGTGGGCTCGTATCCGCAGACATCGAGCGTCCACGGCGTCCATGATCTGATCGGGAATGGGTGGGAATGGACGTCGACGGTCTTCGCGCCGTTCGACGGCTTCACGCCGATGCGGTCCTATCCGGAGTACTCCGCCGACTTCTTCGACGGGCGACACTATGTGATGAAAGGCGCGTCGCCAGCGACTGCGCGTGAACTGATCCGACCGAGTTTTCGAAACTGGTTCCGGGGCAACTACCCATACGTGTACGCGAAGTTCAGGACGGTCGAGGACCGAGGCTAGAGGATCGAGGACCGATGAGCGATCACATGCGCAACACCGTTACGGACCTCGACCCTCGCCCCTCGGTCCTCGACAGAGCAGATTTCGCCGCCGACGTGCGCCGCGACCTCGCGCTGACACCGAAGCAGCTTCAATCGAAGTATCTCTACGACCGGCTCGGCTCGAGCCTGTTCGAAGCGATCTGCCGGCTGCCGTGGTACCGCATCACGCGCGCGGAGCAGCGGCTGCTGGAGCGACATGCGCCGGCGATCGTGGCGCGCCTCTGCGGCCACGCGGCCGTCCCGCTGATTGTGGAGCTCGGCTGCGGGAGCGGCGAGAAGATCGTGATCCTGGCCGAGGCGCTGCTCACCGCCGGGGCGCAGGCACGCGTGCACCTGA
>WNGL01007416.1_pt1 | contig 12875 bp, 15 predicted proteins | sample 5400591 | NCBI WGS metagenome assembly WNGL01 (sample SAMN13153377, study PRJNA577476) | soil metagenome | isolation source: 80 cm soil or saprolite under Garry oak tree replicate 1 | place: USA:California | collected 2016-06-15
TGGAGGCGGGCGGCGTAGACGTGGTTGCCGGTGATGCGGCCGTTGGACTGGCGGCACAGCTCGATCGCCCGGTCGAGGGCCCAGTCGGAATGCGGCGAGTTGTCGACGGGGACGAAGATCTCGCGATACACGGGCACCTCCCCCTTTGGGCGGGGCGAGTATGTGAGCGAGCAAACAGGCTGTCAAGTAAGCAGGGAGCGGAGAATCTATCCTGGCACCAGTTGCCTACCCTCTGAATCCCATACGGTAATCGCGTCAACAGGACAGGCGTCGCACGCGCGCAGCAACCGCTCGCGCTCCACCAGCTCCGGCCGGACGAACACGACCACGGTGTCGTCGTCCAGTTTGAAACCCTCCGGCGCCTGCTTCACGCAGTCCCCGAACCCGACGCATTGGTCGCGGTCGATCACGATCCGAAGCCCGCCGACGGTCCGTTCCTCGTGCCGGCTCACATTCCCTCGAGCCCCAGCTCGCTGCGCGCCGTGTCCATCATCGCCGGCGTGATCTCCGCGACGCCGCGGTCCCTCGCGTACTCGGTGTAGATCCGCTTCACCATGCCGCGCACGAACCCGGGGACGCGCGCCAAGCGCGCCTGGGCTTCCCCTGACCAGATGGGACCTCTCCCTTCTCCCCTCTCCCCACCGTCCTCGAACGCATCCTCGCGTCCCGAACTCACCATGCTGCGCACCGTCTCGAGCGGCTGCGGCGGGAGCGTCGCGCCCCCGATCTTCACGCCGAGCGAGGCGACGAGCTGGGTCTCCATGGGATTCGTCAGCATCGCGACGACGCGTCCGCAGGCAGGGCAGCGGAACGCCGCGGCGAGCGTCCCGTCGCCCGGGACCTGGCGCTCCTCGAACACCATCTGCCGGTCGCACTCGACACAGAGGAACTTCACGGGAGTGCGGAGTGCGGAATGCGGAATGCGGAATGTCTCATGGGGGGCTCCCGATGCGCCGAGCCAGCGCGTCCCAAACCCCTGCGTTCGGGTGGAACGGGAAGCGCGCGAGCATCGGAATCCCGAACTCGCGGGCCAGCGCGTTCCCCGCATCCCCCGCGAACGGCCCGCCCGCCATGTTTTCCACGACGCCGAGGAGCGGCGCGCCGCGATCCGAGGCGAAGCGCATCGCGCGCCGCACCGCGTCGCGCGACTCAGGCGTGGGAAGCGTCACCGTCAGGACCGCGGGCGGCGTCGGCAGGAGCTCGACCAGGTCTTGGAAGCGCTGGATCCCGGGCGGCAGATCCACGAGCAGCACATCGAGCGTGCCCCAGGCCACGTCCGCGAGGAACTCCCGCAGCGCCGCCGCCTCGAGCGCTCCGCGCCACACATGGCTCTCGGCTTCCGGGCCGCGGAAGACGAGGGGGCGGCCGTCTTCGAGGAGCTGGCTCATCGAGACGAGCCGCACACCGTCCGCGCCTGCGACCGGCGCCACCCCGTCCCCCTGGACGATCACCGTGCCATCCGGCACTGCGAGCAACCGCGCCACGGTCGGGCCGTTGAGGTCCGCATCGAGCACCCCCACCGCACGGCCGTGGCGGGCCAGCGCCCGCGCCAGACCCGCGGTGACGTAGCTCTTTCCCACGCCGCCCTTTCCGCTCATCACGGCGACCACCCGCCCCACCGCGGCGAGCCGTTCGGCCACCCGGCGGCGTTGGGACCCGATCTGCTCGGCAAGCCCGGAGCGGTCCGGGTCGGTCAGCTGATGATAGGTGCGGATGGGCAGAGGCACGGGGGAATAGTAGACGGGGAGACGGGGAGACGGCTAGACGGGTAGACGGGTAGACGCGTAGCCTCGCGACGCAGGTGGCGTTGCAGGCTCTACCCGTCTAGCGGGTTCTACCCGTCTAACCGTCTACCCGTCTATCCGTCTAGATTTCTGCCCCTATGATCGACGAGCTCAAGCAGCGGCTCCAAGCCGAGGTCGAGCGGCTCAATCACGAGATCAACTTCGTGCTGCCGAGAGAGATCGAGAAGGCGCGCGCCCACGGGGATCTGCGCGAGAATTCGGAATACAAGGCGGCGCTCGAGCGCCAGCAGTTCGTGACGTCCCGTCTCAGCCACTTGCGGCTGCGCCTCTCCAAGCTCTCGAGCGTGCGGGAGTCCGATATCCCCCGGGACCGCGTGGGGTTTGGCTCCCGGGTCACCGTGCAGGACCTCGAGACGAAAAAGCGGGAAACCTACGCGCTGACGCTCGGCGAATTCATCGAAGGGGACGACGACGCCGACGAGATGCCCGTCTCGATGGCCTCGCCGGTCGGCAAGGCCCTGCTCGGCGCCAAGGTGGGGCAGTCGGTCACGATCTCACTCCCGCTGGGGACGCGGCGGCTCAAGGTCGTGCAGCTCGAGACCGTCCACGACCTCGCGGAGAAGCGCGGCTAGAGCAGCCGGTGGAACACCATCGGCCCGCGGGGCTCAGTAGACCCGACCCGCGGCTCGATGCTCAGTGCGGCACCTGTCACCGGCGCGCCGTCCCGCGGCATCTCGAGCGCCATCACCATCGGCTGATCCGAGTCCATCGGCATCAGCGCGGCGCTCCGCATCCCGTCGTTCGTGATGAACCAGAGCTGGTAGGCCTGGTCGGGGGCGTTCGGCGCGAGGCCGTCGCACCGCACCAGCCAGCGGTGCCGCACGGTGTCGGCGAAGATCGTAACCGAGCCGACCCGGCCCCCGGTCGAGACCGAGATCTGCACCAGCCGCGTGGCGGGACCATGGATGAACGTGGCGACGGTGTCGTGGAGGGCCTCCACCTGCAGGGCGAGGCGGTCCCGCTCGACGCTCAGCGCGCCGATCGTGCCGTAGGCCCAAACCGCACTCCCGCCCAGGGCGAGCGCGAGCAACGCCGCTGCCGCAAGCCGCCAGGGCCGCCGCCGCGACGCCGCGGCACGCTCCACCACCCGCGTCCGCAAGTCGGGACGCGGACTCCTCGGGGACGCCGCCATGCCCAGCCAGTCCGTCATGCCATCCAATCCTTTACGTGCGCCAGGGTCTCCGTCAGCTTCGCGTGCGCGATCCGCAGCCGGGTCTTCACCGTGCCGAGCGGCTGGTCGAGGCGCCTGGCGATCTCGCTGTGGGTCAGGCCTTCGAAATACGCCAGCAGCACCACGCGTCGCTGTTCGTCGGGCAGCGCCGCGACCGCCGCATGCACCTCGCGGTGCACCGGCCATCCGGGCACCGCGGCCTCGTGCGGCGCGGCAGGCGCCTCAGGCTCGCCCGTATCCGCGGCGCGCGCCCGCTCCCACCGTTCCGCCTTGCGCCACCACCGTCGCCGTCGCCGCAGGGCATCAAGCGACCTGTTGCGCGCGATCGACAGGATCCAGGGTACAAGCGGTCCGCGGCGTGAGTCGTGCTTGTCGATCCGCCGCCACACCTGGGCGAAGACGTCCCCCGTCACCTCCTCGGCCTCGTCCTCATCATGGAGGATCCGGAAGGCGAGACCCAGCACCCAGGGCGCGAGCACGTCGTACAACTCCCCGAGTGCCCGCTCGTCCCGTGCTTTGAGGCGACGGACCAGGGAACGCTGCTCCTCTTGACTAAGACGTTTCGGTTGGGTCACTTAGATTCCAGTGTAGCGCGGATCGAGAGCGAATCCAGCCCAAGTTTTGTATCTTGAGGGCGCGGAACATGCGTCCCACCCGCTAACTGCACCTCGGCGCGCTGGGGATTCACAAGCAGGAGAACGCGGGAGGTCCGATGGCGGTTCATGTGGAGGGCCAGGAAGAGCGCTTTTCGTTTGAAGCGTTCACCCGTCACCCCTTCTTCACCGAAGTCAATCGCTGGATCGTCGAGCGTGTGATGTGCCCCGGTCGTCGCAAAATCGTCGACCTGGGGTGCGGCCCCGGCGCCGTTACGAAGCTGATCCTGGAGCGGCTCGGCGACGCCCGCAACGCGTCGGTGATCGGGATCGATCCGTCCGCTTCGGCGCTCGAGAAGGCGCGGGACGCCATCCACTCCAAGGTGGTCGAGTTCATCCAAGGCAGCGCCGAGTGGGTCTCCCGCCTGGTTTCGTCTGCCGACGCCGTCGTCTTTCTCAACGCCATCCATCTCGTCCCCGACAAGGCGCAGGTCATCACCGAGATTCGCAAGACGCTGAAACGGAACGGCGTGTTCGCCTTCAACACGACGTTCTTCAACGGCGCCTATGTTGAAGGGACCTCGGGCTTCTGGCGCCGCTGGATCGTGCGTGCCGTGCAGGCGCTGCGCGAGCGGGGGCTCGAGGTGCAACACAGCGCCCACGCCGTCGCACGGCAGTTCCTCACGCCGGAGGAGTACTCCGACCTCTGCGTGCAGGCGGGGTTCTCCCCCCCGTCGATCGATCTCGTCCGCATCGAGATGACGCCCGAGAGTATCCGCGATATCGGCCGATTCTCCTTGTTCATCGAAGGCGCCCTGCCGGGCGTGCCCCTCGAGGAGGGCTCCGCGGCGCTCGAAAAGGGGCTCGACCGCGCGATGGACGAGACCGGCGTGAGCAGCGTGCCGCGCAACTGGCTGGAGTGCGTCGCGACGGCGGCATAGGTCAGTCGGCTGCGTCGATCACGAACTCCAGTCGGGCGTGTGCCGCGCGGAGCGCCTGCTCGACGGCCTCCGGGGTTTCCCCCCGCGCGAAGATGAACCCCGGGTAACGCGAGCCCTCGGGCCACGGTACGAGCGTCTGGCCCGGATGGGCCGTGATCTCGACGTCTTCGACCAGCGGCACCGCCCGCGCCGCTGCGACTCCCCGAACCTCCCGCAGCACGCCTGCCCCCGCCCCCCCCGGCACCGGGATCATCATCACTCCTGACGCGAGGGGCTCACGTTCGAGCGTCGGGAGGTCCATGCCGAGCGCGTGCCGGACGATGAGCTCTTCGAGTGACGACGCTTCCCCCTTCCCCCTTCCCTCTTCCCCGGCCGTAAACCGTAATGCCCCGCTGCAACGCCCGCCGATCGGCCGTGCCGCGAGCTCGACCAGCCACGGCCCCCAAGCGTTATAGCGGAGCTCGGCATGCACTGGTCCTGTGCGCAGGCCGAGCGCCGTGACGGCCGCCTGCGCGCACGCGCCGACCTCCCGCTGCGCCATCCTGGGGAGGCGGGACGGCGTGACATAGATAGTCTCTTCGAAGAACGGACCGTCCAGCGGATCGGGCTTGTCGAACACAGCGAGCACGTGGAGCCGGCCATCCGTCACCAGGCCCTCGAGGGCCAGCTCGGGGCCCGGAATGAAGTCCTCGACGAGAAACTGGCCGTCCTCCGGACCGCAACCGGCGACGTCGGGCTGCTCGAGGATCGCCTTGAGGCGCCGGAACGCGACGATGAACCCTGCCACGTCGTCCGCGCGGATCACGCCGCGCGACGCCGAGAGCCGCAGCGGCTTGAGCACGCAGGGATAGCGCACGCGGGCGGCTATGTCTTCCGGGTCTTCCGCCGCGGTATGGAGCGCGAACCGTGGGACGGGCACGCCGGACTGGGCGAGCAGCGTGCGCTGCCGGTGCTTGTCGCGCGCCGCCAGGGCGGCGGCGAGCGGATTGCCGCGCAGCTCGAGCCCGACAGCGATGGCGGCCGCCACGACCGCCGTATCGTCGTCCACGCCGACCACGCCGTGGACCGGGAGCTGCCGCGCGAATGCCCGGGCTTGCGCGGCCGCCCGCTCGGGGCGGCCGAAGTCGAGCGTGAGCAGCCGGTCGGGCTGGGCCTGTTGGAAGGTGTTGGCCTGCTCGGACGCGACCGTCAGGTCGATGTGCAGCCGGCGCGCCGCTTCCACGAACGCCGTCGTCCGGTACGTGGCGGTGGGCAACAACAGCAGCAGCCGGGGGGTGGAGGGGCGCGGCATGCCGCGCCGCTACTTCTTGGCGGCGGCGAAGTAGGGGTTGGAGCCGGCGGCGTGGTCGGTGATGTCCACCACCCCCTTCACCTCCGGGAGGTGTTGCTGAAGCATCGCCTCAATGCCCTGCCGCAGGGTCACGTCGGCCATGCCGCATCCCTGGCACCCGCCTGCCATCCGCAGCATGACGACGGCGTCCTGCACGTCGATCAGCTCGACGCGGCCGCCGTGGCGGGCGACCATCGGGTTCACCTGGTTGTCGAACAGGTCCGCGACCTGCTCGTAGAGCGCGTCGTCGTTCGCGCCACCCGCCGGGGCCGCTGGCTTCGGCGCCACCGCCGGGTGCCCGCTGGTGACGGCCGCGCGGATCGCCTGCCCCACCGCCTTGCCCACCGCCTGCCACGGCGCGGGGCCGCGCTTCGCCACCGTCACGAGGTTCCCCGAAACGATGACTTCGGCGATGTCCGCGCCCGGGATCGCGAAGATGGCCTCCGCGAGCGGCGAGCCCTCGGCCTCTTCCGGGGACGCGAACCGGCGCACGCCGCCCGTATGCACGGGCTCGCTCACGAGGAACTTGCAGCGGGTCGCGTCGACCGGCTCGGCGGTGATCCGCACGTCGGCGGGATTCATGAGCGGAACCTAACTCCGGGCGCCGCCCCGGGCAAAGCCCGAAGCGGTCACAGGCGGTTAAGCGCGGTCGAGGCGGGCGTTGGGCGCAGCTGCCGCGCCGCCTGGACCATGTTCCGGAGGGACGACAGCGTCTCCTCCCAGCCCCGGGTCTTGAGCCCGCAGTCGGGATTGACCCAGATCTGGCGGTCGTCCAGGACCTCCTGTACGCGCTTCAGCGCCTGCACGATCTCTGCGGTGCTCGGCACGCGGGGCGAATGGATGTCGTACACGCCCGGCCCGATCTCGTTGGGGTAGCGGTACTCCTTGAATCCCTCGAGCAGCTCCGAGCCCGAGCGCGCGTTTTCGATGGAGATGACGTCCGCATCCATCTTCTCGATCACCCGGATGACGTCGTTGAACTCGCTGTAGCACATGTGGGTGTGGATCTGCGTCGCGTCCGACACGCCGGCGGTCGCCAGCCGGAAGGCGTTCACCGCCCACTCGAGATACGCCGGCCACTCGGCACGGCGGAGCGGCAAGCCCTCGCGCAGGGCCGGCTCGTCGATCTGAATCACGCGAATCCCCGCCGCTTCCAGGTCCTTGACCTCGTCCCGGATCGCGAGCGCCAGCTGCTTCGCCGTGTCGGCGCGCGGCTGGTCGTCGCGCACGAACGACCACTGCAGGATCGTGACCGGGCCGGTGAGCATCCCCTTCACCGGCCGCGAGGTCTTGGACTGCGCGAATGTGCTCCACCGCACGGTCATCGGCTTGGGACGCGAGACGTCACCGTAGATGATCGGCGGCTTGACATACCGCGTGCCGTACGATTGCACCCAGCCGTGCTCCGTGAAGGCAAACCCTTCCAACTGCTCCCCGAAGTACTCCACCATGTCGTTCCGCTCGAACTCCCCGTGCACCAGCACGTCCAGCCCCAGCTCCTCTTGGAGCTTGAGGGTGCGCGTGACCTGGTCGGCGATGAACGCCTCGTATTCGGAGGAGGTCAACGTTCCGTCGTGGAGCTTCTTGCGCGCGGCGCGCACCTCCGCCGTCTGCGGGAAGGACCCGATCGTCGTCGTCGGAAAGAGCGGCAGGCGCAGCTGCTTCTTGCGCCGCGCGCCGTACGGCGACGCCCGTCGCAGGTCGCGCTCCGTGACCGCGCGGATCCGCTGCTTCACCGCAGGATTGTGAATGCGGCGCGAGGAGCGCCGCGCCGCGAGCGTGCGCGCGTTGGCCTCGAGCTCCGGCGCCACGCTGTCCCGCCCATCGCGCAGCGCACGGGTCAGAGTCACCACCTCCACCAGCTTCTGCTTCGCGAAGGCTAGCCACCCCTTCAGGTCGCGGTCGAGCCGGGTCTCGAGGTCGAGGTCGATCGGCACGTGCAGCAGGGAGCACGAGGGCGCCACCCACAGCTGCGCCGCTCCGGCGCGGTCCATCCCCTCTTCGAGCTGCCGCAGCGCGGCGATGAGATCCGCCTTCCAGATGTTGCGCCCGTCGATGACGCCCAGCGACAACGTCTTGCCCTCACGCCCGCCGCCCGCCGGCCACGCCCGCAGTAACGCGACCAGCTGGCCCGCGGCGCGCACGGCGTCCACGTGCAGCCCGGCGACCGGTAGCTCGAGCGCCGTCGACAGGTTGTCGTCCAGCCCCGCGAAGTACGTGGCGACCAGGATCTTCGCCGTGGGGACGCGCTCGGCGAGGAAGCGGTAGGCCCGCACGAACGCCGCGCGCTCCGCCGGCGTGCGGTCGAGCGCCAGGCACGGCTCGTCAAGCTGCACCCACGTCGCCCCCGCCGCGGCGAGGCGCGACAGGACTTCCGCGTACACCGGCAGCAAAGCGTCGAGCAGCGTGAGCCGGTCGAACCGCGCCGTGCGGGTCTTGCCCAGGAGCAGGAAGGTCACCGGGCCCACCAGCACGGGCTTCGTGTGGATTCCCAGCGCCTTCGCTTCCTGGAACTCTTCCACGGGCTTCGCGGAAGACAACCGGAACGCCTGCGCCGGCTCGAACTCGGGCACGATGTAGTGGTAGTTCGTATCGAACCACTTCGTCATTTCCATCGCCGTGACGTCGCGACCGCCCTGCTGTATGCCCCGCGCCATCGCAAAGTACGTGTCGAGGTCCACGGGCCCGCCCACCCAGCCGTAGCGCTTGGGCACCGCGCCTACGAGCGCGCAGGTGTCCAGCATGCGGTCGTAGTAGGAGAAATCGTTCGACGGGATGAGGTCGATGCCGGCATCCTGCTGCAGCCGCCAGTGGCGCGTGCGCAGCTCGGCGCCGGTCTTGAGCAGGGCCTCACGGGACACCTTGCCGCTCCAATAGCCCTCGGTGACGCGCTTCAGCTCGCGCGCAGCCCCGAGGGGAGGGAAGCCGAGATTGTGGGCGATGGGCATAGGAAAGGGAATCTACTTACAGAGAGAAGCCTGGGGAGTGGGCGAAAACAACCGCGCCGGCTCGAGTGTTCGGGCCGGCGCGTGGTTTAGGGCTTGTGAGGGTGCGGCTTCGCTTGCCCGGGTGGTGTGAAATCGGGCTGGCGCCCCGGCGCGTTCGCCACGCCGCGCGCCAAACCCTCGGCCGCCTGCGCCGGCGTCGCGCCCTGCGCGACGCTCGTCTGCACCTCAGTCGGTAGATCGACGAGATCGCCCGGGGCCCGGCCGGCCTTGATCATGCCTTGCACCAGCTCGAGCGTCTTCTTGGGGGGGACCCCGAGCGCCGCGAGTGTGGCCGCCACGCGCAGCGTCAGTTCCGGGGAGTAGGGCGCCCGGCTAACTCGCGCCAGGTCCTGCACCTGGCGCGCGCTGAGTCCGGCGTTGAGAGCGTACGCGCCGCCCTCGACCACGTCCGCTCCGGGCGCTCCGATTCCACCGTCCCGCAGCGCGCCCGCAGCCGCGTCAAGCTGCGCCGCGAGCGCACGCACCGCCGCGACCACGCGGTCGGCGGGCACGTGCTTCGCGCCGCCCTCGATGGCCTTCTGGATCAGCGGGTCGACGGGCAAGCCACGCGCGGCGGTCGTCGCGGCGATGCTCTGAACCGCGGGGATGACCTCCGGCGACACGCGACCGCGCAGCCGCGCGGCGACGTCCGCCTGCCCGGCGAGCACCCGAGGAAACGCGGTGACGACCAGCGCGACCAGGGCAAGTCTGAGCATCGTCACAGGGTCCGTACTCCGCGTGCCGTCACGGCGACCACACTGTTGCGGCGGCCGAAGCCGTCGTCCACTGCGGGCGCCGCCGGGTCCGCTACCCACCGGTTCCCGTCCACGACGAACGCGTACTGGTGCTGCCCCACCGGAACCGGGAGCGTCGTCGTCCAGACGCCGCTCGTGCCCGCCGGCACCAGCGGCGCGGCGTTCTGATCCCACTGATTGAACGTGCCGGCCAGGGCGACGCGCTTCGCGCCCGGCGCATACAGCACGAACCGCACGTACACGCTGTCGCGCGAACCAGCGCGCGCGGGACCGCCGCTGACGGAGGCTGGCACCGGCGACACCGGGGCACGGTTGATGAGCACCACCACCGCCGCCGCGGCGGCGAGGGCGCCGGCCCACACGGTCCAGGGGCGCACCCGGACCCGCAACTCCACGACGCGCGGTGCCGTGAACCAACGCCACGCGCGCCGTGCCGGCGACGCCGCGTGGCGCCGCACGGTGTCCATCACGCGGGCATCGAGCGCCGCCGACAGCAGTACGGGCGTGCGGTCGACGGCGCCGATCAGCCGCAGCGCCTGCTCCCCTTCAGGGCGCAGCTCGGGCGGCAGCTCCGCGAGCGACAGCTCGCCGTCCAGCAGCCGTTTCACCAGCGGGTGGTACGGGTGGTAACCTGGGCTCATAGGTGCTCCTTCAGCAGCTCGCGCAGCCGGTCGTATGCCCGGTGCATCCGCATCTTGAGTGACGCTACCGTTGCGCCCGTCAACTGCGCGATCTCCTCGTACAGCAACCCTTCCACATGCTTCAGCACGAACACATCACGCTGCTGGGGGGTCAGATGCCCCAGCGCCTGCTCGAGTGCGCGTGCGCTCTCGGCCTGCTCCACGTTCCCGTCGGGGCGGTCGGGCGCCGCGAACGCCTCGTCCGCCAGCTCAAGCGACCTGCCTTCGCGCGTCCGGCGGCGCCGCTCGGCAAAGCAGCGGTTCCGCAGGATCAGAAACAACCACCCGGCAAATTTGTCCGGGTCGCGGCACTCTGCCAAATGATCGAACGCTCGCACCAGGGCGTCCTGCACGGCATCTTCGGCGGCATCGCGCGAGCCCAGCATCCGCGCTGCGTAGCGCGCGTAGCGGTCTCGGTATCGCCCCACCAGCACCGCGTACCGCTCCACATTGCCCGCGAGAACCGCTCGTACGACCTCGCCGTCCGTCGCCTCGTCCCGCACACCCACCCCGAGTCTCTCGCCGCCGTATATGCACAGGATGCTAGGTGTGGCGTCCGGCGCGGGCAACGGGCCTTATGGGGTAAAGAGTCTCCAGCAGCAACGTAGGTAACGCGCTGCACCGTCGGAACTTCCGGCGCGCAGCGTTACCTCCGCCGCCAGCCGCCGATCTTCATGCCTGAAACCGAGAGGTCACCCATGAGGGACGAGACTCCCCCCGCGCCCGACAGGAGCCTTGTGATGGGCATGGCCAGCGGCGACGCGCACGCCTTGCGCGAGCTGGTGCGCCGCCACGGCGCTTCCGTGTACGCCCTGGCCTACGGCATCCTGGTCGACGCAGCGGACGCCGATGACGTGGTCGCCGAGACGTTCGAATACGCGTGGCGCACCGCCACCCGCTTCATCGAGCGCTCGTCGGGCTCGGTCTTCAACTGGCTCATCACGATCGCACGCAGCCGCGCCCGCGGCTTGCGCCAGGCGCGCCAATGGCCCGGCCGGCCGGTGATGAGGACGAGGGTTTCATGATTCGCGAGCTGTAACCGCTTTTCGCCTGTCCTCACGTTCCAGCAGCGGGTAGCTTTCCCCCGTGAACCGGGGGGTGCTTGCATTGTTCGTCGCCGGGACGGCCGGCGTGGCGCCGGCCGCAGCCCAGGTCGACGCCTCCCTAGGGCTCGGCGTCGGGACCGTGCGGTATCCGGCCGGAGACTCTTCATCCCGCGGCGCGACCCGCTTCAGCTCCACCATGCTGTCGCCGGGGTTGCACGCATCCTCTCCCCGCTGGACGGCGGACCTGTTCGGCTCCGTAGCCTCTCTCAGCGGCGGCACCTGGTCCCTTCAGGGCCGTGCAGACATGTGGGCCGCGACGGCGCCGCTCGGGGACGGGTTCCGGCTCGGGGCGGAGGGGATCCTCGCCGGAACGACGCGAACGGACAGTGGGTGGACCGCGGCCGCGCACGGGATTGGCGAGCTGCTCTGGTCCGCACCTAAGTGGGGGGTCGGCCTGGGTGCCGGCCCGTCCGCCGGGTGGAGCTCCGATACATCCGGGGCGGTGACGGCCCTGCACACGCGGGCGCGCTTGTGGTGGCGGCCGGGGGGCGGCGGCCTCACGGACTGTTTTTTGGCCCTCGAGCCAACCCGGTTCGGGGGTGCCTGGTTCACCGACATCACCGCCGGGGCCACGCTCGAGCGGGGCTCAGCGATCCTGTCCGTGTCGACCAGCGCGCGCTTTTGCTCCTCCTTCTACTGCTCCAAGGCCGCGGGCAGCGCCTTCCTGCAGGTGTTCGTTTCCCCCTCGGTGTCGGTGGAGCTCGGCGGCGGCGGCTACTTGAACGATCCGTACCAGGGACTGCCGCGGGCCAGCCTGGTGACTCTGGGCGTCCGGCTGCACGCCGCGCGCCGCATCCGCACGGACATCCCCACCGTGAAGTGGACGCCCCTAGTCCTCGCGGCGCGCGGCGACAGCCTCGTCGTCCGGTTTCACATGGCCGACGCGCGCGCGGTCGCCATCGCGGGAGACTGGGACGCTTGGCAACCGCGGGAGCTCCGGCCGGTCGGAGACGACGTCTGGGAAGGAACGCTGGTGCTGCGCCGCGGTCTGTACCACTTCAACCTCCTCGTGGACGGAGCCGAGTGGGTGGTGCCCAAGGGCGTGGCGACGGTGTCCGACGGCCTGGGTGGGATGGTGGGCGTGCTCCTCGTGCCTTAGTGTAGAGGGTCCCTCTCACCGAGGTGCGCGATGGGGAAGATCAACTGGGGTAAGGTCGTGGTCGGGGGGCTGCTCGCGGGCGTGGTGCTGAACATCATCGATTGGCTGACGTACGGAGTGTGGCTCAAGCCGGACATGGCGGCCGCGATGCAGGCCATGGGCAAGGATCCGGCCGTGATGAGCAGCGCGGTGCCGCTGTGGGTGGTGCTCGATTTCGTGTACGGCATCGGTATTCTGTGGGTGTACGCGGCCATCCGGCCACGGTTCGGCGCGGGGCCGAAGACGGCGGTGATCGCCGGGCTCGCCGTGTGGTTCTTCGTCGGCCTGCTGCATGCGATCGGCGAAGCACCGATGGGGTTCATGCCGCAGCGGGTGATGATGATCGGGACGATCGTGAATCTGATCGAG